>Ga0213863_10001902_pt1 | contig 15031 bp, 9 predicted proteins | sample PICome_8_FD_160128 | JGI IMG/M metagenome (GOLD analysis project Ga0213863, IMG submission 160128) | Coastal seawater microbial communities near Pivers Island, North Carolina, United States - PICO497 | ecosystem: Environmental > Aquatic > Marine > Coastal | place: USA: North Carolina | collected... | reverse complement strand
CCAACACCACCAACACCAACGCCTTAAGTACTCGTATTTTTTTAATGTGGGCACCCATTTACCATTTTTTGAAGCAAAAAAAGGGGGAACTGCTTCATTAAAAAAAAAGAACAACACTTACGCGCGTTTAATACACACACACACACACACGCAAGGAAAAGAGCATCATGCCTCTGACCGACTTGACCAACCGAAACTACCCAACAAAATCCTCCTCTCTGTCCACTTGGGAGGAATGCGATGATGTTTTGCAGCGGCAAAGAAGGAGTACGAATACTTTTAATGTCAAAGTCCCTGCAAAACAACACCCATCGGGAAAACGCACGAATGCGAAGAACACGGGAGGGAGGACGACGGTAAAGTTGACGGACGTGTTCCCATCAAAAACAGCATCAGTCGCAGAGAAAGAAGAAGAGGAGGATTTCTTCGCGAGCAGCGGTAAAGATGAAGCAGTTATCATCGTCGCTACAAAAGGTACGCATTCTTTGCGTCGTCATCATCAAAAGAAGTAGTAACTAATGTGTTCGTCCCCCTCTTCCTCTCTCTTGAAAAAAATGTCAAAACCACCACAGCGAACGCTCAACCAGCAAATACCACGCTCAAATCGGCGAAACATTTGAGTCCTCCGAAGAAGACAACAACAAAAGCGAACACGAACGACGATTCGGACGACGATTGGGAGAGTTGGGGGTGTTCGTCGGAGGACTCAAATGTTGCCGCGGAAGCGAGGAGGAGGAGCGAACAACACACGAAGAAGACGAGCGAACGCGCTTCCGTCCCGCTTGCGAGTAAAAAATTCCAGTGCGTGCCGACGCCAATGGAACAGATTGCGTTGGGTTCCAGTAACAGTAGTAAGCAGCAACAAGCACCGAGGACGCCGTCGTCGAATAGTGCGCGAGGCGGGTTCGGGAGTAACAACAACAATAAGAAAAATTTCACCAGATTATACCGAACGTCCTCGCCCGAGCGCAAGGCGGCTTCGCCAACCGCGCAAGTGATTCAATCTATCGATGAAGCCGTGGACAGCGTTTTGACGAAATCGTACACCGGTTTAGTCGGAGCGGTGAGCTCCTTCGCGTCCACTTTAGATGCAGCGGTCGAAACGACGGCGTTGAAATTGGACCACTTTGCCTCGCAAAAGATGTCGCCGCCGGGCGGGCGTCCGCGGAAGAGCCGAACGACGGAAGACGAAGACCCGATGAGCTCGCCGAACGTGATCAAAATGCGATGCAGAGAGTCGTTAGGCAGCACAAACAGCAGCAATAGAACTAGTACCAGCAGTAGCAACAACAACAAAGACAACGGAGGAGGAGGAGGAGGAGGAGCGGAGGAGACGAAAGCCTCCTCCTCTTCGTCTTCTTGGGAGAACTGGGACGAAGTTGACGACAACAACAAAGAAAACGTCGACCCAAACTTTCCTCAAACCCCTCGCAGGCTCTCCAAACACCTCCTCCAACAAAACAAACATCTCCAACGCTGCAACGCGTCTTTAACCGCCCAAGTGGACGTGGTCGCTCAAAACTTGCGAGAAGAAACCGCGCACCGAAAATTGCTCCAACGCGACATCGACTTGCTCAAAAAACAAAACCTCGGCCTCCAAAAACGCCAACAGAGCAAACACAACAAAGAGGAAGAGGACAAGTTGATGGAACAAGTCCGAGTCCAGTTACAACAGTTGATCAAAGAGAAGAGTGAATTGACCGCGCAGAACGAACGACTGGTCAGGGAGAACGAGCAACTGCACGGATTTTTGTCCCACATGAGTTCCGCCTCGGACGACGACGACTAGGAATATATAGAGGAATAGAGAGAGAGAGAAAGAGAGACTCGTCGAAGTAGTACTAATAAACTATTAATAAGAAGAAGAAGAAGAAGAGCTTATTAATGAGATGATAGAATGTGTGCATTTATTTTTTACTACGTCTCCCTCAAAATTTGTGCACCATCCCTCTTTTTGCTCCTCTCAACCATTTTCAGCACAGACCAAAAAGCGTATCACAGGAGACAAAATCCTTTTCCAACACGCAATTTTTTGGGCGATTTTGAACCGACCGTTCTTTCTTTTTTTTTGCCATCGTGGCTTTCTGCGTCCCAGAATAGGCCTTTGTTTCGAGGGGAAACCACAACGAGAGAGTATCTTTTTTCCGTCTCGCACACATCCAGCGTATCGTCACTTTTCGCATCGAGAGACGCTTCGACTTCAACGATACGCACGTACACACACGCACAACACAACAGTAGTAAGATGTTTTCTTTGACTCAATCCGCATCTTTTTGCGCGGGCGCAAAAGTAAACGTTGCCGCGCAAAAAAAGCAACAATCCAAAATCTCGAGATCCATCCAAGCGGGCAAAGCGATCAGCTCGGAATCTTTATCCAAGAGAGACTTCCTCTCCGCCGCGGTGTTGTCCTTCGGGTTCCTCTCCGTCGGCGACGCCAACGCGGCGACGAAGAGAGTGAGAAAGTCTTCCTCCGCTGCTGCGGTGAAAAAGTCTCCGGCCGGCACGAAAAAGTCCGCCGCGAAACCCGCGTACAAGCCGAAAGGGAAAACCGTCGTCCCGGCGCCGTCCGTCGCGACGTCGCCTGCGGCGAGACGAGGCCGAAGAGGTGTGCCAATCGCCGGGAAATCCTCCTCTGTTTCCGCGGGTAAGAGAAAAACCAGATCGCCGGCGCAAGCGAGAAAGGGCAAGTATTAATAAATTTAACGATACGCTTCACATGAAGGATGATGAGATGCGCTCGCAGAAAGAGAGAGAGAGAGAGAGAGCGCACGCTTTCCGCTTTAGATTAATGTAAAAGGATAAAGAGAGAGAGATGAGTTGTCGTTTGTCTGCCACACGAAGAAAAAAATACTTGAAAATACCGCTACTATAAACGTTGTAAATATTTATCTTTGCCAATGGTACCGAACGCATGTTATCGAATGAAACACGAATACGAATACGTAACAGCTGGGAAACGACGCTTTTATCACAATTATGAGAAGGCCGAGAGGAGGAGGAGGAGGAGTATATTGGTAGTAGTACTATTCGTTTTTCTCTTCGCGTATTCGACGACGAGTCTCGTTTTTTTCTAAACGTTTCTCTATTATGCTCGCTCTCGCGGCGAGTTTTTGTATTAGTTTATGGTACATTTTTTAAACGTATTACTCGGAAGCGGCTTTATCCGCTTCCAAGCGTTTCAAAGGCGCGTCGAACGTGGTGAAGTACCCGAGCGTGACCAAACCTAAGACTATTAATATCGCGTAGTCGCCGCTCAGTTTACCGAAGAGTAAGTCGCCGTGTGCCGCGAAGGCTAAGATGGGGACTAAGATGGCCGAGAAGAGGTTGCCGCAGACTTGCTGAAGCGCGACGACGCCGTTTTCATCCTCCGGGTAGGAGACTTCCACGGCCAACTCGGCACAAATCGGCTGGACGGGGCCGACGGTGAACCCCAGGAGGACTAAACTAAATAGGACGTACGCGTCCGGTATGACTTCTCCCGCGCCAATTGGAATCAAGAGGAATACGGAGAGGATGATCAAAGCCAAGGAGACCGGTTTATACTTCTTGGACCGATCGACGTAGCCGCCTAAAAAGATGGATCCAAACATGATGGCCAATTGAAACGCCGCGCCAAACTCGTCGGCTTCGAACGCGTTTTCCACCCCCGCTTTCCCTAAAGTTGTTCCAATAAACGCCGAAACGTTGTTTGAAATGGCAATAGAAGCTACAAATGCAGCCGTTGGCTGCCAAAATCCCGGCGTGTTCAACAAACGTTTACATAAAGCCGGGAAATTTAACTCGGCTAACTCGTCTTTGCCCATATTCTGCGACGTGTCGACGTCGCGCGATGCCTCTTCGGCTTTGCATCTACGTTTTCTCTCTTTTTCCTGTTGCATTTGCGATAAACTCGGCGGCGTCGGTGGTTTCTCTTGAAACTGTATGAACGCGCCAATAGTCACGATTCCACTCAGTAAAGTAATCAACGAAAAATACCCATTTAAACCTTCGTTGGTTTGTCCCATCAATCCGCCGACGAGGAAGGCGACCGCTATGCCAATCTGGTTCGCGTTTATCGCGATCGACGTCGATAACGCTCTCTCGTCTTTGCCGAACCACCTCGACGACAATAAAGTAGGTGTGCATTGAAAAAATGGCTGCGCAGCTCCAACTAAAACAGTGCCTACCACTTCTTCGGTATACGAAGGCATAAACGACGCGAACGGAATGAAATCGTTAAACTCTAATCCCGACCGTAAAGCGCACCCAAACGTCATCAAAGCCGCCGCGCTCACCACGACGTTTCGCAAACCAAACTTCCCGACAATCTGCGGCTCCAAGAAACAAAACGCGACGTTCGTAAATAAAAACACGTCGATCAACGTTTCCGGACTTCGATGAAAAATCGAATCCCAGGTCCCCGGCGTTGCCGCAACTGAAAAGCACACCCAATCGGAAATCAACGCTAAACAGGCGAGATAGCCGAGTTGAACCCATCGTTGGGAATAGAGGATGATTTTTTCCTCATCATCTCCTTCCTCGAAATCGGGTTTTATCGACGACGATGAAGATGATGATGATGAAGAAGACGCTTTCGCCGTCACGTTTCTCTTATCCGCTTTTTCATCAATTAAATTCGGTAACAAACTCTTCCCTCCTTTAGATATCATCGAACAAAAGCCCGGCGACGGCGGAAGACTTCCTTGACGACGCACGCGACGAGGAGGAGGAGGAGGAGGAACAAAACGCGTCGTCTGAATCGTTTTAGTATTCTTCATCGTCGTCGCGCGTTGAACTCGAGCGCCGCCGCCGCTGAATGTGTTTCTTCTTTGCGATGAAGATATCGACGGCATCGACGTCGCCGCCTTTCCCGAAATCTGAGACATTGAGACGACGGAAACCTGTGAATAATCGAGCGTCGCGCGGGTGCGGATGTGTGTGCTTACAAATATATATGTATATACTATGCGCTGAGTTTGTGGAGATGTGGAAGGAGCGCGTGATAAATAGTGTTTATGCCGTGCGCGCGCAGCGCTCTTATTTTGTGTAGAAAAGAAACTAACAAACTCTCGTGGTATTCGAAACATCCTCTCTGGAAGCGTCGTCGTTTTCCGCGTCGTCTAATTCTTCTGCAAATTCCAGAATGTTTTGTTTCGTGCATTCAGCAATCTCCGTCAGCGCTTCGTGCGTTAAAAACGCTTGATGCGGCGTCACTAACACTTGAGGCAAAGACGAGAGCTGCGCCATGGTATCGTCCCAATATAACATTTTTTCTTCGACGGTTAAGTTGGAAAAGTCTTTGAAGAAAATCTTCTCCTCGGATTCGTAAACGTCTATGCCTAAACTGCCGAGCTTCCCGAGACGAAGTCCGCAGATGACGTCTTTGATGTTCAGAAGGCCTCCACGAGAGGTGTTGATGAGCATGGCGCCTCTCTTCATCGAATCGATTTCCTTCTCCGCGATGAAGTGTTTCGTGTGCTCGTTGAGCGGTAAATGGAGACTGATGATGTCGCTATTCTTTAACACGGTTTCGACGTCGTCGCAATATTGACCGACAAACTCTCGCTTTTGTTTCAAGTCGTAGCCTAAAACGCTCATGCCAAACCCGTTGGCGCAAATATTCGCCAAGCCTCGTCCGATTTTTCCCGTTCCTACGACGCCGAGCGTTTTGCCTCGCATCGAGAACCCAACCAACCCATCTAAAGTGAAATTCCCAGACTTGACGCGCGAATGCGAGATCATGAGTTTCCTATTCAACGCTAAGATCAACGCCATGGCGTGTTCTGCTATTGAGAGCGGATCGTACATCGGCACCCGGTACACGAGCACGCCGAATTTTTTACAACTTTCCACGTCTACTTTATCGAAGCCAGCGCATCTTAACGCGATCATTTTTACCCCACACTTCTCACTCAATCTTTCTATAACGTCCGCGGATAAATCGTCGTTCACGAAGCAACACATCGCGTCGTACCCGTGAGCTAAATCGACCGTTTCTATTGTTAATCTAGGTTTGAGAAAAGTCACGTGGAAATGTGAATTCAGTTGCTTTTCCAAAATCTCTCGCTCGTAATCAGACGTGGAAAAGACGACAACCTTTAGCTTCTTCTTATTAGAAGAAGCGTAACATCGCTCGTTCGATGCTCTAGAACGTCGTTTGTTCTCGCTTCTTTGGGGTTTTAGTCGTAATAAAGTGCGCTGTTGTTGCGACGAGAGCAGTTTGTGCGCGCGCATTTTGATTTTTAACTGTGGCTTTTCTTAGATATTTTACAACACACAACTGCTTATAGTATTATTATTATCGCGGCTTGGTGGCTTCATCTTGGCTTTTGAGTTCTTGCGCGACGGATTCGTCTATGGATTGCGTCAGAGGGTCTCTTTCTCTCTTGATGCGCTTGTAGCTCCCGCTGCCTATTTGCTTCAAATCCTGGGTCGCCGCTTTGAGTTCTTCCGACTCCGCCATGGCGTTCAAGTTTGCGGATGCGGCTTCGTTCCAGCTGCTCGTGACTTCGCACGCCTCGAGCTCGTCCGAGGAGAGGTTTGCGGCATCGTCGGAACAGTTGCCGAGAGGTAACTCTGGGCCGGCGATTTTCATGGCCACTTCGACCGCGACCGGGGTTAACGCCATGGATAAGATGACGACGCAGACTAAAACTTCTTCTAATTTTTGCGGGAAGAGGTTACCGGCGCCGGTGGAGGTGGCTTGACCAAAGATAACGAACGCAAATTCGCCGCCTTGGGAGAGGACCGCGCCGGCGACCAAGGCTTCGCGCCAGGAAAGGCCAACGAGTGGGCCAAGTGCGGTGACGACGCCGGTTTTGGTGGCCATCAAAGTCGTGGTCATGATCAAAATAATCGGGAACATTTCGATGGCCAACGGGACGTCGATGGTCGTGCCAATGGTCACGAAGAAAAGCGAAAGGAATAAACCTTTGAACGCGTTCAGCTCGTTGATGATTTGGTGCGCGTATTTCGTGTCCGCCAAAACGATACCGGCGAGGAACGCTCCCAACGAGTCGCTAAAACCAATCGCAGAACAGGCGAAGGAGAAGCCGAAGAGAGTGAGCAAGGACATGGCGACGAAAACATCCGTCCCAGCTTCCGCCGCTTCCACGGCTTCGAAACCAACCAACGCGAGCGATCTCCCAGCAAACGCTAGCGCGCCGAGATCGAGCATGGACGTCGCGCCGCCAGCTGCCATGACGCCCATATCCATGCTCGCTCCTCCGCCGCTCGCTGCCGCCATGGACAACACCGGCAACAAAATAATAAACGGCACGACCGCTAAATCTTGAAACAAAAGCACCCCCAACGATGCGGTTCCAAACTTTGTCGCCAATTGTTGCTTATCTTGCAACAACTGCAAACCAAACGCGCTCGAAGATAAAGACAACGCGAAACCAATCACCACCGCCTCTAACGTCGAAGTCACCTGTAACATCTCGTTGTTCCCCGGTTGTACAAACTCTAAAACTTTCGTCCCGATGGCGTTCCCTGCTGGCAACAACGCCATAGCGAAGAGCACGTTCACCGCCGCGACTTGCGTGAAACCTAAACCGAACGCGTATTTCGCCAACGCTTTCAATCTCGTAATCGACAACTCCAAACCCATCTCGAATAACAAAAACTGAATCCCGAGCTCGCAAAACTGATCCACCTCTTGGTTCTCGATGAACAACCCGAGCTTATTCAAACCTAGACCGGCGGCTAAGAAACCCAACACCGGAGATAATTTAAACTTTCTAAACGTCGGCACGATAACCACGACCGAGAGTAAAAGCAAACCGACGTCCACATCCACCGACTTCAAAACCTTCGTCCACTCGTTATCGTCCAGGGTCGCTCCGGATTCTACCCCGTCTCTCGTTTCCTTCACCAACTCGTTCACGAATGCCCTCGGATTCTCCGCGGCTTGTATAATCACCCCAGTCGGTAACTGTTCCTCTTCGATTCCAGAATCGAGCAATCCCATCGCGTCTTGTGCGCGTTCGACGAATATTTTCACGATGGATGCCGGCGTTTGGTCTCCGTCTAAGCGCGGCGTCGGGAGGTACACGTCCGCCAAGAATAGAGCATTTTTAGTAATGATGTTGTTCCTATTATCGCGACGAAGAATGCTTTCTGGGAAAATTTTGCTCGCATCATCGTTATCTTCCGAAGAAGAATCTACCAACACCGTACTTACGCCGTACTTTGCGAGGACTCCATTAAGCCCGTCGCTCGTCCTCGTCGGCGGCGTCGCGACAAAACGAACTTCTTCTCCACTCCTACTCGTCATCATCTCGCTCTGTTGTTCTCCATAAAACGCATCCATCGTCGTCATCGCGGCGCAGCACACTTTCGCCGATGATTTACTCCTACCGTAATAGTTCTTCCTTCTTCGTCCTCCTCCTCCTTTTCCTCCTCCTCGACCACAACCGAAATCATCATCGCGCAAATATATACAAGAAGGAGAAGAAGACCCCCCGCAAAAGCCGCTGCTTTTGCTACTGCTCGCGAATTGATGCGACGCCGCTCGTTCTCTCGCGGTCTTTTTCGTTTTCGTGCTCCGCGAGACGTGTCCTACTCCTCCTCCTCCTCCTCGGGAACGAACGACCATCATCTCTCTCTAATCTTCGTCTTCGTCGTCGTCTTTAAACGCTACACGAAACAGGCGCGCTAAACTCTGCACAAAATCGTCTCCTCCGAAACTCGTTCACGTCGTCGTTTACGTCGTCGTCGTCCGTACTATATATATATATATATATATATGTGTGAGAGCACAGAGAGAGAGCACAGAAAAGGAGCGCTTTCGGGGAAAACGTTGTTAGAATTTGTGTTTGTTCGAGTTACGTGTGACGTGACCGAAAAGATACGCAAAAAATATCGTTCAAACAAAGAGAGCGAAATGTTTTGTGTTTCGTCGTCGCCAAAAAGAAGGAAAAGAAATGTTTTGGTGTCTGTCCCCCCTCGTCGGAAAACATTTCGTCATCTGGAAGTTAAATTTTGGTGCTTTGAAGAGTTTTTCGAGAGGAGGTGTTCCTACCGTTAAAGGTGTGATACAACCACTTCTTTTCCCCAACGAATACAAAGAATACACACACACGTACATACTTACTCACAGAGCGAGAGTACCTTTTCTTTAACGATATCTTCTTCTCGTGAGAGAGAGAGTGAGAGAGTGAGAGAGAGAGAGATTTGCGACGCGCGCGCGCGCGCAGAGAGAGAATAAGAGAGAGAGAAAAAGATGATGGGAGACGAGGACGATGATGAGTCATCCTCGGATTCATCCTCTTTCCACTCGACGTCCTCGTTCGATATCACGTGCCCGCTCGAACTCTTATTAGACCCTTCGTTCCTGGGAGACGCGTTAACCGCGGAAACGATGTTACGAACGATTTCGAATTTAAGCGCGCAAGATTTAGCGAAAACGGCGGAAAGGTGCACGTGCCCGAAAGGCGTCTCGTGTCGGTATCGAAAAGTGACCGACTCGGACGAGGCGTGGTGGCCGCACTGCGCGAAAGCGTGGTTCGAGGCGGATAGTTTACCGGCGTTTAGGAAACCGCCGAAGGATAAGAAGACGTGGAAAGCGGCGTATTTAGCGTTGAAGCCGGAGGAAGGACCGACGCCGATGGAGCTGGAAGAGAGGAGATTGAAGCAAGAGAGGATCGAAGCGAAAGCGTTGAAATGGTCGATGGAGAATAAGCTCGGGAAAGGGGCGATTAAAGCGAGGAGTAAAGAAGGTGGGGTAGAGTTAGCGGTGGACAGAAAAAACACGGATAAGGCGACGTTGAGGGAGTTTTATAAGACGGTAAGGGCGAAACCGAAAGGGAGAGGGCACAGAGAAGGCGTGAAAGCGTTCAACGCCGGGGCTTGAGTTATTTTCTCCGAGGCTAAACAAAAACTGTTGTTGCTGTTCTTGCTGTTAATCTTAATGTTGTACAATTAAACTTACTACTAATACTATAAAAACTATCAAACTTTACACCGCTACTCTATAAGCTGCCGCACAAAACGTCCAAGCGTTTCGGGTCGTCCAGATCTTCAAAAATCCGAAGTATTCCTTCCGCTACTTTGGCTGATTTCTCACGTAGCGAAGAAGATTTCACGTAATCAGTGGTCGTTACTTTTCCTTCTTGGACGGCTTTTGTGAGTTTCGCCCATTGCTTCTTTATTCGTTCGATTTCGCCGGGATCTAAGTTCAAGACGCGAAGGCGGTCCGACCATCCTTCGACGAGCATCCGGGACATGTCCTGGGCCAAATCATCCGCGTATTTCGCGACCCAGCTCAAGAACTTCGTCCGCGCGTCAAAAGAATCAGGAAATACGTCGCATTTCGCGGAGATATTATCTGCAATCATTTCAAATAAGAGCGAGATGAAACCAGAATTGATCTGGCACTCGAGACGCTCGGGATCGTCCGCGGTTTCAAAGGTACTCCAAATTCGAACGTTGAAGTTGTATATGACTGATTCCATTCGATCCCATCCGTATTGAAGTTTACCATTCTTCTTCGACGAACTGTCTATCTGAGCGAGTCTTTTACGCATATTTTCCGCGACGTGTTTCATGCTCGCGTCGATTTCGCCTACGTGAACAACCTCGAGCTCGTTCGCAAATCTCGCCACAATATCCGCAATCGTGAACATAAGAAACGGGTCTGCGCCACATTCATCCAAGCGCTCGTAGTTTTCAGCCGAGCCTATGACTTCCAGCAGACTACCGATAACGGAAACGATCACGTTTAGTTGTTTCATCGCCCCTTCCGCGGAGATGTCAAGATTCTCCAAGCCTTTTGTGACATCGTCCACATCGTCTCCTCCTTCGTCGTCCCCTCCTCCGATGGCGAGCGTGAACACTCGCACGAGGGTTCCAAAATTTTGCAAGTTATCACGTAAATCCTCGCTCGCGTTATATCGTATCTCGCTATCGTCCGATTCGAGTAAATGATGAATTTCGATTTGCATCTCCACGCGGCAAATCTGCGAGACGAGTTCGAAGAGCGTGATGTTCTTGGTCTTTTCGGCAGCGGCAGCTACTCTTTCGCCTGGTATTTTCTTCTTGTTGTTATTCTTCTTCTTCTCCTTGCTCGTTTCTGAAAGCGACGACGGCGAGCTTTTCAGCATCCAACCATCATCTCCGCAGCAGTGTTGCACGTAGGCCGCGACGTGCACCGCGAGCCTTCGTTGTCTTTTACCGACACTCTTGGACGACAAGATGAACTTCAATCCCTCGCGAAGCTCGTTCGACCACTTGCTCTCAAAATCTTCCCATGCCAAATGCTTATATCGATGCTTTGCGCTCTCGTCGTTTTCACCTAATATTTTTGCGTCTATCACCGTGTTGATGAGTTCTAAAGCCACCAACGCTGCCTCCGTCCCAGCTCTCTTATACAAACACTCCCTCGCAACTCTACCAATCATCCCATTACTAACCGCGATATGATTCGCAATGTCCACGTACGGATTCGAGGCTTCATCTTCGCTGTCATATACTAAATCCAATTCTTCGTACGGATCGAACGCGAAAACGTTTTCCTTATCGTGCGCGAGACAAATCTCCCTCACAATATTATTCAAAGCAGCGATCCCTGACACGATGAGCGCCTCGTTTTCATTCCTCTCTTCCTCCTCTTCAGATTCAAACGCCTCACACAAAATATCACACATCTCGCACACGCACTCCTTCAAGATCTTCAGTGGAGTATCTTTCCACTTCCATTTGTCGTCCTCGCCCTTCCACGAGCCGTCGTCGGCGCGGACCACCGCCACGAGCGTTCGATCCGTAAATTCGCACACTTTTGCCATGCTGTCCCTCGGTAAGATGATCTTCGAGTTTGTATATAATTCCTCCAATATTGGGAGTAATACTAACGCGCACTCTCTCGAGCCGGCGGCTAAACTCGCGCAGACGTTGATACCTAGACTTCTTTTCTGCATATTTTCCGGTTGATTGATGTTAAAATCCTTCGTCTTCTTTTGACTTAAACTTTTGCTCTCGTCGTCGTCTGAATCGTCGTCATCAGCATCATCATCATCCTCGCGAGGAGGACTAATCAGCGAGAACAAAAAGTCGTCTCTCATCGCCGCTTGGCAGACGGAGAGGAAGACGTCGTCGTCATCGTCACGAACGAAATCGGAATTCGATTGGTCCTCTTCTTCCCCAAGTTTTTGTTGTAACAACTTCACGGCTAACGCTAAACCGACGTATTTCTTCGTCGTGGATGGATCGTTCAAGTGATCGAGGACTTGAGCACGGAGGAGTTTTGGTGGAGGAGGCATTTTTTACGGTAAGATGATGATGTGTGAATGATGATTATGATTTGCGCATATCATAAGCGTGTTGTGTGGATTCTTTTTTATGCAGAAGTGTATTGAGATGAAAAACGTTTCACAGACAGACGCGAGGATGACGATGCACCATTAAAACAGATGAAATCCAACAGCATTTTATTATTACCTTCGTCTTGGCGAGCGAGATCGAGATCGGTCTCTCGTCGTTCTCCGATGACCACCGTGGTCTCTCCTATTTCGCGGCGGCTCGGGCGACCTGGAAGAACCGCGGCGGTGGTGGTGGTACTGGCCCCGGCGACTTTTAGTATTACGATCGTCGTAATCGTCGTAATCGTACTTTCTTCTGTCGGTATTATTGCGTCTTCGTTTCGAAGGACTGTAACTTCGACTGCGACTAAAGTCTCGGCGGCGTCGATGAGAGTGGCCACGGTCTCTTTCCCGGCTGCGGCTGCGACTGCGACTGCGACTTTGTCTTCTACGGCGGCTCGATTTATTACGATCCGAGGAGTCTCTTTCTCGGCGGTCTTCGCTCGAGCGAGAGCGTGAGCGGCGTCTGCTGCTTCGATGATCGCGGTCGTCGCGATGATGATCGCGGTCGCGCGGAGAACGACGATGATGCTCGCGAGGATGACTGTTGTAGTCGTCTTTCTTTTTTATAGTGTTATCGTCTACTTTTTCCTCTTCGGATACGTGCGTCATCGTCGTGTTGTTTGTCGTGGTAGTCGTCGTTGTCGTCGTCGTTCCCGCGGCTGGAGTGCCGTCGAATGCTCTCGAAGATGGAGGAGGAGGCACGTCGCTCAGAATGTTCTTCTCGTCCGGCGCCTCGGGTTTTTGGTCGGCTTCCTTTTCTATCTTGCGTCGCTTCACGACGACCAGCGCTTCTTTCTTCTTCTCCGTCTTCTTCTCCTCATCCTTTACTTTAGATGCTTCTTTTTCTTCTACTGCTACTTTCCTGTACTTTTCTTCGCTCGGCGGTTTCATTTCCGTTTCCGCTTCCGCTCCTGCTCTGTCCTCTTCTTCTTCCTCCTCTTCGTCTTCTCGCTTCCCGAGAGGCTTCGAATACACCCGATCGTTCTCCTCTCCTTTCCCTTCCGCGCGTTTCCTCAAAATATCCGCCAAACGTTCCTTCAACTCTCTAATCCTCTTCCATCCTAAATACTGCTTTCCCATCTGGTGATCTCTCACCCGTTGCTCGTTATCGTGAGTGTTCAAAAACACCCCGCTCAGCGGGCACACGATCAACCGCTTCATCGTCTCCACGCGTCTCTCGCATTCTTTCTCCACGACTTCCTCTAACTTTTTCCTCCTTTCGGCAATCTCATCCAGCTCCTTCATCGCTTTCTCCGCACCATCCACGTCTCCAATAATCCCCAACTGTTCGATTTTCTTTTGCATGCACTGCGTCTGATCGGCCAATTGCGCCAACGCTTGTTTATCGTGCACCGGTACCATCCCGTACACTCGCGCCCGTTCCGCGCGTTCCATCTCCACGCGTTCCGTGGCAATTCGAATCCGTCGATCGCAATCGGACACCAGCCGGTCCAAAATTTTCTTCGTCTCTTTCTCGTAGTTATATTTACTTCGCTCTCGATCGGTGAGAACTTGAAATTCTGCGCGTAACTCCATCGACTGCACGCCGCACGGATGCTCTTGTTTGCTCGCTTGTTGCACCGGCACACGCAAGGCTCGGGCGATTTCGTCCGCAGATTTTGTGTTTTTAAACATCGTCACGTCGAAGCCGCAGAGGAAGTATTTGTCCACGTCTTCGTCCTGTTTTCGAATAAGAGAGAATATAGAACAGAAAGAAACGTTCTCGGTGAGTGTAATAAAACTCTCGCCGCATCCTCGTCGTCGTCAACACCAACACTTTACGTCGTCAATCCGCGTTCAGGAGAAAAAAAAAAGCGGATTGAAAATGTTGTAAAAAGAGTCGTCTAATAGTAGTATTCGTTTACCGTAAACAACTTCTTCCTGTTCACTCTTTCGTCTCAAGGGACGTCCCGCTCGGCGCCCATGAGCTGGTCCAGCATTGCGCGCATTTCTGCCGCCATACTGTTTACTTCTTCTTAGTGTGTGTGTGTGTTTTTCTTCGCAATTTTAGCACAGCAGCTTTTTAGTTGAGAGACCTTTTGTGCTGCCGTTTTGATTTTTTTTTCTCTTCTTCTTCTTCTTGCATGTATGGACTGATTCATATAAACAAGGCTTTAATAAATTCAGCGTTTATTATATACTCTTCGCAAACGCGTCTGGCGCATCTATGATGCGAGTTCTCTCACGTTTTCGAGTGCATTTCGGTGTACTATTTTATCTGAAACGTAAAAAAAAGAGACGAAAGCGTTACGCGAGAGACTTTGGACTTTGCGCGACGAAAGTGGTGTTCACATTTAAGAAGACCCGATGATGTGTTGATCTCGTCTCTCACTCTCTTTCTCTCTCTCTCTCTCTCTCGACCGAGGAATAGGAAGAAGTAACTCAGAGATGATGATGTCATGAGAACAACAACGTATTTGACGTCGCGAGGATGGCGTCGAGACTTCGTTTACGTCTTCTCTGCGAATCGTATATCGACCATTTCTTTTTCGCGAGACGTTTGGATTTGATGCAATTGACTCGAGACTTTCGAGCAAAATCGTCCGCTTTTTTTTCCTCTTTGCGCGCGATGGCGAGTAAATCCAATCGAGCGCGATCGGTTTCTTCCTGTTTTTGTTGGAGTTTAAGCCTTTGGCGTTTTGTTATTTTTACTTTCGTCGTCGTCGTCTTTTGTGGGATTCTGTTTTGA
>Ga0213863_10001901_pt1 | contig 15035 bp, 13 predicted proteins | sample PICome_8_FD_160128 | JGI IMG/M metagenome (GOLD analysis project Ga0213863, IMG submission 160128) | Coastal seawater microbial communities near Pivers Island, North Carolina, United States - PICO497 | ecosystem: Environmental > Aquatic > Marine > Coastal | place: USA: North Carolina... | reverse complement strand
ATGGTTTGCTCACACGTGTTTATTTCACGGGAATTTCAAATACCTTAAAAACAAAACAAATCATTTGGGTAGATTACGATAATGATGGAGACAAAGATCTTTTTGTTACGGCACTAAATGGTAGTAACCATTTTTACAAAAACAATGGTGCTATGGTTTTTACCGATATTTCAAATTCAATTGGTTTTTTTACAGAGAACAAACACACTACGGGTGCCACTTTTGGAGATATTGACAATGATGGTGATTTGGATGCTTTTATTTGCAACCGAGATGATGAAAATGAATCTGAAAGGAATTATTTATACCAAAATAATGATGGTATTTATACAGATATTTCTGAACAAGCGGGTATTTTACTTACGAGCGAAATCTCTTTTTGTGCAGTTTTTTTTGATTATAATAATGATGGTTTTCAAGATATTTATGTAGCAAATGATAAACCTACCTATCCGAATCGGCTCTATAAAAATAACGGAGATAGCACTTTTGAAGATGCCTCAGAAAGTAGCGGTGCGGGTATTTCTATTAATGCGATGACCACTACAATTGGAGATTATAATAATGATGGGTGGTTTGATATTTATGTGACAAATACACCTGATGGAAATCAATTGCTAAGAAACAATGGTGATGGAACTTTTACCAATAAGGCTAGGGATACCAATACTGAATTTAATAGTGTTGGCTGGGGCGCTGTCTTTTTGGATGCCGACAATGATGCCGAACTAGATTTATATGTTAGTGGTGAATTTGATGCTTCTATCTCCAGTTTATTGCCCTCTGCATTTTATCACAATCAGGGCAACGATACTTTTGAAATTCCCGACGATATTGGCTTTGAAGAAGATACTAGAAAAAGCTATTCGAATGCAATTGGAGATATTGACAATGATGGGAAACCAGATATAGTTGTTAGCAATGATACGGAGACAAACTTTCTATTTAATAACAAGAGTACAAATGCTAACAATTGGATAAAGATTCAACTAGAAGGAACACTTGGTAATAGCGATGGTATTGGAAATCGGATTGAAGTTTTTGCAGGTGGAAAGTCTCAATACCGTTATACATTGTGTGGTGAGGGATATTTAAGTCAAAATTCATCCAATGAATTCATTGGTTTGGGGAGCGCTAGCAGTATTGATTATATCAAAATTACTTGGAACCACAGCGGAGTCGTTGAACTCATCGAGCAGGTAGAAGTCAATCAATCAATCCTTATTCAAGAGGGCAATGGAATAATATTAGGGAAGGATGCTTTTTCAATAGCAAAATTGAACGTATTTCCCATTCCGAGTCGCGACGGTGTTTTTCATATAACGTCCAACACTACATTTGAAAGCATTAAATTTGCGGTTTATACCATTACAGGGAAGTTCTTGTTTTCTGTAAACGATAATGATTCCATAGATATTTCTTCCCACGGAAAAGGAATTTATTTGGTCAAGATCATCACGGACAATCAAATTTACACAAAAAAACTGTTGTATTTATAGGGTGTCGTCACCTGCGCGCTCAATAATATTTTCTGGAAGTGCCTTTTTTGCTTTTGCGCCCATTTTCTTTAATTTCTCTACACTTGTAATTAGATTACCTTTTCCATCAACAAGCTTGTTCATAGCTGCATTATAATCTGTTTTGGAAGCATCTATTTTCTTTCCAATTCCAATTAAATCGTTTAATAAGCCATGAAATTTATCATACAAACCCCCAGCTTGCCTTGCAATTTCTAGTGCATTTTTTTGTTGCTTTTCATTGTTCCACATGGTGTCAATAGTGCGAAGTGTAGCCAATAATGTTGAGGGCGTTACGATCACAATATTCTTGTCGAACGCTTTATTATACAGGGAGTTGTCTGAGTTTATTGCCACAGCAAAAGCAGGTTCTATTGGTATAAATAATAAGACAAAATCTGGCGATTCAATTTTATAAATATCCTCATATTTCTTTTCACTCAGCTGTTCGATATGACGCTTAAGAGAATTAATATGGTCTTTCAGAAACAGCGCTTTTTGATGTTCCTCTTCAGTATTTACAAATTGTTCATAGGCCGTTAATGATACTTTGGAATCGACAATCATCTTTCTATTGTTGGGCAAATGAATTACCACGTCGGGTAAGACTCTTTTTCCTTGCTCATTGGTGAAACTTTGCTGCACAACATATTCGCGGTTTTTTTCCAACCCCGATTTTTCTAAAACACGTTCCAAAACCAATTCTCCCCAATTTCCTTGGGTTTTATTGTCTCCTTTTAAAGCCTTTGTTAAATTGATCGTTTCTTTGCTCATCTGCAAGTTCATTTCTTTCAATCCTATTATTTGCTGACGAAGCGCGGCATGATAATCGATACTTTCTTTGTGTGTTTTTTCAACTTTGTCTTCAAAACCTTTAATTTTTTCTTGCAATGGATGTAAAATAGTTTGAATATTTTCTTTGTTCTGTACCGTAAATTTGGTCGATTTATCTTCAAATATCTTATTGGCTAAGTTTTCAAATTCTTTGGTAAATTTTTCTTGAAGCTTGTTTACTTCCTCTTTATGATCATCTAATTTTTCTTGCAAATTTCTTAAATCTGCAACTTGACTCGAATTGACTGTGAGCAACTGCTCTTTTTCTTGTTGCAAAGTTTGAAGCTCTTTTTGAACTTTTAATACCGCATTTTCTGCAATTTCCTTAGCAGATAGTAGCAAAGCATTCTGCTTTTCTAAAACTGATTTTTCCTTTTCTAATTTTAATTTTGCGAGCAATCTGCCTATGTACAAGCCAATTAAAATACCAAAAACAACTATTAAAAAGTTCATCCCTAAATTATCCATCATATCAAATTAAGTCCTTAAATTTAGAACTTTAAAATATACAATGAAAGCATTTTCAAGTTTTATATTATTTCGTCTTTTAGGTTGGAGAATTATCAATGATTTTCCCCAAGATATAAAGAAGTATGTTGTAATTGCAGCACCGCACACGAGTTGGATTGATTTTCCGATTGCCATTTTAGCGAGGATGTCCTCGGGCACAATGGTCAATTTCATTGGCAAAGGTTCTTTATTTAAAGGTCCTTTTGGTTTTATCTTCCGTCTTTTAGGGGGGACTCCTGTGGATCGCAGTAAAAACAATAATCTTGTAGACTCGATTGTAGCGCTTTTTAACTCCAAAGAAGAATTTCGTCTTGGTCTCTCTCCGGAGGGAACTCGTAAAAAAGTAGCCAAATGGAAAACAGGTTTTTACTACATCGCTAAAGGGGCCAATGTACCAATTGTAATGGCTACCTTAGATTTTGGAAACAAACAAATAAAAATCTCAAAAGCCTACACCGTCACAGATGATAAAGAAGCAGACTTCACTTTTTTTCATGCCTTTTTTAGTCAGGTTCAAGGGAAAAACCCAGATCAATTTTAAGATTCTTTTTTCGTAGCGATCAAATACACTGTTTATTCAGACTTTTTGGAGACTTTCGCTGCTATTCGAACAATGACTTCAGTAGCCTTAATCATTGATTCAACAGGAACATATTCATATTTCCCATGAAAATGATGTCCACCAGCAAAAATATTTGGACATGGCAATCCTTTAAAAGAGAGTTGCGATCCGTCTGTACCCCCTCTAATTGCTTTTATCAAGGGTTTAATTCCTAATTCTTCCATCGCCTCTTTTGCAATGGTAACAATATGCATAACGGGTTCAATCTTCTCTTTCATATTATAATATTGGTCATTGATTTCTATGTGGACCGTTTTTTCTCCGTATTGGTTGTTGAAATCTTTACCAATCTGCTTTACACAACGTTTTCGCGCTTCAAACAGATCAAAATCATGATCACGAATGATGTATTCTAACACGGTTTTTTCTACGGCACCCCGCATGGCATGCAAGTGAAAAAAACCTTCGTAACCTGTTGTTTTTTCTGGAACTTCATTTGCGGGTAATTTCCTCATGAATTCATTTGCGATGGTCATCGAATTGATCATTTTTCCTTTTGCATATCCTGGGTGTACAATTTTTCCAGTAATGGTTATTTTAGCAGCAGCGGCATTAAAATTTTCATATTCCAACTCTCCAATCTGACTCCCATCCATAGTATATGCCCAATCGGCATTGAATTTTTCGACATCAAATAAATGTGCTCCTTTACCAACTTCTTCATCGGGAGTAAAGCAGATGCGAACGGTTCCATGCTTGATGTGAGGATTTTGTACCAAATACTCCATGGCCGAAACAATTTCTGTAATTCCAGCTTTGTCATCGGCTCCTAAAAGGGTAGTACCATCGGTGGTAATGAGAGTTTGTCCTTTGTATTGCAACAAATCTTCGAAATAGTTTGAAGACAATACAATGTTTTGCTCTTTGTTTAAAAAAATATCCTTTCCATCATAATTTGTGTGTATTTGTGGTTTGACATTTTTCCCTGTAAAATCGGGACTTGTATCCATGTGAGAAATAAACCCGATGGTGGGTACTTCGTAATCAATATTACTAGGTAAGGTCGCCATTAGATAGCAATTTTCATCCAAATCAACATTTTCTAATCCAATTTCTTTAAGTTCTTTTTCTAGCAAACGTGCTAAATTCCATTGCTTTTCTGTAGATGGGAAATTTGGATTATTGGGATCTGATTCTGTATCAATCGTTACGTAGCTTACAAATCTTTTGATAATATTTTCTTTCGTGATCATTATTTATGTTTTTTATTTTTTGTATACCACCCTTGCAAAGTTGGAGTAGGCGTTTGCTATTTCTTATTTCAATACGAGTTTGCCTATTTTGTTATTGCCAGACAACCACGCTGTATTTATATCGACAAACTGAATGGCATAATAGCTTTCTTTTGAAATGTTTTTCCAGGTATTTCCTGCGTCATTAGAAAAAGCAATCCCAGTTTTGCCAACCGCAAAAATTTCTTGTCCTTGGGTTCCTGGTACATATTGCACACAACTCTTATAGTTTGGAATTTGTGAATCTGCAACCAACTTCCAGGTTTTTCCACCATCCGTAGTGATGGCTTTATTTGCAGTATTTTCTTGAGGTTTTGAGTAGTCTCCACCCATAACAATACCATGGTTCATATCATAAAAATCGATCGAGTAAATTCCTTGTGGTCCTTTTCCCTGAACCAACGGAGTATTGAAAATGTCCCATGTTTTACCGTAGTCATTTGATTTCAAAATGCGTGCTTTTTTTCCTCCTGAAGCAATCCAAACTGTACTACCTTTTATTTTAATATTCGTGTTACTGGCAGCAAAAAAAGCTTCCCCTTCTTCAAAAATTGGTAAAGAACTGCAAGGTATTTTGTTCCAAGTTTTTCCTCGATCTTCGGTAACGATGATCGCAGCACAATTTTCTGTTGGATCCCCAACAGCGATTCCATGTACCTTGTCTTCAAAAAATTGCATCGCATCATAAAAGACCTTTGCATTGTTCTCGGAATAAACCAGACTTGTATTCCCCTCTGATAATTTATACAACAACGCTGGATTTCCAATCGAAAGCGCAAAATAATCGCTTCCATTAAAAGCAATACTTCTAAAATTGGGTTTTATAGAGTCTTGGTAGCTTGGGAAATACGCTTGCGAATGCTTTTTATCTTCAGAAAAAACACCCATGACTCCGCTTGAGCCTGCATAAGCAACACGGGTTGAATCAATAACTTGAATTGCTCGAATGCTTGTGTTTTCAATAGGAAAGCTTTTTATTGTAACAGATGTTATGTTTCTTGGTGTATACGGTGTCTGACAAGATATTAAAATAATTGCTGCCAAAATAAGGACGGAAAATCGCTTCATTTTTGATATTTTTACATGACGAAATTAATGAATACAAATTGAGTTTTATGAAAAAAGCATTGGTAATTTCTGGGGGTGGGAGTAAAGGTGCATTTGCAGGTGGTGTTGCCCAGTATTTAATGAAGGAGGAAAGAAAAGCATATGAACTTTTTTTAGGAACTTCTACTGGAAGTTTAATGGTCTCGCATTTGGCATTGGGAAAATTAGATGCACTCAAAAAACTTTACACCAATGTAGATCAAAAGACTGTCTTTAGTAACAGCCCATTTACGATTCGAAAAGTGGATGGTGAAAAGGTGGTTAGTATCAATCACTTGAATACACTGTGGAACTTTATCAGGGGGAGAAAAACATTTGGGGAAAGCAAGAATTTACGAAAACTCATCAAGGAAAATATTACAAAAGAAATGTACAAGACAATTCTTAAAAATCACAAAGAAGTAGTTGTAACAATTTCTAATTTAACGACCAATAAGATTGAGTACAAATCAATCAATGAAACTTCCTATGAAGATTTTTGTGACTGGATTTGGGGTTCTTGCAACTACATACCTTTTATGAGTTTGCTAGAAAAAGACCATTGTCAATATGGAGATGGAGGTTTTGGCGCGCTAATTCCTATTCGAGAAGCCATTTTAAGAGGGGCCACAGAAATTGATGCCATTATTCTTGACACAGAAGTATCTCAAGTAAATCGAATGCCTTCTAAAAACCCGTTTTCACTCCTGTTTGATGTATTTGATTTTATGCAAACTCATGTAGAAAAACACAATATTACCATTGGGAAATTAGCCGCCAATCACAAGAATGTTACCTTAAACTTATACTATACCCCAACGGTTTTAACAACAAATTCGTTGGTATTTGATAAGGAACTGATGCGCAGATGGTGGGCATCAGGATTCGAGTATGCAAAAACAAAACGAGAGAAGGATCGGAGTGCCTTTCGGCCCGATGTATTGGGCTAATTCCGACGCCCCATTCCTTTAAAAATTCTTATTTTGTAACAAAATAAAAGATCGCTCGTCATAATTGTGTAAACCAGATTTGCAATAGGGTTTTGTATCAAACAAAGAGCTTAGTTTAACCATCGTAACCATGAAGCAATCCGATTTTTTAAAAATGGTTTTTCCATTTAAAAATAAGGTTTTTAGATTTGCAAAAAGACTTTTAGTTTCTACTGAAGAAGCAGAAGATGCAACGCAAGAGCTGTTTTTGAAATTGTGGAAAAATAGAGAAAAGATTGCCGATTATAAAAATGTTGAAGCCTTTGCAATGACCATGACAAAGCATTATTGTTATGATCGATTGAAATCAAAGCAGGCTGGTAATTTGAGACTGGTACACACGAATTATAAGGAAAAAGAAACCAGTTTAGATAAAAAAATTGAAGATCAAGATAGCGTAGACCAAGTACATCGATTGATTCAACGGTTACCCGAACAACAAAAAATGATTATTCAGCTTAGAGATATTGAGCAATATGACTATGATGAAATTTCGAAAATAGTTGATATGCAACCCACCGCTGTAAGAGTGGCACTAAGCAGAGCTCGAAAAACAATTCGACAAGAACTCACAAAAACACACAACTATGGAGTTAGCTAACATAGAACAATTAATAGAAAAATACTTAAATGCAGCAACATCTTTGCAAGAAGAAGCAACCTTGAAAAACTATTTTACCCAAGGAAATATTGCCCCTCATTTACAAGAATATGAAGCGTTATTTAATTATTTCGAGAAAAACAAAGCAGAAATTTTCACGGAAACCATTCAATTGGATATTAAAAAACGCCCAAATAGAAAATTGAAGTGGCTATCTGTAGCAGCATCTATAGCAGTATTAGTAAGTGTTTTTATTGGAAACCAAGAGTATCGTAAATACCAAAAAGAAAAAACATTTGCACAAGTAAGGAATGCACTTCAGATGCTTTCATTGAATCTTAACAAAGGGGCGAGTGCGATTGCAAAAGTGCACGCCTATGAAAACACCATCAATACAATTATAAAATAAAACCGAGAAAATTAGTAAAACCAAGTAACCCATAGAAATTATGAAAAAATTAGTAATAGTAATCGTTTTTTTAATTGCATCGTCCGTAAGCTATGCACAATCCTTTTTTGATAAACTAGAATATATGGAAGGAGTCGATATGGTGGTAGTAACCAAAGATGCTTTTGAAATGCTCTCTAAGTTTCAAGATATTAAAATAGAAGACAATCAAACGATGAAGGTTTTTAGTTTGATCAATGATCTACAAGAATTGAAAGTATTCACTACAAATGATGCCAACAATGCCAAGAAAATGAATCAAATGGTAAGTCAAGCCATTAAAGAACAAAAACTAACAACGTTAATGCGTGTAAAAGATGAAGATACTCGCATGAAAATCTATGTAAAAACAACAAAAAACAAAGCCTACGTGAGTGAAGTTTTAATGTTTGTCAATGGTGCAGGAAAAAAATCAAATAAGAATGTGGAATCGGTAATTATCTCCTTGACAGGAAGGATTGATATTCAGAAAATTTCTGAAATCACAGATACGTTAGTCAACGAATCCAATAAGAGGTAATGCCTTTAAAAAAATGCTAATTTTAAATTTTATATAAAATGAAAAAATCAACCCGTCTCCTCTCTATAGCATTCTTACTGCTCCTTATAGTAAGTGCCTGTGACCATCAAAAATCATTACAAGCATACATTGTAAATAGTAGTGAGAAGCAAGGTTTTATGTATGGCGATCTCCCTGTAGGATTGATGCTAACACCCAAGGAAGATGCTTCCGAAGCGGTCAAAGAAACGATCAAGAGTATTAAAAAAATGAATGTTGTATTTTTTAAAAAAACAAAAGAGAATGCAGCGGATTATGAAATAGAAAAATCAAAATTAAAAAATATATTTACAAATAAAACATATAAAACATTAGGAGTTTTCAAGACAAAAGGAATGAATATGAAGTTGTATTATACAGGTCAAACAGATCAAATCAACGAAGTAATTGCTTTTGGTTATGGTAAGAAGGTTGGGGTTGGTGTTGCTAGATTGCTGGGTAAAAATATGAATCCAGCACGAATCATGGAAATGATGAATAATATTCAATTGGATACCAGCATGATTCAACAAGGGCAATTTAAAACTATTTTTAATGGCCAATAAATTACGTATGGATTGTCTACCGTCGGCTATTATTTTTTGTTGCTTTTGATTCTTTATTCAGGCGCCAGCGGCCTGTGAAAGATTGCGAGTAAAAACTGTAATTCCTTTGGGATTACAGTTTTTACTTTTTAACGAGTGCTTAACGGTTTCGACACTTTAATTTCTTATTTTTGAAATTTGACGGAAATGCCTTATGAAATTTAGACAACAACTATTTCTTTTTATCTATTTTACAGTAGCAACAATTTTTGCACAGCACTCCGCTGACTATAAAGGAGAGAGAGAAAAACTTCATCTTTTAGAACACACGAAATTAAAAGTTGATTTTAATTTTAAAGAAAGGCAGCTCAATGGTGAGGCTTGGATTACGCTAAAGCCCTATTTTTTTCCAACAGACAAACTTGTTTTAGATGCTAAAGGAATGCGTATTCATCAAGTAGTACTCGAAGATAAAAAATTAGATTTTAATTATGATAGTTTAGAATTGCGGATCGATTTACCAAAAAAATATACCAAAGAAGAGTCCTATACCGTCTACATAAAATATACAGCAAGACCTGAAAAAGTAAAACAAAGCGGGAGTTTCGCTATAAGTGCTGCTAAAGGATTGTATTTTATAAACGCTGACGGCGCGGATAAAAACAAACCAACACAAATTTGGACACAAGGGGAGACAGAAGCCAGTAGTTGTTGGTTTCCAACGATAGACAGTCCCAATCAGAAGTCTTCACAAGAAATTTACATGACGGTTCCTGACCAATACCAAACCCTTTCAAATGGCGAATTAGTCAGTCAGATTAAAGAAGGAGCAAACCGAACAGATTACTGGAAATTGGATCAAAAACATGCACCCTATTTATTTTTCATGGGGGTAGGTGAGTTTGAAATAATTAAGGATTCTTCTTCAAAGATTCCAATTGCCTACTATGTTGAAAAGGAATACGCTCCTTATGCAAAGGATATTTTTGGTGATACTCCTGCGATGATCGATTTCTTTTCTGAGCTATTAGGAATTGCATATCCATGGAATAAATACAGTCAAATTGTTGTGAGAGATTACATAAGTGGTGCTATGGAAAATACAACTGCCGTTGTTCATGGTGAACAAGCCTATCAGAAACCCGGACAATTAATTGATGAAAATACACATGAAAACACTATCGCACACGAAATTTTTCATCATTGGTTTGGGAATTATGTAACTGCAGAAAGTTGGGCAAATCTATCTTTAAATGAATCTTTTGCAAATTATAGTGAATACTTGTGGAGAGAACATAAATATGGGAAACAAGAAGCAAATGCACATTTGTTTGAAAATAATCTAGCGTATTTGAATGGACAAAACTCGAATAAAAAATTAGTTCGTTTTAACTACTCAAATCAAGAAGATTTGTTTGATTTGGTAAGTTATAATAAAGGAGGCGCTGTACTACATATGCTACGAAATTATCTTGGAGATGCAGCATTTTTCAAAGGGTTAAATATTTATTTAACAACTAACAAATATAAGACTGCAGAAGTACACCAACTTCGACTGGTTTTTGAAAAATTGACTGGAAAAGACTTAAATTGGTTTTTTAATCAGTGGTTTTTTGGAGCAAACCACCCTCAAATAGAGATTTCTTACGATTACAATATCATTCAAGGGAAGGTGACTGTCAATATTATCCAGTTGCAAGCGGAGAAGTTTAAATTTCCTTTTGCAATTGATATTTATGAAAATGGTATTCCTAGAAGAGAGACTGTTTTTGTGGATGGAAATGACGCTTCTTTTACATTTTCATACCAGGAACAACCCGATTTTATTCAAGTAAATGCTGATGGAGTTTTACTCTGTGAAATTACCGAAAATAAGATTTTAAGCGATTATATTTTTCAATTAAAGAATGCAGAAAATTACAGTGATCGAAAAAAAGCTTTACTAGAGGTTGCTAAAAAACAAGATGATAAAGCGGCTTTCAATGCCGTAGTAGGCGCTTTAAATGATTCTTATTATAAGATTCGAATACTGGCCCTAGAAAACATCGATTTAATCAATAAATTCTTTAAAAAAGAAGCCATTCGTAAAATCGCTAAAATTGCAAATTCAGATCCCAAAACCTTGGCAAAGTCAGCTGCAATTGAAACCTTAGGGAAGTTATTAGATCCAGAATTAAAATCAATTTTTATTAAAAATCTAGAGAGTAAATCCTATGCGGTGATTGGAAAGAGTTTGGTGGCTTTGTATTACGTAGATCCAAAATTGGCGGTTGAAAAATCAAAATCATTGCCCAATGAAATTCGTAAAATATTGGCCACACCATTGACTCGAATTTTTATTGAAGAAAAAGATGAGAAGGAACTTCCATTTATCGCAAAGAACCTACTTTCTGGGATGTATTTATCTGGAGATGATAAAACCAAAGCTATTTATCAAAAAGCGTTTCAACAGATATCTGAGAGTAATAATAAAGAAGCTATTAAAAATTTAGTTGAAGATATGATTGATAAAGGAACTCAATACAAGAGTTTTAATTTTGATAAAGTGATGATTACTCAAATGCGAAGAATGATACAAATTCAAAAAAAACAAAATAAGCCGAATAAGAAATTGAATATTCAGATTATAAAAACGGCAATGGCAGCGCTCTTATAGCGAAGGAATATCTTGTTTAAAATTTAAAAAGTGATGGTTTCCATCACTTTTTTTTATTTGTGATACTCATCAAATGTACCATCTTCAAAGAATACTACGATTCTTTTTATTTTTTTACCATTTACATCCACAACCGAATTTGCATTTGTAGGATCTTTTGCAGGAAGGGTAGGACTCTCTAAAGTGCTTTTCGGGAATTCTCCTATGCCGTTTAATAACCATTGAATGTCAACGTCTGAAAAAACCCTCGTTACTTTTAAAATAAAATCTAAACTCGGTTTGTTTCTTCCGGACAGTATGTGGGAGATACTAGAACGCTGCACTCCAATCTTATCTGCAAATAAAGATGCAGTAAGTTGATGGATTTCCATCACTTTTTTTAACCGATTTGTAAATTCAACAATGTTTACCAATGTAATTAATTTTGTCTTTACAAAAGTAACCTAACTTTAATTAGGAAACAATAAGAAGTTGTTTTTTAACACAATTTCTAATAAAAATAATTAAACTTATACATTAGGTAGTATTTATAAAATACTAGTATATAATAATTTAAATAAAATATATAACAAAATACTATTCTTTTTGTTTGAGGGAAGTTTACAAGTATAACCTTCAAGAATATTGTTTACATAAGTACTCCATACCTGCAGGAATATAGTTTACAATTGTAATATTACTGGTTTTTACATTTGTGAAAAAATGATTTGCTAACAAAACTGAATTGAGTATTTTTGAAGTCAATATTAGAATTCATTTTATGGCCTTACTATCAATCTCTTTATTAGAAGCATTTTTCAAAAAGGAGAAAGAGACCGCATTATTTGGAAGATGGATTCGGTTTTCGGACATCGCGCCATTAATTCATACATACGAAAAATACACAACTGTAAAACAAATTGGTCTTTCTGAGCAACAAAGACCTATCTACAGTATTCAATTAGGAACCGGAAAAAAGAAAATACTTGTATGGAGCCAAATGCATGGAAATGAAAGCACAGGTACCAAGTCAGTTTTTGATCTTTTAAATACCCTAACACAATCCTCAGAGGTGTGTGTACAGGAAATTTTAAATGCCTGTACACTGCAAATTATTCCAATGTTGAATCCTGATGGTGCAGAAGTTTACACAAGAGTAAATTCTAAAAAAATTGATTTAAATAGAGATGCTGTAGCTCGCACTGCTATTGAGAGCAAGATTTTAAGACATACATTGGATAGCTTTCAGCCAGATTTCTGTTTCAATTTGCACGATCAGCGAACAATCTTTGGAGTAGAAGGAACTTCAAAACCTGCCACGATCTCTTTTTTAGCGCCTTCAGAAGATGTAAACAGAACCCTAACAGCGGGTAGAAAACAAACAATGAACATTATTGTTGCAATGAACAATTTGTTACAGCAAGTTATTCCCAACGGTGTTGGACGGTATACCGATGAATTTTACCCAACTGCTACAGGTGATAATTTTCAAAAATTGGGATACAATACGATTTTAATTGAAGCAGGGCATTATCCCGATGATTATGAACGGGAAATAACAAGGAAATACCACTTTTATGCATTATTACAAGGCATACACCACATTGTTTCAAATGATGATTATGCTGTGTATAAGCCTTATTTTGACATTCCTAATAATGTTAAAAATTTCTACGACGTGGTCCATAGATACCCAAATCAAAACAGAAGTTGCGATGCCTATCAATATGAAGAAAAAATTATCAAGAATACATTGGTCTTAGATCTTCAAAAAGTAGCGGAAAAACAGATTGAAAATCCACTTTCACATAACGAAATCCTTTTCGAAGCATAATTTATTTAAATATTTATCATCATTTTAGTGATTTTTGTAAATTAAATTCATATTTTTGTGTTTATAAGTGAATTATACGTAATTATGAAAAAATACATGCTAGATGAAATTGATCATCAAATTTTAGACATTTTAATTGAAAACGCAAGAACTCCGTTTACTGACATCGCTAAAAAGCTTTTGGTATCTGCTGGAACCATTCACGTGCGTGTCAAAAAGATGGAAGATGAAGGAATCATACAAGGTTCTACACTTACACTTAACTACGAAAAGATGGGGTATTCATTTATAGCACATGTAGGAATCTTTTTAGATAAAACTTCGATGACACAAACTGTAATTGAAGATTTACGTAAAATTCCAAATGTAACAGTTGCCTATGTAGTAGCAGGTATGTACAATATATTTTGCAAAGTAAGAGCCAAAGGAACTAGCGATGCGAAAGATATTATTTATGCCATTGATGAAATTCCTGGTGTAAATAGAACAGAAACCATGATTGCATTGGAGGAAAGTATCAATGACAAAAAACGAATGATGCACGCAATTTTTAAAGAATTGTAAAAATAGTACTATATTTTTTATGAAATCCTCATCTTTTGATGGGGATTTTTTATGTTTGTATATAAACAATAAGAAATGTCTCCATCGATTCGCTATCTACAACACCACTTGTCACAAGAAAACTTGCTTACACTTTATCGAAATATGCTGAAGCCTCGTTTAATAGAGGAAAAAATGTTGATTTTACTGCGCCAAGGAAAAATTTCAAAATGGTTTTCGGGTATTGGTCAAGAGGCAATTGCTGTTGGTGTGACAATGGCCTTAAAAAAAGAGGAGTATATTTTGCCAATGCACCGAAACTTGGGTGTTTTTACTACCAGGGGAATTCCACTTTCCCGACTTTTCTCTCAATGGCAAGGAAAAATGAATGGTTTTACCAAAGGAAGAGATCGCAGTTTTCATTTTGGTACTCAAACCTATAAGATTGTTGGAATGATTTCTCATTTAGGCCCTCAATTTGGCGTAGCAGATGGTATTGCATTGGCCAATAAAATAAAAGGAATCAAAGAAGTTTGTGCTGTATTTACCGGAGATGGAGGTACTAGCGAAGGCGATTTTCATGAGGCTTTAAATGTGGCTTCAGTATGGAATTTGCCCGTCTTATTTTGTATTGAAAACAACGGGTATGGACTTTCAACCCCTACTAAAGAACAGTTCAATTGCAAAAACCTTGCAGATAAAGGAATTGGGTATGGTATGGAGAGTCATCTTATCGAAGGGAACAACATTCTTGAAGTCTACCAAAAAGTTTCTGAAATTGCCGAAAGTGTTCGAGAAAATCCAAGACCCATTTTAATCGAATTTAAAACATTTCGTCTTCGTGGACATGAAGAGGCGAGTGGTACCAAATACGTTCCAAAAGAGTTATTGGAACTCTGGCAAGCCAAAGACCCAATTTCAAATTTTGAGCAATACTTGTTGAAGACCGCTGTTTTAACGAATGAAATTATCGACCAATACACTTTAGACATAAAAAAAGAAATAAATGCTCATTTAGAAGTTGCCTTTGAAGAAGAAAAAATTATTCCAAATGTAGCATCAGAACTAGAAGATGTTTATAAAACATTTAACTACAAAGCA
>Ga0213863_10001899_pt1 | contig 15044 bp, 11 predicted proteins | sample PICome_8_FD_160128 | JGI IMG/M metagenome (GOLD analysis project Ga0213863, IMG submission 160128) | Coastal seawater microbial communities near Pivers Island, North Carolina, United States - PICO497 | ecosystem: Environmental > Aquatic > Marine > Coastal | place: USA: North Carolina... | reverse complement strand
CGGTGCTGCGTGCCAGGTGCCCGGTGCTGCGTGCCAGGTACCAGGCGCGACGCGCCTGAAGCCAGGCAGCACCTGCTCGATGCCCGGCCACGGCGGCCGGGCGCCCCACGCTCAGGTGGTGCCCGCGATGAGCGCGGCCCGCGCTTCCTCAACATCAGCCGTGCCGAGGAGGCGCTCGCGCACGGACTCCTTGGCCAGCACCCTGGCGATATCGGCGAGGGTTCGAATGTGGAGGAGCTTTTGAGCCTTGGGGATCACAAGCAGCACCACGACCCTCGTGGGCTGGCCGTCGATGGACTCGAAGTCCAGGCCCCCCTCACGCTGCACGACGCCCATGGCTCCGACGATCTCAGGCAGGTCGTCCACCGCCGCGTGCGGGATCGCGACGCCGAGCTCCATCCCCGTGGACATCGAGCGCTCCCTTGCGAGCACCGCCTCACGCACGGGCTCCGCCGCATCGGGAGCCAGCCGCCCCCGCCCGACGAGGTGATCCACGAGCGAGTGAATAGCCTCCCACTTGTCGGCCGGGTCGAAACCCAGGACGAGATCGTCGGCGTTGAAGAGTTCGCTCGGTCCCATGCGCCGGAGGATAACGGCCCTACGCCGGACTGGTGGACCTTTCGCGCCTCACGATCCGGGCCAGCAAGGCTGCACCCAACAGGATCTGGAGCTGCTGGGGCCCGGTCAGCAGCCGGCCCGACAGCTCGGCGCTCCCTGTGGACAGGAGCGGCGAGAGCGCGGAGGGGACCAGACCCAGGCCGATCAGCGCTCCCGCGGCGATCGCGAGCGCGACGGTCATGGCGAGCGGCGCCGTGGCGCGGCGCCCCTCGATGTGCCCCCCATCCACACCAGGGCTGAAGAACGCCTGACGCAGGAACGGCAGCGCCACGAAGACGGCGAGTGGCCCCGCCATCAGCGCGAACACCAGCGCCTCCACCGCGGCACCATCCGCGGACATGGCCTCAAGGCCGCTGGAGCGCCCCTCGAAGAGCAGCGTCCCCGGCAGGGCCATGAGCGCGAGCATGCAGAGCAGCGCGAACCCGAACGCACTCGGGAAGACGTGCCCGAGGCCTCGCTCGCCGAGCCCTGGCTCACGGCCCCTGGCATGGGTGGTCAGCACCAGCGCGAGGCATGCACCGGCCCCTGCGAGGGCCAGGCCGAAGACCGACAGGGATAGGGCCCCCTGGGCGGAGCTCGACGCGATCGACGCGACCCCGATGAGGAGGCCCAGGACCCCGTAGATCGACAGCGCCAGGTAGCGCGCGGTGAGCCGCCTGCCGGTCAGCGCGAGGACCGGCGCGAGGAGGACCACCACGAGCCCCACGTCGAGCAAGGCGTCGGATCCCGAGAAGGTCCGGCCCAGGAGGACGAGGAGGACGAGGCCGCGCAGCAAGCCCGCGTTCACGAAGCTCCCTGCGTCGCGGCGCGCGGGTCCGGCGGCGATCGCCTGGCCCGCCCCGCCCCAGTTGGGCGGTAGCGCCAACGGCGTCACGAGCCCCAGGAAAATGAGGGTGCTCGGAGCGTCGCCTGAGAAGGGCGTCCCGATCCACTCGACCAGCATGTCGCCCCCCTGCTGCATCCGCCCCTGCGCGCCGAGGCCGATCAAGCTCGCGCTGGCAAGAGAAATCAGCACCGCGCCTCGCCAGGCGTGCACCCGTGCTGTGGGCTCGCCCGTCGCAGGGTCCCGGCCGGCCGCGTCGCCCCCTGGAACCAGCGCGCGCTCCACGAGCCCGGCCATGAAGAGCAGCACCGCCACCCAGCCGAGGTGCTCCACCTGAACGACCATCAGGAGCAGACCGGCGAGGACAAGCGAGAGGCCCGGGCTCAAGGCGCTCTCTGACTCCGCGTAGTCACGGGAGGAGGCGAGGGCGGCGAGGCCAACGACCACGAGGACGGAGATGGCGCCTGTCAGGGCGAGACCCTCCACCTCGAGCCTCGCAAACTCGAGCGCGACACCGGCCAGACCCAGCACGCCGACCCATCGTCCGCGCGCCACGGCGCACACGATGCCGAGCCCGATGAGCGCAGCCCCCGGGGGCCATCGGGGTAAGAACGCCAGCAGATCAACCACGGCGCCCCTCCCGCAGTCGACCGAGGAGCATGGCGATGAGGAGCGTCCCCGCAGCGGCCACTGCGCCGAGGCCAGCGAACGCTCCAGGCCGGGCCCAGCCGCGCGCATCGGGGTCCCCGCCCGCGCCTGCGGCGTCCGCCGCCACGGACGCGGCGAGCGCCACCGCGATCAGCCAGAGGCCGCCGGCCCGCCCTCGCTCCGATCGGCCCGGTTCAGTTGAGGCGCCGACCGGAGCCGAGAACTCCCCAGCCGGCGAGGCTGCGGAGGAGCCATCCGGACCGCCGGAGGCGTCGACCGAGGGCGCGGGTGATTCGGCCGGATGGGAATCTCGCTCTGGCATATCGAGAGCCTGACAGCGCGAGGTCCGCCGGGCAACGAACCTGCGCAATCAAGACAAGCCCCCGAAACGCCACGCGCTACAGGCTTCGCCCTACGCATCCATCGTGCAAGAATCGTGAATCGAACCCGCCTGCGTGTCGAAACAGCGGCCCCTAGACGGGAAGATAGGCGCAGGCGCTTCGTCTCCTGTGGACCGCGCCTGGGCCTCGGCCACGAGGACGCTGAATGGGCACCCATAGGCGGCCCTCCCCCGAGCCCTACCACAGACATAAGCCACCGGCAAGCAGAGCGTTACGCGACCCACCAGGGTGTTTACGCTGTGCCGGGTGCCCCCACTCCTAACCGTCCGAACCTCGACTCCCGAGACGAGTTCCGCCAGATGAACCACGCTCCCCGACGCGACGCCAACGCCCAGGATCTTCGGATTTCGGCAGATATGGCCCGAAGCCGCCGCCATCTCGGTCGCCTTCTCCAGACAGAGAGCAGGCCCTCCAGGGCCCGGCGCTTCCTGGGAGCAGCCTGCCGGGCAGCTTGCGTTCTGGCCCTCTCCCTCGGCGCGAGCAGCGCCGCGCTGGCCCAGGGTGAGGACGAGGAGCTCTACGTCATCCAGGAGAAGGGCGGCACCTATGTGCTGAACTTCGCCCAGAGCGACGAGGACGAGAGCATGACGCTCTACCAGTTCGTCCAGGCCTGCGAGCAGGTCACCGGACTGAACTTCACCTGGGGCACGGAGACCGAGCAGCTGCTGAAGAACCAGCAGGTCAACCTGCTGGGTGCCAAGACCATCAAGAAGGAGCGGTTCTACTCCTTCTTCCAGGTGATGATGATCATCTCCGACTTCGTCTGCACGGAGATCGGCGAGGACGACATCTCCGTCATCAAGATCGACTCGCTGGCGACCGCGGCGCGCAACAACCTGCGTGCTGGTGCGCTCTACGTGGAGCCCGAGCGGCTCCCCGAGTACGAGGATCAGCCCGCCACCCTGATCACCACCGTCGTGAGCCTGCCCAACACGGACGTGCGGCAGGTCTCCAACTCGATGCGGTCGATGATCACCGACCCCAACACGCAGCAGATGCTGCCGGCGGGCAACTCCCAGTCCATGGTCCTGGTCGGGTTCGGCAGCAACGTGGTGGCGCTGGCGAACATGCTGAAGATCATCGACGACGCCTCGCAGACAGACGTGATCCCGCCCGAGTTTGATGTCATCAAGCTCGAGTACGCGTCGGCGGAGGACATCGCCGCGACGGTCGAGGAGCTGCTCGAAGCGGCGAACCAGAACCGCTCGTCGGGACCGCAGGCCCAGGGGCCCCAGGGGGCCCTGAACCGCAACCAAGGCGAGGCCAAGATCCTCACCGAGGGCCGGACGAACTCCCTGCTCGTCATGGCCATGCCGGATGAGATGCCGCGCATCAAGGAGCTCGTGGCGCGCCTCGATGTGGACGTGGTGGAGCGCGAGCGGAACTACCACATCTACGCGCTCGAGAACGTCAGCGCCGAGGACCTCGCCGAGACCCTCGACGAGTTCCTGCAGGACGCCGTCCAGCTGGAGCAGGGCGCGGCCGCGGGCAACCAGCGAGGCGGCGCCCCGCGGGCCTCCAACAACGCCCGCGAGTACGTCGTGGTGGCGGACGCCGAGACCAACTCCCTGCTCATCGCGGCCAACCGGACCCGCTACGAGGAGCTCAAGTCGCTCATCGAGCGCCTCGACCGCCGGCAGGACCAGGTCCTCATCGAGACGGCGCTGATCGAGCTGACCGGCCGCGATTTCCTCGACATCGGCGTCGAGCTCGGCTTCGCGGACATCCCCGGCGTCGGCGAGTCCGGCGGCTTCGGCGTCACGGGCTTCGGCCTCTCGACCATCCAGGACTCCGACGGAGACGGCGTCCCCGACCTGCGGGTCCCCAACGTGGGACAGGGGGTCACGGCGGGCATCATCGACGGAGACGAGTTCTCCATCCCGATGCTGGTCGCCCTGGTCGAGGAGAAGCGAAACTCGGATGTGCTCAACGTCCCGAGCGTGCTGGTGAACAACAACTCTGTCGCCCGCGTCTCCACCCTGGACGAACAGCCGACGACGCAGATCACCGCCACGGGCGGCGGAGTCGGCGCCGGCCAGACCCAGGAGAACTTCAACGACTACGTGGACGCCGGGATCACGATGGAGATCTCCCCCTCCATCAGCGCGTCGCGCTACCTCCGCCTGGACGTCTACCTCGAGGTCTCCACCTTCATCGGCGCGGTCCAGGGGTCCATCCCCCCGCCGCGGGTCACGCGGACGATCGAGACCCAGATCAACGTCCCCGACGGTTCAACCATGGTCATCGGCGGGATCGTCGTGGACAACGAGAGCACGACGCGGACCCAGGTCCCCTGGATCGGAGACATCCCGATCCTCGGTCGACTCTTCTCGCGGGAGACCGGCACCCGCGACCGCACGGTCCTCTACTTCTTCGTCACCCCACACATTCTCAAGGACACCGAGTTCGCCGACCTGGCGGAGATCTCCTACGAGAAGAAGCTGGAGGCGGCGAGGGAGATCGGTATCGAGCGCCTGCGCAAGATCGACCCCACGTTCGGCATGTCGAGCGAGGCCGCGGGATCATCCGTCGGGCTGGAGGGCTTCGACCTCCCCCTCTACACGCCCCCGCAGCGCGGCGAGACCGCCGGCGATCAGGTGGGACTGTCCCCCCTCGAGGCCGCACGCATGCTCGACGACGAGTCCCCGGAGGACTGAGCGCGTAAGCGCACCACCATCCCATGGTCAGCATCGGAGAACTGCTCCTGGACGCCGGACTCACCCGGGACCAACTCGAGGAATGCCGCGGGGTCTCTGCGGTCTCGGGCGACTCCATCGATCGGGTGATCCTCGCGAAGGACTTCATGGAGGAGGGCACCCTCCTCCAGATCTACGCGAAGCACCTCGGCTACGAGTTCCGCAAGAGCCTCGACGGCACGAAGGTGCCCGGCGACTTCGTCGACGGGGTGCCCGTGCACTTCGCACGGAACTACAACCTGATCGCCCTCGAGGCTGGCGACGGGGTCCTCAAGGTGGCGACCTGCTCCCCCCTGGATCCCCACCCGATGGATGACCTCGCGGCCATGATCGGCACCGAGGTTGACGCGGTCCTCGCGCCTCGCCAGGAGATCACCGCGCTGATCGCGCGCGCCTATCGGCACAAGGCCGACGGAGTGGACGAGGCGCTGGACGCGGTCTCCGAGGACGGTGACATCGGCTCGCTCGCCGCAGAGATCGACGACTCCGAGGATGTCCTCGACGTCTCGAACAAGGCGCCGATCATCAAGCTTGTGAACACCATTCTGTTCCAGGCCCTCAAGCTGCGGTCGTCAGACGTTCACTTCCAGCCGTACCCGGATCGCATGCAGGTCCGCTTCCGGATCGACGGCATCCTCTATGACATGGACGCGATCCCCAAGCGCGTCCAGGACGCGATCATTAGCCGCGTCAAGGTCATGGGAAAGATGGACATCGCGGAGCGCCGCCTGCCCCAGGACGGCCGCGCGTCGCTCCGAATCGGCGACGGCGAGGTCGACGTCCGGATCAGCTCGGTCCCGACCAGCACAGGCGAGCGGATCGTTATGCGACTGCTGGACAAGACCGCCAAGCTGTACCGGCTCAACGAGATCGGGCTCGAGGACAAGAACCTCGAGATGATCCGGGACTACCTGGACTACAACCACGGGATCGTCCTCGTGACGGGTCCGACGGGGTCGGGCAAGACGACCACGCTCTACGCCGCGATGGCGGAGATCGACACGACCAAGAAGAACATCCTCACCATCGAGGACCCTGTCGAGTACGCCATTGGCGGCATCAGCCAGGTCCAGGTCAACCAGAAGAAGGGGCTGACGTTCGCGTCGGGCCTGCGCTCCTTCCTGCGCCAGGACCCCGACGTGATGATGGTCGGCGAGATCCGAGACCTCGAGACCGCTGAGGTCGCCATCCGGGCGGCGCTCACGGGCCACCTCGTCTTCTCAACGGTCCACACGAACGACGCCGCGAGCACCATCACCCGGATGGTGGATCAGGGCGTCGAGTCGTATCTGGTGGCCTCCTCGATCGTCCTCATCATCGCCCAGCGACTGGTGCGGACCATCTGCCCCCACTGCAAGGTGGTGGAGCCCATCGACGATGAGTGGGCGGCCAAGCTTCGGAAGGTGGACATGACCGCCGACCAACTCAACGGGCAGATCGCGTACGGCCCCGGCTGCGATGAGTGCTTCCACTCCGGGTACGCCGGGCGGACCGCCATCTACGAATTCCTGCCCGTCACGGAGCGCATCCGGACGATGGTCATGGAGGGCGCAGGCGCCTCGGACATCAAACGAGAGCAGATCGCCGAGGGGTTCCAGACCCTCCGAGCCGACGGTCGCAAGAAGATCATCCAGGGCGTGACCACGCCGGACGAGGTCCTGCGCGTCACCCAGCTCGACGTCTGAGCCGAGCGCGCGAGCCACCACCTATGCCGATCTACGAGTACAAGGCCTTCACCACCGGTGGCGCGACCAAGTCTGGCGTCATCGACGCTGACACGGAGCGCGACGCACGGACGAAGCTGCGCAAGGACAGCCTCATTGTGTCTTCCATCGCGGCCACTCGCGGCGGCAAGAAGGTCCGCTCCAAGTCGAAGGACGGGAGCAAGCCCAGCAGGCTCTCCAAGCTCCTCGAATCGCGCTCCTCGAGCCAGGGGCCCGGATCGCGAGAGATCGACATCGTGGCTGGGATGACCCGTCAGCTGGCGACCCTCCTCGGGTCTGGCATCGCCCTCAATGAGTCGCTCTCTGCGCTCGTGGAGCAGGCGGAGCAGAAGAAGGTCGAGACCCTCTGCCGTGAGCTGCGGGAGGACATCCAGCAGGGTGCGAACCTCGCGGATGCCCTCTCCAAGCACCCGGGCTGGTTCACCCCGCTGTACATCAACATGGTCCGCGCCGGTCAGGCTGCGGGCAACCTTGACACGGTGCTGACACGGCTCGCCGACTACATGCAGAGCCAACGCGCCCTGCGACGCAAGATCGTGGGCGCGCTGACCTATCCGATGATGATGATCGGCATCGGCATGATCGTGGTCACGATCCTCATGGCCAAGGTCGTGCCGGAGATCACCCGCATGCTCATCGAGCAGAACAAGGAGCTCCCCCCCTCGACCAGGATCCTGGTGGGCGCGAGTGAGTTCCTGAAGAGCTGGTGGTGGGCGGTCTTCCTCGTCATCGGACTGATCTCGTTCATGTTCGAGCGCACCTACTCGAAGGGCGAGGACGGCAGGCTCGCGATCGACCGCACCCTCCTGCGCATTCCCGTCGTCGGCGACCTGATGCGTCGGGCCGCGGTCTCTCGGTTCACGCGCACGCTCTCCACCCTCCTCCAGAGCGGCGTCCCCGTGATTCAGTCCCTCGAGATCACCCAGAGCGTCGTGGGGAACCGTGTCGTCGCGGACGCCACCGGGCATATCCGGGAACGCGTGGTCGAGGGCACCGATATCGCGACGCCGCTGCGCCAGAGCGGCGCCTTCCCCTCCACCGTGGGCTACATGGTCGTCGTTGGCGAGCAATCTGGCGAGCTCGAGCAGATGCTCGACCGCATCGCGACGGCGTACGACGAGGAGATCGAGGTCGCCGCGGAGCGGTTCACGAGCCTCCTGGAGCCGATCATGATCGTCCTCCTCGCCGGCGTCGTGGGCTACATCGTGTTTGCCATCGTCCAGCCCATTCTCGACATCGGCCAGGTCTGACTCGACCGGCCTTCACCGCACCCCAACGGTGCCCCCACCTCAATCCGAACCATGAAGATCCAACGCCGCCCCAGCGCCGCACGAAACGCGGGCTTCTCGCTCGCCGAACTGATGGTCGTCATCGTCATCATCGGCCTCCTCATGACGGTCGTTGTCCCCAACGTCGTCTCCAAGCTGGGCAAGGCGACCGCAACGAAGGCCAAGTCAGACATCTCGGCCATTGACCAAGCCGTTGAGTCCTTCCAGATGGACAACGCGGCCCGCCTCCCCGAGAGCCTCGAGATCCTCGTTGAGAAGGACGAGTTCGGCGCCAGCTATCTCAAGCAGACGGTCGTCCCGAAAGATCCCTGGGGCAACGAGTACATCTTCGAGCCGGACGGCACCGGCGGGTCGGGCTACCTGATCTGGACCTATGGCGCCGACGGGTCCCCGGGCGGCGAGGGTGACAACATGGACTTCAACAACCAGATGATCCGCAACGGCGAGGTCTGATCCGTGCGCCGGGCCGCCTATTCCCACGCCTCCGGGCGCGACGACCGCCGACGGGGTTTCTCCCTCATCGAGCTCATGGTCGTGGCCGCGGTGATCGGGATGGGCACCTACATCGTCTCCCTCAGCTACGAGGCCTTCGTCCCCAAGGAGCGACTCAACACGGCCGTGCGATCCCTGACCGCCATGCTGCGCGAGACCCGCAGCCAGGCCATCAGCCGCTCGCTGGAGTTCTTCGTGGAGTACGACCTCGACGGAGAGCGCTACCGCCGGGTGACCCCGTTCGTCCTCGGTGGCGGACGCTTCAAGGAGGGCGAGAGCGAGGACTCGCAGCGCTCCTATGGGAGCTGGCAGAGCCTGCCGGACGGAGTGGAGTTCGAGGTCGTCGGCGTGGCAGGCGAGACCTACGACGCAGGCCCGGTGTTCGCTCGCTTTGATCCCCGCGGTGCGGCCTCCGACCACCAGGTGGTGCTCAAGCAGCCCGCTTACGAGAACTACTTCACGATCGAAGTCATGGCCCTGACGGGCACCTTCAAGTTTCACCGGGACGTGTTCATCCGCAGCGCACCCGAGGACGGAGACTTCAGGTGAGACCCCTCCGCACTTGCCCGAGACTCACGCAGGCTGGCTTCACCCTGGCCGAGGCGGCGGTGACGATCGCGATCGTCGCCATTGTGCTCACAGTCATGCTCCAGGGACTGGAGGGCGCCAAGTTCAGCGCGGCCCACAACCGCGCGCGCAAGACGGCCTACGAGCTCGGAACAGAGATGCTCGGGCTCATCTCGGCGGGTCTCTGGCAGGAGGAGATCGAGACGGGCTTGACCGGCAGCTTCGCCGAGCAGGACGAGCCGGACTTCTATTGGGAAGTCGCCCTCGGGGAGGACGCCCTGGCCGAGGCCTCCGAGGACGGCACCGAGCGCCCCTTCGACAACTACGAGGCGCGCCGTGACTGGGAGGACTCCCAGGACGATGACCTCGAGGAGGACGAGGAGAACACCGAGCCCTTCGAGAAGATCAAGCTGCGCATCAGCTACCCCAGGTTCTCGGACTACCCTCAGGAATTGGTGCTGGAGCGCTGGATCCGCTGGGAGCAGGTCTACGGCCCCTCGGAGGAGGAAGCCGCCCAGGGCCAAGGCGGAGCAGGCGGAGCGCCAGGGCAACAGGGAAGTACCGAGACCGGGAGCCAACGATGATGCAAGCCACTCGCCAGTTCCAGCGGGCCGCGACTCGCGCCCGCGGCTTCACCTTGATGGAGGTGCTGCTGGTGATCGTCATCATGAGCATGATGTTCCTCAGCATCTCCAAGCTCATGGAGGCCGCGCGCCGAACCCGGGACACCATCCACAACTACCAGGAGATGCAGCTGGCTGGGCCTGCGGTGCTGGAGCTGATGATCCGGGACATCCGCGGCCTCTTCACGACGAGCCGCCCCAGGAACACCTGGCTTGAGGTGACCGATCGGACCGTGAACGGACAGGACGCAGACCGAATCGACTTCGTCACCACCACCGACAGCCTGGTCGTCGGCCTCAGCGACGAGTCCCAGAGCCTGCGCGCGGACGTCAATGAGGTCGGCTTCATGCTGCGTCCGAACGTCGAGAATGACGAGTTCCTCGAGATCTACCGCCGCGAGGACTTTGGCGTCGACGAGCAGCCCTTCGAGGGCGGCTCCTACATCTTCCTCTCGGATCAGGTCAAGGGCTTCAACATCGAGGTCTTCGCCGAGGACGGGCCCGACGCCGAGCCCTACGACGCCTGGGGAGAGCGGTCAGGTAACGAGGAGCTGGTAGGGCTGCCCGCCTGGATCCGACTGTCGCTGACCGTCGAGCTCAAGCCGCGGATCAACCGTGAGTCCATGGACTTCAGCGGTCGGGACCGTCGCACCATGACCTACACCCGAGTGATCCGCTTCCCCGAGCCCCTCCGGGTCGCAGAGGGCGAGATTCCCCGCCTGGGGCTCCCCCTCGCTCCCGGTGGGACGGCGACCGACCCGGAGGCCGGCGGCGGGGAGGAGGAGGTCGTCCCCGGGAGCGGTATGTCTTTCACCGGCGGACAGGGGCGGGGGCAGGGAGACACGAAGGGCGCGGGCAGGGGCGAGACCGGCGGCCGCGGCAGCGTGGCGCCCGTGGACACGAAGGACTAGCGCCGACACCGCGGCAGCCCAACGCAGCCGTATGGCTCCGAGAGGGTGGCCGTGAACGTCATCCCGCTTCCGGCTCTTCCGTCTCCTCAGTCTCCAGTCGCCCATTGCAGTGGGGTCCCGAGGTGCAGAGGGCGCTCAGTGGGTGCCTGAGCCATGGCGCTGCAGGTACGGTCAGCACCTCAAGTGCCGCGAGTCCGGCTCAGGGAGGAGGGGCCACGACGCAGCCCTCAGCGTCGCGCCGAGGCCACCTCGAGACCAGACTAGGGCCGTAGGAAGAGCCAGGGTCCGGGGGCCAGCGTCGCTGAGCCAGATCCACTGAGCCAGATCCACAGAGTCCGGCCCACTGGGTCGGCCCCACTGGGTCGGCCCCACTGGGTCGGCCCCACGGAGTCAGGGCGTTACACGGCTCTGCTGCCCCGCCGGGCGCCCCGCCGTAGAGCGGCGTCCACCGACGCCGCACTGCACGGTCAGCCCAGCGGTGCCCCGAGCACCTCGCGGCCGCCGAGGTAGGCTCGCAGCGGCTCCGGAATCACCACGGTTCCGTCCTCGTTCTGGTGGTTCTCCACCAGCGCGATGAGCATCCGGGTCGAGGCCGCGACGGTGTTGTTGAGCGTGTGGCAATGGCGCACCTTGCCCTCCGCGTCCCGGTATCGGAGTCCGAGCCGGCGGGCCTGGAAGTCATGGAAGCGCGACGCGCTGTGGGTCTCCCCGTAGCTCTCCCTGGACGGCATCCAGGTCTCGATGTCGAACTTCTGGATCTGGGGCTGCCCCAGATCGCCGCCGCAGACGTTGACGACACGATACGGCAGATCCAGCGCCTGGAGGACCGCCTCGGAGTTGCCGAGGATCGCCTCGTGATGCGCGAGGCTCCCCTCCTCGCTGGCTGCGTCGATGACCACCTGCTCCACCTTCTGAAACTGATGCACGCGATAGAGCCCCTTGGTGTCCTTGCCGTAGGTCCCAGCCTCGCGGCGATAGCAGCTCGACTGGGCGACGAACTTCAGCGGCAGGTCAGCCCCGTCCAGGATCTCGTCCTGGTAGAGCGCCGTCACCGGAACCTCCGCCGTGCCCACCAGGCAGAGGTCATCCCGCTCATCGCAGCGATAGGCCTGATCCTCCCCGCCCGGAAAGTACCCCGTCCCCACCATGGTCTCGCTCCGCACCAGGGTGGGGACCGAGAGAGGCGTGAAGCCGCGGGCCACCATGGAGTCGAACGCGAAGCGCATGACGGCGTGCTCGAGGAGCGACATGTCCCCCAGCAGAACGTAGTTCCGGCTTCCGGAGAGGCGGGCGCCACGCACGGAGTCGATCCAGTTGTGCGCCTCTCCTAGCTCGCTGTGGGAGCGCGGCGTGAAGCCGAACGTCTTGGGCTCCCCCCAGCGCTTGATCTCCACGTTGTCCTCGTCTGTCCCGCCCTCCGGCACCGCCTCAGCGGGGACGTTCGGCACGAGCAGGAGGAGGGCGTCGAGGGCCTCGACGACCTCCTTCTGGCGCGCCTCCATGGCCTTCAGCGCGGCCTTCCCGTGGGCCTGAGCCTCCACCAGCGCCGGACGCTCCTCCGGCGTGGCGCTCGCGATGGTCTTGCCCGCGGCCTTGGACCGCGAGCGCGCCTCGTCGACCTGCCCTACCAGCTCCCTGCGCTCGGCGTCGAGCCGCAGGATCTCGTCCACGTCGCACGGGATGTGCTTCTTGGCGGCCCCCGCCTTCACGACGTCGGGGTTGTTGACGATGAATTTCAGGTCCAGCACGTCGGGAGCCCACCACCGGGGGCGGGTCGCATGGGGTCAAGGTGAGGGAGGGGGCGACAGGGTGCCGCCGGATCGGGCGCACGCCGACACATCATCACTGCCAGTCGGATGTGATCTTGCCGAAGAGCCGATTCTTCTTCTCCGACAGCTGCACTTCTGCGTCCCCGACCCTGGCGGGGATCTCCTTGGTGAGCGGCTTCCAAAGGGCCGCCCAACCGTGCTTCTGCACGCCGTCCTGATCGAGGGCAGGCTTGAGCTTCTCGGTCACCGCAGCGCGCTTCCCGCCCTGCTTTCGAACCGCCGCCTCGGGCACCGGAACGGCGCCGTAGATGCGCTCGTAGGACTCCCCACCGACACCGATCACCCGAACCGAGGTGCCGTCCACGGTCACCCCGCTGCTGGAGGCCTCGTACTCGTAGTCGAAGGTGAAGGGGGAGCCCGTCGCCACCACGACGTTCTTGCCCTCGAGCACGTCGTAGACGCCCATGTTCTCCGTCGGAAGGATGACGGCCTTCATCATCTGCATCTTCTTGCCCTTGCGAACCAGCCCGAAGCAGAGCTCCCAGCGGCCGATCGGGACCTCGACCTTCTTGCCGCCGGAGACGTCGATGTAGGTGTTCTCCAGGTCCTTGCCGACCCCCTTGAGCACGTAATAGTCGGGCTTCAGACCCTTGGACTTCAGCTGCACCGTGCCCGTCTTGAACTCGAAGGGTTGCGCCTTGAGCTCGACGCCGCCGTTGAGCGCCTCGAGCTTGTGCCACCCTGCGCCCCCGAGGTTGACGTACTCCGAGAAGGGCTGCGCCTTCTTGGCTCCGCCAACGCGGATCGAGTCGAACTCCGGCTGGAACGCGCCCTTGACGATGCCGAAGTGCTCCCAGCTCTGCGGGAGCGAGCCGTAGATCCCGTCGAAGTTGTCGTCGACGATCTCGACCTTCTCACCGGCGACCTCACCCTCCATCGCCCCGCCCGGCAAGAAGTAGAGGCTCAGGGAGGTGTCGGTCATCCCCAGGTTCATGGTGATGCCCTGGTAGTAGTCCACCTCTCGCCCCATGTCGCAGAGCACGGCCCAGCGGCGCTTGGAGGGCCCCGTGCCCAGCTCGAACGTCACGGGCTCGAGCTTGCCGCGAAGGGGCCACGTGTCGTCGACACCGCCCCCCTCGATCGTGACCTTGCTGGAGGCCGCGCGGGTCATGGTCGGGCTATCGGCGACCCGGACAAACTTGCCCGTGGAGCCCTTACCCTGCAGCACGACCGTCGGCCAGATCTGGCGGTGCTCATCCAGATAGTAGTTGGGACGCTGCGTGTCCTTCACGGCCTTGAAGGCCTCGAAGGCCAGCTTGGCGGTCACCGCTGCGCCCGTGGACTTGGGTCCCGCCGGAGCCGCTGCAGCGCCGCCGCCAGAGCCGCCGGAGCCTCCGCTCTCGCCTCCGCCCCCGAACCCGAGCGCCTCCAGTGACTTCAGGCGGGGAGCGCTCTGCTTGAAGGTGCGGTCCTTCACGCCAAGGTCCTCTCGGATCGCGATGAAGCGTGCGTAGCCGGCGGCCACGCGGCGGAGGTCGGCCTTCTTGCCGTGGTACGTCTCCTCGAGCGCCGTCGCCAGCCCGATGTAGCACTGCCCCACCATCCACCGGTCGCCGAGCTCCTCGAACCCCTTGACGAGGGACTCGTACTCATCGGCGATGCGCAGGAGCGCCTTCTTGTCCTTCGCCGCGTTAGCCTCCGCCTGCTCGCGATTGACCTTGTCGAACTTCTGCTTCTGGGTGTATCGGTTGCGCTTCTGGTTGGCATCGAGCTTCGCCCAGAAGCGCTCCATCTTCGACGGGAAGTTGCTCTCGAAGCATCGAGTCCACGAACCGCTCAACGCCTCGAAGCGCTCATAGAGCACGTCGTTGGGCGAGTTGGAGATGAGCATCGCGGTGTTGAGGATGCAGAACACACCCTCATCCATCCCGTCCCTCATCAGGCTGTCCATCTTCGACTTGGAGCCGATCTTGGCGGCCTTGTCAAACTCGAGACGGAACTGGGTGTTCTTGTCCTGCGCGACCGCAGGGGCCGCGAACAGGAAGCTGCAGAGAAGGGCGAAGAGCGCGAGGATGGGGAGGCGTGCCATGGCGTGATCAAAGGGCTCAGGAGAGGGCCGTCGGGCCCGCTTATGGTAGCGGCGCACGCTCGGCGCGTTGCACCTCGAGGACCACTCCAACGACGGATCCGGGTGCATCGACTCCGTGGCCCGGGGCCATGGGGTCCTGAGCCGTCGCAGCGAGCCCGAGATCCCCAGGGCCCGCATCCCTCCCGGGCCCCAGGAGACACGGGGAGCTAGCTGGGCCGACCGCGCTCGGAGGCCTTCTTGAGGAAAGCCCTCTCGGCGCGGCTGAGGGAGCCAATGCCCTCACGGTTGATCTTCTCGAGCAGGGCGTCTAGGCGCTGCCGATCGCCCAGGCTCCGCTCCGCCGCCGCCACGGCTCGCTTGCGCTCCAGCCCCGCGACGGCGTCCTGCCTGATCC
>Ga0213863_10001898_pt1 | contig 15044 bp, 2 predicted proteins | sample PICome_8_FD_160128 | JGI IMG/M metagenome (GOLD analysis project Ga0213863, IMG submission 160128) | Coastal seawater microbial communities near Pivers Island, North Carolina, United States - PICO497 | ecosystem: Environmental > Aquatic > Marine > Coastal | place: USA: North Carolina | collected... | reverse complement strand
CGCGTCCGTCCGGGGGTTCGTGCTTCGTTTCCAGCGGAAACGCGCGTCGCTCGTCGCTCACGCCGCGAGCTCGTCTTGCATCAGCAGCGCGACGGACGCGAGCGTCCACTTCACCGAAGGCTGGTCCTCCGGGTGCTTCAGCGTGAACGTGCTCACCTGCGCCGAGTACACGTTCGCGCGTTGCATGTTCATGTACACCGGGCACATGTAGTACCCCGTGGTGTCGAGCTTGTCGTTGGTCACCGGGACCACGTTGATCACCGGTAACAGACACCTCAGCTCTTTCGGCTTGGAATCCTTGATGGTGCCCTCGGCGACGTCCCAGCGCGCCCCCTCCATGGTGAGCCCGTGGATGTACGCGCCCTCCTCCGCATACTCCGTGATGTCGCCGGGAGAGAGCTTCGTGACTTCCGTGATGAACCCCATGACGTCCAGCGGGAGCTGGTTCGCGCGCGCGTACACTTGCTGCACCGCGGTGATCAGCGCCTTGGCGTTGAACAAGCCGGGAAGCCACACCGTCTTGGGGTGTTCGATATTGCGCATCGTCCACTTGTCCAGCTGCGCGTGCCTCTCCTGCACGTCGCGGTACCACCGCGAGAGCGAGTACACCTCCTGCACGCGCGTGGACATCTGCTTCATCCAGGATGGCGGCACGGTGTTCTTGTAGATGCCCATCTGCACCTCTTCCATCGCCGGGGACATGTTCAGCGCGCCGTCCAGGCCGAGCGTCAGCTCCTCCAGCGAGCGCTTCATGAACACCAGCAGGTCCGTCATGCGCATCGCCTCTTGCAGCGCGCACACCACGAAGGGGTTGTTGTCCTTGATGCGGCTCTCGATTTCGATGATGTTGAACGGCTCGGGGCAGAAGTCGTACATGCGCTCGACGCCCTGTCGCACGATAGACTCCATGTCGTCGCCGCCGCCGCCGCCGTCGCCGCCGCCGCCGCTCACGTCGCCGATGGTCTTGAACAGAATCTCACCCTCCGACGTCAACAGCGAGAGCTGCGCGTTGAAGTGCAGCCCGTAAATCGCTGGCGTCTCGGGGGGGAGGTTGTGCTCGACGTACGCCTTCAGGTCCGCGTACGACGTGGGGTTGGGCGCGGGCAGCCCCGGCGCGAGCATCTTCGTGGGCGCGGCGCCGTCCGCGCCGGGGAGCAGGTCCGGCACCACGAGCACGTCCAGGTAGGACACGCACAGCCGGCGGTCCATCGCGTCGGTGATGTGTCCGCCGTAAAACACCTCGGCGAACATGTAACGCATGTCCTCCCAGGGCGTCGTCGCGTTGCCCTCCAGGTAGTTGTACAGCACCTCCGTGCAGTTGACGAGGTCGCCCATGTTGAACGAGTACCCGCGGCAGTAGCCGAGGCCAGATCCGAGGCCGATGCCGATGCCGACGCCGAACTTCTTGCGCCCCAACAGTAACGAGTGGTAGAAGCACAGCGCGAACAACACCGCGGTGTGCACGGTTTTCTTCTCCTCGGTGGTGGAGCGGTCCAAGACGTCCTGCGAAAACGGCGCCAGCGCGCGGCGCATGTTGCTCTTCAGGTCCGAGGGCGGCTCGTTGGAGATCTTGATGCACGTCTGCAGCACAGACTCCGGCACGATCTTGGCGAACGGAGCACCGTTGATGGGCTCGGCGCTGAAGAAGCATCGGAAGTCCCTGTGCGCGGATTCCGCCGCGATCTCGAGCTTGCGCTCGAGCGACGGGATCCACCCCTGCATGAGGTGCACGTTGTCCAGGAACACCCACCCTCCGTTCTTGGTGTACTTGTCCAGCACGCTCTCGGCGACGGGCTCCTGACCTTGGCCCATGGAGATCATCGTGAGCTGGCCGTTGTCCGCGGTCTTGCCGAGCTTGTTCGCGAGCGCCTCGATCTCCTTCGAAGGCGAGTACCCGGGGAACAGGATGAAGAAGATGGGCGTCGACGGGCCCGTCTCCGACATCATCGTCTCGGCGTCAAACGCGTCCTGGTTCACGTACTCGCTCCCCATGACGCGCTCGACGAATTGCGACAGCGCCCCGGTGATGCGGTCGGGGCGCACGGCTCTCACCAGCATGAGCTTCTGGAAGTCCGAGAGCTTCGTGTTCCACTCGCCGGGCAGTGGCTCCGTCTCCGCCAGCTCGTGGATGCCCCACTCCTGCCACTCCTCGCCCGCCTTCTCCATGTCGCGCGACAGCCCCTTGAACGCGGGGAGCGTCTCGAGGCCCTGCAGCGCCACCCACTGCGCCTCGGACATCCACTTGTCGAGGTCGTCGCTGATGGGCGGCGGCGCCGCCGGGCGCAGGCCGTTGACCAAACCCGCGTACTCCGTCTGGTTCAGCTTGCCGTCCTTCAGCAGGATGGAGAACGTGAGCAGCGTCGAGACGATGAGCTTGTCTTTGTCGAACAGCCCGCGCCTGGTGTAGTTGTACACCGTGAACGTCGTCGTCTCCAGCAGCGCGTTGAGCCGCTTCTCCATCTCCTCCTCGGTGGGCTCGGGCGTCTCCTCCTTGAGCGCGGCGTCGCCGGCGCCGAACTTCTTCGACGGCGTGAGCTGCGCGAGCAGGTCCATGTTCCAGTCGAACTTGCCCATCACGCGCTTCGCCACCGTGCGGAACGAGAGCTTCACCTTGCGCTTCTTGCCGCCGGGCGCGAGGTCGATGCCGCGCGCGAAGACGGTGACGAAGGCGTTGAGCGAAAAGGCGTAAAACGCGTGCACCTTGTTCAGGGAGTTGAGCATGAAGAAGAGCAGCGAGCCGCGCGCGGCGGCGACGCGGTACTTCTCGCGCGAAATGTTGATCTTGTCCTCCGTCTCCTTGGACTCAGCAACCTTAACCACGATCTCGTCCGCCACGCGCTTGGACTCCTCCAGCGACTCGATGAGCACCACGTCCTCGGTCAAGTCGCCCTCGGCGTCGGCGAGCTTCGCCAAAAGCGTGTCCTCCAGCTCCTTGAGCTTGATGGTGAACTCGTTGTTCTGCACGATGAGCGCTGTCTTCGTCTCCTCCAAGTCGGGCCTCTCTTTGTTCACCACCAGGGCTAAGAGCTGGTCCTCCAGGCCGTCCTGCGTCACGGTGAAGTTGATGAGCGTCGTCTCCGCCTGGATCTCGGGCGGGTAGTGCGGGTTGGACATCTTCGTGTGCAAAAACAGCTTGAAGTTTTTGTGGTACTCCACGTCCTTGTCGCCCATCTTGACGTACAGCGAGCGCCCCTTCTTGTATGTCGCGCGAGTCACCGTGGGCATGAGCACCGCGTCGATGCTCTCGCCCATGTTCTCGATGAGCACGCTCGTGCCATTTTCGATGGCCTTCTCCATGATGTCCGCGGTTTTCGGCGCGCCCATGCGCACGACTTGCAGGTTGTTCTTCGCCTCGCGCTCCTTGATCCACGCGATGCCCTGCAGCTGCGGATCGCACATCAGAGGCCAGCGCTCGGAGTTGCAGGTGATGGTGCCGTTCTCGATGGACGTGCGGTCCGAGGGCAAACCCTCGCCGACCCACCCCGCGATCGTCGCGGGGTCCACTAGAACCTTCAGCACGTCGATGCCCTCCGTCATCGGAATCCCGTTCTCGACGATGTTCTTCTGGAACGCCGACACGAGCTCGTTGCGGAACTGCGCGGTGAACGGACCGGAGTACGTCACGAACGCGGCGGCGAACAGGCAGTCGCCCACGAGCACGCCGGCGTCGACCTTGAGCTGCGCGACGGTGTTCTTCCACTGCTCGCCAGACGCAGCGAGCGCGTTTACGAGCCGGTTCGCCAGCCCGAGCTTGATGTCAAGCTTCGCCTTCTCGTCGATGGCGCCGTTTTTCTCCGCCTCGGCTTCGTCAAACTGGCGCTCGAGGTCGGCGACGAGCGCGTTCAGGTTCGCAACCTTCTCCTGCACAGCCGCGAGCTTGGTGTTCGCCTCGTCGAGCTGCGCGTTCGCCTCCGCGAGCTCCTGGCGCTTCGGCTCGATCATCGTGATGACGTCAAAGTACTTGATGATGTTGATGGCGAACTCGCACAAGCCGGCGGCGGCGCGCGACTTGTTGTAAATCGCGTCGCGGTTGAAGTGCTCCAGCTCGAGGTACGGGCGGCACGCGTCAACCGACTTCTTGGGAACCTCACCGTCGTCAATCTTCTGCTTGAACCCCTTGAGGGTGTCCATGAACTTGTCCACGTTGCTCATCATCTTCGTCGCCGCGTTCCAGGACTTGTCCTTGGGGTTGTTCTGCAGCAGGATGATGATCACCGCGGTGATGTCGTCCACACCCGCGGGGGGCTTCTTCAGCGACTTGGCCTCGCCGAGGTCCTTCTTGTTCAGGGTGTCCAGCGCAGCGAGCGCCTGGTCCACCAGCGGCTCCGCCGCGTCGAGGTCCGCCTGCACGGAGACCTGCTTCGCCGAAACCTCGGTGGCGATCACCGCGCACTTGTCCGCCTCAACCTGCGCGGCGTCGTTCTCCACGGAGGCGGCCGCCTTCTCGACGTCCACCTTGGCGGCGAACGCGCCGGCGCTCTCCACCTTCTCGGCAACCTCCACGGCTTTCACCTTGGCCTGCTCGACGAGCACGTCGACGTCCTTCTGCGTCTTCATGAGCTTGTCCAGGCCGTTGGAGAGGCGCTCGATGTTGGTCTCCGTCGCGCCGCGCTTGTCCAGCAGCAGCGACTTGTACAGCTTGATGAGCTCCAGGAACGTCTTGGGTGTGGTGTAGTTGAACCGGCGCTCCTGCTCGAGGAACTTCTCGGACATCTTCGCCACGAGCGAAAACGTAAACGGCATGAACTTCGTCACCGCCGCGCCGACGTCGCTCGAGCCGAGGTCCGTCTCCCCGAGGAAACGCTGCGAGACGCCGAGCAGCGCCTTCTCCGGCCACGGCTGGAACCAGTCGATCACCGTGGAGTTGATCATCGCCAGGAAACGCTGCGCGCGAGTGCGGAACTGCTCGCCCACGGGCGAGCACGTGAACACCATGTGCAGGTTCGTGCGCACCTTGTCGATGAAAAACTTCCAAACCGCCTCGCGCGAGTCGGGCAAGCCCGCCGCCTTCGCCTCGCCTCGGACGGCGTTGATGATGTCGTCGACGTCCTCGGGAGGGAACAGGTCGGGGATTTCGCCGGAAGACAGCAGGTCGTTGATGAAAACCATGAACTTCTCGTCCGTGATTTGCGAGTCCGTGAACAGCCATAGCACGCCCTCGCCCTTCAGGCCCGCGGACTTGTACATCTTCTGCAGATCCTCGCGCAGCGAGCTGACGTTGTACGAGCCGGAGATGACGATCATGTACGTGCTCATGCCGCACAGGTGCGCGGAGAGCTTCGAGAGCGACTGCTTACCCGAACCACCGACACCCACCAGCAGGGCGTGGCCCCCGGGGTTACTGATGATGCGCGAAATCCTGCAGATGTGCTTCATGGCGTCTTCGAAGAGCACCAAGTCCATTGTCGCGTTGGTCTCGTTGTACTCCTCCAGCGTGTCCTCCAGGATCTTCTGGAGCTTGGAGAACTCGTTGATGTCGTTGTACACCTTCTCTTCGATCCCGCCCGCGAAGTGGCAGAAAATCAGGGGCTTAGCGTCGTCCTTCTTGTAGAAGTCCTCGATGCCCGGGATCTTGAAAAATTTCCCGGCGATGGCTTGCGCGTTTTTGTTGTACGTGTTCAGGTCGTTCACCGTCACCAGGCGATCCGCGTACACGCGCTCAGACTCGTGCAGCCACAGCTTGGAGAGCTTGTTCACGTCGTTAAAGTTGTCCGGGGTGGAGGACAGCAGGCCCTGGAACACGTTGGACAGATGGCGCACCGTGAACTCGTAGTGGAAGTTCACCGCGGTCTTGCGGAAGCTCGCCACCACCTTCTCGTGGTTCGCGAGCGAAGCCTGGATCAGCTTCGAGCCGAGCTCCTGGCAGTCGGAGCTGAAGTGCTTCAGGTGGCCGGTCATGAACGTGCCGTAAATCTTCATCAGCGAGTCCTGCCCGGGGAAGTCCACCGCGAGGGTCATGAAGAGCCGCTGCAAACGGGGGTTGATCGTGAACGCGCCCGCGGTGGGGTTCATGCACGCCACGTACTGCGTGTTGTGGATCACCTTCGGCGTGAGCTTCTGGCGGTCGAACCAGTGGCCCCAGCCGAGATGCTGCCGGATCTGCGAGATGGGCATGGCGGTGTCGTACGCGTCCAGCTTGGGCATGTTCAGGTCATCCACGAAGTAGATGAGCTTGTTCTGCCCCGGCGGACCGTAGTTCACGCCCGCCTTCTTCTCCAGCTGGCTCTCCAAGATCTTCTGGAACGAAAGCACGTCGGTGAAGTAGTTGAAGTTGATGTTCAGGCTCATGATGCCCTCGGGCTGCGCGGCGAGCTTGCCCTTGACGAGCGCCGTCTTCCCGGTGCCCGCGGGCCCGACGAACATGATGGGCGCGCGCAGCTCCAGCATCATGTCGAGGAAGTACGTGAACGACGACGTCTCCGGCGTCGGGACGAACAAAGAGCTCATCGCGGTGACTTGCGAGTCGAACTCCACCTCCGGCACCAGGTCCGCCCACGGCGCGAATTTGCCCGACTTGGCGTTGATGTAGTAGTCAAACACGGAGCCCTTGCCCGGGAACTTCACCGCGCTCCACGTGCGCTTCCACCACTTATCGAAATCCTTCCTGTAGTCGATGCCGTCCTTGGGCGCGAGGCCGCCGCCGAACGCCCAGACCATCGCCAGCACGAAGTACGACTCGAACGCAGCCTGGTCCGCCTTGGCGTTCAGGTTCTCGGGCCGCAACATGCCCTCGAGGATGTTCACCAGCGTCGTACAGAAGTTCATCGTCTCGAGCGGCGTGATGTGCTGGAACGACTTCTTCATCTCGAAGATGGTCTTGGGGACGTACTTGTCCACCAGCTCCAGGATGTACTTCGAAGGCAACTCCGGGTTCTTCCACTTGGCCTTCACCGCGTACTCCGGCACGACGCGCTTGATCCAGGACTGGATCATGTTGTACCACTGGAGCTTCTCCGAGACGTACACGATCCCCGCGCGCGTCGCCGTCGCCGGCGTCGCAAACTTCAAGTTGCGAATCTCGAAGATGAGCTTCATGTGCGGCAACAGGCGGATGCGCTCGTTCGAGGGCAGCGTGAGCAGCCGGTTGTCGTCCATCGTGGAGTTCATGGACTCGATCCAGTTCGCGTCCAGGTCGCCGTCGAGGATGATCCACTTCGGGTCCTCGTCCGGGATCGTCGCGAGCTCGCGCATGTAGTACGACATCATGCCGTCCTTCCACTCGCGAGTCGACATGTTGACGTACCCGTAAAACTCCTGCGTGCTAATCGCCTTGGGGTTGATATCGCGGATCACAACCTTGGACTTGTTGCACGAGCGCAGGTAGTCGTTCACGATCTGGTCCTCGGGGAGGTTCACGCCCTTCTGGATCGCCTTGGCGAGGACGCGGTACACCTCGGTGCGCCCGCCGCCGGTGACGCCCATGAGGAAGATGCAGTGGCGAATCGCGAGCAGCTCGGAGAGCTGCACGATGCGCAGCGTGAAGTCATCCTCCACCGTCAGGCCCATCTCCTCCGTGCACTGCTCGATCACCTTCTCGAACTCCATGTCGCGCTTGCGCGGGGGGTCGACGCCGATGAACAGGTCGCCGAGCAGGCCCATGAAGATCACCATGTCCGCGGCGAGGATCTTCGGGATGTTGAAATCGCGAAGCGCGCGGAACAGCACGTCCGACTCGTCCTGGCCCTCCTCGGCGCGCAGGAGCGAGCCGGCCACCACAAGCACCGACTTGATCGCGCGCAGACCCCAGTCGTAGTGCGTCTGCGGGGACAGCATGTCCTCCAGCAGGTAGTACAGCGACGCGAACTTCTTCGCGAGCATCTTCGCCTCGACGAAGCCCTCCGCCATGAGCATGTTCTCCATGATGAGCTGGCGGTCCGGAACCATCACCGTGATCGGGCGGAACAGCGCTTTGAGCGACTCGGGGAGCTCGGCGCGCCCGATGTACCCGGGGTTCATGGTGATGAACCCGGAGCACCCCTCCTCGAGGGGCATCTCCACGCCGTCCGCGGCGACGAACTTGTAGTTGGTGATCGCGTCGTGCTTCACGCCGTCCTTGTCGATGAAGTCCAGCCCGCGGCCGGGCATGTTCGCCTTACGCTTCTGCGCGTCCGTCACGCACTTGTACTGCACCGAGCACACCGAGAGCACCTCGGGGACGAGGCGGTTGAACTCGTCGAAGCAGCCCCAGGACCCGGACGCGGCGAGGCCCTTGAAGATGTCGCCCATCGACCGGTAATCCATCTCGGGCGAGCAGTTGAAGACGTACATCGACTTGCCCAGCTGCGAGGACAGGTCCTTCGAGGTTTCCGTCTTGCCCGTGCCCGCCGGGCCGGCGGGCGCCGTGCCCATCGAGAGCCAGCACGCCTGCGTGGCGGTGATGTAGATGCGATCAGTGAGCGGCGTGATCACCAGGCGGCCGCCGTTGCCGAGGTACTCGTAGCCGTACGGGAACGAGGCGTCGCAGATGCGGATCACGCTGTCGTCGATGTCCGAGTCCCAATACGTGCGAAGCTGCGACATCCACTTGAAACACGATTTGTCGGTTTCGCCTTTTTCGATGACGCCGATGACCATGTCGCGCGAGTGCGCGTCGATGGTGATCATGTTCATGATCTTCTGGCGCGAGGGCTTGTCCAGGTTGCGGCGCGTGCTGGCGATGAGATCCGTGATCTGCGCGATCTGCTGCTCGCTGTACTTCTTCATCGCGCCGGCGTCGCCCGCCGCGATCGCGTCGAACGCCGCTTCGACTTCCTGGCACCAGTAAATCTGGTTCACCACCAAGCCCAGCTGCGAGGACCAGTCGAAGCACCACTCGTGCCGCGGCTTGGGGTTGCCGTACGCCTGCATGGAGTCGAAGCAGTGGAGTTTCAGCTCGCTGCGCATCTTGTCAATGATCAGGTTCATGTACTCCTCCACCTTGCCCGCCAGGGCCATCTCGGACTTGAACGGGATCGTCTCCTTGCCGACGCACGACACGATGCCCTTCGCCTTCGGCCGCTTCCCCGCGCCGGGCTTCTCCGTGTCCAGGGTGAGCTTTTCGATCGCCTGGAAGCACTTGTTCATGTGGGTCATCACCTTCACCGGGTTGTTGCCGTTTGAGAGGATGTCCAGCAGGTCCGCGGTGGAGACGAAGTAGAAGCGCGGGAACGCGCGGCGCTTGGACTCCATGTAATCCGCGAGCGCCTTCTCGCACATCTCCAGCTGGCCTTGCTGGTCCTCGAGGTCCTTCAACAGGCCGCTCTTGTTTGCGGACTCGACGACGTTCTTCACGTTGCACGCCTCGGCCAGGATCTTCTTCACCACCGAGTCGATCGCCTTGAAGCGCGCCGCCGCCTCGGGGAGCTCCTTCTTGACCTCGTCGGAATGGATGAACAGCGACTCGAGATACGCCCACGTGCGCTGGATCTCGGAGAGAATCTGGTTCACATCCGCCACCATCATCAATTTCTTGTTCCAGCCCGTGATGGCCTCCTCGAACGTCTTCATGTACCGGTTCGCGAGCATGCCCTGCACGACAACCTGGTTGTCCTCCAGCGCCTCGAAGTCCTCCTCGCCGAGCTTGATCGTGCTCACGTCCGTGTCCTTGTGCTTCATCTGCATCCACTCCACCTTGGCCCAGGTCACCTCCAGCTTCGCCAGGGACACCTCCATCTTCGCCTCCTTCTGCGCGCAGTCGACGATCTCGCCCACTTCGTCCTCGAACTTGTGCAGCTCGAGCGCGAGCAGCGAGTCGAGCGAGAACTTGTCGTCGATGACGAAGGACTTGCCCGTGACCTCCATGAGCGAGCTCCAGTGGCGGTCGCGCATGTCCGGCGACCGCAGGTCCGCCACCAGCGGCACGGACGTGAGGAAGTTCTTGACCGAGTCATCCAGCCCGATGAACGCGTCCGTCGCCCGGAGCTTCTTGGGCAGGCCCTTGACGTCCTTCTGGAACGCCTTCGTCGCGTCTTCCATGGTGGCGGTGTCGATGTCGTTCCACAGCGTCTCGCGCCACTTCGTGAACTGCTTCTCCACCAGCGCGGAGTAGTCCCAGATGTCCTTGACCATGCCCAGGTCCTCGCGGCACTCCGCCACGCCCTCGGCGCTCTCGTTGATCATGTTCGGGAACTCGAACATGTTCGCCAGGTTGGTCAGGTCCTTCAGTTCCTCCTCCAGCGCCGCCACCTCCAGCGCGGCGGCGTCCAGCTCCGGGTACGCCGCGGCGAAGCCGGTGGCGTACTTGAAGACGGCGCGCTTCAAAAACGCCGCGCGGTACTCCGCAACCTTGGCGGTGAACGCGCTGATCTTCGCCTTAATCTCGTCGCCGCGCAAGTCCTGGATCGGGCTCACCGTCTCCTTGACGTCGGGGACCATCTTCTTGATGGCCTCCCACTGCGCGCGCGCCTCCTCCAGGCGCTTGTCGTTGGCCGAGGTACTGATCTTCTGCGCGGCGAGCTCGATGAGCGTCTCCTCCACGCAGTCCAGCTCGAGGTCGACGGCGGCTTTGCGCGTCTTCACGTTGTACAGCGCGCCCATCACCTTGAGCAGGAAGTCGAAGGACTCCTCCAGCTTGTCGGGGTCCTCGGACATGCCGAACGCGCCCTCGGTGGTGTTGAAGAACTTCTCCAGCGCGTCGATCTGCTTCGTCACGCCGTTCTTCATCACGCCCGTGAACGTGAAGGACTCGGCGAGGGAGCCGAGGTCGAGTTTCGCGACGACGTCGAAGCGGTTCCCGCCGCTGGAGGACACCTTCAGCAGGGTCCCGCCGTGGAGCGTCGCGAGCTCGCCGGTGGGGGTGGCCATCGCGGGGTCCGCGCGGTACACGCGCGTCCACTCCTGCGTCTGCAAGTCGTACGAAAACGCGTCGTTAATCGGGTTCGCGCCGGACATGCCGCCGAACAGCATCAGCGACTCCTTCCCCGCGGAGGCGAGCATGGCAAAGGCGCGCGCCTCGGGCAGCACCGCGCCCTTCAGCGGGATCGCCTCGGCGGTCACCACCTTGCCTTCCGCGCGCAGGACGAAGAAGTCGTCGAGAAGCACCTCGGCGTCGTCGTCCTCGTTGCGGTGCACGCCACCGAACACGTACACCGCGTCGCCGGCGGCGCACATCGCCGCGCCCTTCCGGGGCTTGAACAACTCGCCTTCCACAGTGTGCTCGACCCAGGCGAGCGACCCGCCCTTGAGGTCGAGCGTGACGAAGTCCTCCATGGAAACCTCTTCGCTTTCGCCACCGAAGATGACGAACTTCGTGGGGGTGAGCATGGTCATCGCGGGGCCCTGGCGCTTGGTGGGCGGGCCAAGAGGTGCGGCGTCCTCGTCCTCGGGCTCGGGCTCGGGCTCGGGCTCGGGCTCGGGCTCGGGTTCCGCCTCAGGGACAATCGGGTTACCGTCCTCGTCCAGCTCGGGCTCGGGGGGAGGCACGGGGTTGCCGTCCTCGTCCAGCTCGGGCTCGGGGGGAGGCACGGGGTTACCGTCCTCGTCCAGCTCGGGCCCCGCGGGCGCCGCGTCCTCCGTCGGCTCGTCACTCTTGATGGCCTCGAGCGCGGGGGGCTCTTCCTCAGCGGGGGGGGGCGTCTCAGGCGCGGCGGGAGGCTCCTCCGCCTCCGCGGGCGCCGCCTCCTCCGGCTTGGCTTCCGCGGCTTCGGGGGCGGGTTCGCCGCCCTCAGCGGCTGCCTTCTCGGCCGCCGCCGCCTCTGCGGCCGCCTCTTCGGCAGCCTCCTCCTCGTCGCGGATCACCTGGTGGCGCGACTTCATCGCGCGGTAGGGCTTGACGCCCTCCACCGTCTGCCAGGAGCCCTTGGTGCCCTCGACCGTGAACGTCGCGAGGTCGTCCATCTCCTCGCCGCTGAGCGCGGCGCCACCGAACACGACGAGCTTCCCGTTCGCACCAGTCTGCCCGTGGAACTTGCGCGCCGCGGGCTGGCCGTCGGTCGACGCGGTGTCCCAGGTCCAGCCGTCGGCGCCGGTGGTGAGCACGCTGACGCCGTCGTCGCCGCCGCCGAAGAGCGCCACCTGGTCGTGCGACAGGCTGGTGATCTGGCCGAACTTGCGCTTCAGCGGCGCCGCGCCGGACGTGCGCTTGTACGTCCACGGGTCCTCGAAGTCCATCGTGAACGGCGAGCCGCGGATGGGGATGACCTCCTGCGGCTCGCCGAGGTCGTCGTACCCGACGTCGATGCGGTACCGCCCCGCGCTCGGCACAGAGTAGTACACCTCGTGCAGGCCGTTGTCCAGGTCCACGAGGCGCACGGTGCCCTTCGGCGCGCGCGGGTCGTCCTCCTTGGTGACCTCGACGATGAACTCGTCCCCCCCCGAGGTGCGCTTGGCGTTGCACGTGTCCTTGGCTAAAATCAGGAACGGAATTTCCACGCCGTACTTCGCGACAGTCCTCTCGTTGATCCCCGGGCCGAACGCCAGGCAGTTCTTCGCCGCCGTGTTGGCGAAGTACCTGTACCGCATCTTGTTCACGGTCCAGCCCTCGTTGTTGATGTTCAGACGGATCTCCACCTCCACCGCGCCGAACTCCTCGAAGTTGGGCGTCGCGCACGTGATCCGCGTCGCGTCCACGAACGTTCCGGGCGAGATCACCTCCGTCTTGCCCGTCTTGAAGCACACCTCGATCTTCTCCGCTTGCTTGAACTGCACGCCGTGGATCGTGATTTCCGTCTCGCCGAACACCGGGCCGATGTCGGGGTCCACGTTGAACACCGCGTACGGGGGGCCGATGATGGGCGACACGTTGAGCTGCCACGTGTCCCCGAGCCAGCGGTTGGACCACCCGCCGAACATCAAAATCTTGCACGTCTTCGGGTCGTACGTCATCGCCGCGTCTTCGCGCGCCGCCGGCGGTTCCCCGATCGCGTTGGGCGTCGTCCACACCATGCTCCCGCAGTCCATCACGTCCACGTGGTTCAAAAACGCGTTCGGGCCGCTCTTGCCGGTCAAGCAGAACATCTTGTGGTTCGGAACGGACTCGATGCCCATCAGCCGGTGGTTCGCGATGTCGCGCGAGTACGGCTTGGGCTTCTCCTTGCCCTCCTCCAGCCACGTCATCGTGTCCAGGCACAGGTGGTGCACGTCGCCGTGCATGGTCATGTTGTCGCGCCCGCCCAAAACAGCGAGCTTGTTCGGGAACCACGTCGTGCTGTGGTCGAATCGGGGCGTCGGGCCCTTGCCCTTGAGCGCCGGCTTCGACCACGTCGGCGCGACGGCGTTCGTCGCCTTGTCGTCGAGCGCAGTGCCGAAATCGAGGACGTGCAAGTCGTCGCACGACTTGCCGTGTCCCGCGTACCCGCCGAAGAGGAACAGCTGGTTCCCGACGAGCGTCGCGGTGTGGTGCGCGCGCGGCGACGGGATGTCCTCCGCGTCCTTGGCCTGCACCTTCAGCTCCGTCCACGTTTTCTGTTTCGTGTCGAAGATCCAAACGTCGTTGTGTCGCACGCGATGGTTCAGGCCGCCCACGACCACCAGGAAGTGCTTCACCGCGGTGCACGTGTGCCTGGACCGGGGGGAGGGGCCGGCGCCGCCCACCTCGCCGGTCCAGTTGAGCAACTCAGAGTTGTTCAAATCCAGCGCGTGCAGGTCACCGAGCGCGCACGCCTTGCCGTCCTTGCGTCCGACGCCCCCGAACAAATACGCCTTGGTTCCGACGACCGTGAACGTGTGCCCGGAGCGAGGCTCCGGAGGCGTCCCCTTCAGGGGCGCCGGCTCCCATGTCACGGACTGCGAGGGAGGGAAGAGAGGTCAGTCACGTCCGGTACACCGCGTGGGAGTCGATCGCGGCGTTGCGCTCGTCGTGGACGGTCGAGTCGGGCGCGGTCGGCGCGCTCCGGACGCCGCGACGACGCGTCCTAAACGGGATTGTTTGAAGCGAGAACGCGCGATTTGAGTGCCGTTTATAGTGTTCCGATGGGCCGGGCGATGCGCACCATGGCGTCCGTTCAGGCTCCTCCGCCGCCTGAAACCGCCGTATCACCTATACGGCAGGTGTGTTATTCGACGATCGCCGTCGAAAGCCGCCGAACCCCTCGCCAGGGCGTCACGGCGCTACACAGTGGCGCGCGAAGCGACGGCATTTGCCTCACAAGACCATCGCAAAAGTTGACGCACACTCCAAGATTTCCACCGGTGCGTGGCACGCGTCGGTTTCTTCGGGCTGAACTCCGACTCCTTTTCTCCGTGCGATGGAAACGGCTGCGGCCAATTACGTCACCGCGCACAGGGCAAGCAACCAGACCGATGGCCCCGTACGACGCGCAAGACGCGTCAGAGAAAGTGCGTCTGGAGGAGAGGTATAAGCCTAGCCTGGATTTGCTGTCCACGTTCGACCAAGACGCGTTCGCCAGAGCTGCGGCCAAGCGTAATCCTCCAGGGGGGACGTCGGAAACATTCCCTTTCTTTTCGGGGTGGCTGTGGAAGAGGTATCAGGACGGGGGAGGCGTCGTGAACTGGAAGAGACGGTGGTTCTACCTCATGGACGACAGGTTGTGCTACACGAGAACGGGCGACGAGATCGACGAGACGTGCGTGGTTCGTTACGTGCCCCTCGATCGCGTCGCAATGCGAGCGAAATGGCTTCCGAACGGGAACGCGCCCACCGCGGGAATACGATCCGTGCCGCGGAAGACGGCGCCACCCGGCCTCCGTCTCGCGGGCGCCGGCTCGGGGACCGACCGATGCTTCCAAATACAGTGCGGAGCGGTGACGCACGTGCTCGCCGCGGACACGGACGCGCTCGCGGCTCGGTGGCTGGAGCGCATCAACGACGCCTGGACGCGGTGCGTTTCGAGCAGTTCGAGGCGCGCGCTCGTCGCGACCGAGAGCGAGCGGTTGATGCACGAGTGCGCGCGGCTGCGGGGCGAGCTGTCGCACGCGAACGACACGTTATCGCGGCTCAGGCGAGAGAGGACCGGTACCGCTGTCTCGTGATACGATCCATAAACGACCTTTACCGCGAACGTTCGTCGTGATCGTCGTCGTCGTCGAGCGGATTCGGAATCACAACACGACGTCTACTTTTTCCCCGTCGTTGCACCGCACGGAGGTCATCGTCACCTCGCCCCCCT
>Ga0213863_10001897_pt1 | contig 15046 bp, 10 predicted proteins | sample PICome_8_FD_160128 | JGI IMG/M metagenome (GOLD analysis project Ga0213863, IMG submission 160128) | Coastal seawater microbial communities near Pivers Island, North Carolina, United States - PICO497 | ecosystem: Environmental > Aquatic > Marine > Coastal | place: USA: North Carolina... | reverse complement strand
AGAGAGAAAAAGCGCAGAAGAAGACAAAGAAGAAGAGAACCAAACAACAACAAAATATATGGCGAACACACGATTCGTCCCGTGGCACTCGTGGGAGGAGTGGGCGTTCGTCCGAGACGCGTTTAATCTTTTACGATCGTCGTCGTCAAAATCGGGGTCAAATGCGCTTATTACGTCGTCGAGGAGTAGTACGAGAAGAAGAGAGGAGACTCTTTCGTGCGAAGATGAGAAGCACGCGTTGCCGTTACCATTACCAACAACCGTTGCTGATGATGGTAAAGAAGAAGAAGACAACGAAGAAGAAGAAGACCAAGAAGAAAAGAACAAAAGAAGAGCGTTAGAAATAGTGCAAATGTGGAGAGTGAGAGGCCGAGTGCCCTTGGCGATCGACGCGCACGCGCAGATTGTGGAGTTGCAACTGATGGACGAAGAGGTGATGCGAGAGAAAAAGAGAAGGAGGAATGAATCAACCTTGAGACTTTCGTACGCGATGACGTTAACTCGACTGGTGAACGGTATTTGCGATCCTTCGCAAAAAGGCAAGTTTGCAATGAGCGTCCAAACGCTCGCGACGCAACTGAACGTCCCGAGAACGCTGGTAGATATTCGACACGATGCAACGCATAATCAGTTACCCTCGATACAGCGGTTAAGGAAAGCGAGCGAAGACGCGATTGGGTGGTTAGACGCGAATTATTGGGAACGGCAGAAACGGAAATTAGAACACGTCACAGAGGAGATGCGATTGGTAATTCGAGCGATGGTCGAGTGCGAAAGAGGACAAAATGTGAAAAAAAGCAAAGACGAGTCGAACAGTTCCGACGACGACGAGAGCATGTACGACAGCGAAGAGGAAATGCACGCGAAAACAGAGAAAGCGAATAAAATGAAACGGGAGAAGGAGACGAGGAAAAAAACGAAAAACAGCGCGGTTGGACGTTTGAAACGGTTGGTGCCAAGATCGAAACCAGACCGCATGTTAGTGCACGCTTTTGTTCGAGAATTATTAGACGCGAAGGAGGAGGAAATGCTTTTGATCGTTGAGAACTCTTCTTACGACAAAACGGACCCCGACGAAGACCTCGGAGAGAAGAACAACACGGACGAGATCGTTCGGGCATTTTCTAACGTCATCGACCAAATCGATTCGAGAGTCGTCGACGGATTTAGCTGCGCCATCCTAGAGTTTGGCACCGAAGAACTTCTTCACGACTTGGCGAACGACGCGCGACAGATTATAAATCCTATATTCGAGTTCGCGTGGAAACACGCGGTTTCTCGCGACGTGGCGAAAGCAACATTTATCGCCGAATGGTATCAGAGACGCGGTAATGATAGCGTTAGAGGTTCGAATACGAGCGAATACGTTCAGAATAAGTTTCAGACGTTGTTATCTTTGGACGGGGGCGGGGGCGCAATCGCCGCGGATGGAGGAGGAAGTAAGAATAAAAAGAAAAACGCAAAAACGCAAAACAACAACAAGAAGCGACAAAAAGAAGAAGAAGATACTATCGCGTGGAGAAAAGCAAAGCCAGGAGAATGGATTCCAGGAGCACCCATAGGCGCACCGATACGAGCTCTATTTCCCCCTCGCGAACTCGGCGACGAGGGCGACGACGAGAAGATTGTCCTAGAATCGGACGCGTTTACGCCGAGGAAGAAACAAAAAATGGAGCGAGAGCGCGACACGAACTTTCTTACCACAAGAAACGAAGAATTAGCTTTAGATTTAGAATACAACGATATAAACGAGGCAGAGGATACCGAGGACGATACCGAGAACGAGGACGAACAGCCGCCAAACTCTGTTCTTCTGCGAGAAGACGAGGACGAATTTGACGACGACGACGACGACAAAGATGAAGAAGAAGAACAAGAACAAGAAGAACAAGAAGAAGAAGAAGCCAAAGCTAAGGTCACCGTAAACGGCACTCGCGTCCGATTAAGCGGTCGAGAAGTCAACGGCGTCAAAGAGAGCGTCGCTTGTTTGTTATGACACAATTATATGCTCTACTCCATGGTGAGTAGTTTTAGGTACATTTTTCAATCAAAAAGCACTTAAAAAACCGACAGAAGAAGACGCGCAGAAACAGAAAAAGAAGAAGAAGAAGACACGTCGCGCGTAACAACAGGAGAAGCACTCATAACCTACCGCAAAAGAAGACGCGATATATATAAATACGTAATGAGAAACTTGCTTCCTTCGTCTCGTTCTCTCGCGCGAACGAAGACATTTTTCTCCTCCTCTTTCACCGTCCGAGAAGACGAATTCAACGACGGCGGATTCGTCGGCGGCGAAGATGAAGAATCACAACGGAGGAGGAGGAAAAGTCAACAACGTAAGACTACGAATACAATCTCCTGCGCGCCGTCTTTGGACGAAGAGCGAAAGCACGCATTCGTTTGTTTGGAAAGCGGACACGTGGTTCGCGCTCGGTGTTTTGTTGAAAATGGGAAAGAAGAAGAAGAAGAACACGATGCGAAGAAGACAAAAAGGAGGATGATTCTGTTGAAAGATACCGAGGAGGAGGAAGACGAAGAAGACGAAGAAAATAAAAGCAAATCCAAGAAGAGAAGAAGAAACGCGGTTTCCGTGGAACGACTTCCGGAGTTGCGAGCGACGTTCGTCGCGTTAGAAAGAGGCGAGTTGTTGCTCGTGAACGATAGCAGTTTTTCTTCTTCCTCGTCGTCGTCGTCGTCTTTGGACGTGGAGCGCGTGGCGGACGTTCCGAGCGGGTGCGTCTCGGCCAAGTTCTCGCCGGATGGGCAAATGTGCGCGGTGTTGACGAAAAGTGGGAAGATTCTCATCATGAACGGGGATTTTTATTTGCTAAACGAAAGAGAGAGCTGTTTAGAAGACGTGGACGAGGAAAAGGAAGAGGAAGAGGAGACGATCAAATCTGGTAAAATTACCTGGCGAAATGACGGCGAGAGTTTTTGCGTGTATTGCACGACATTGAAAGATGGGAAGAATCACTTGCGAACGTATTCAAGAGATAAGTTGGAGATATTAGGCAGAGGAGATGTTGATCACGAAGACGACGAGACTGGACCGGGTAGAATGGGCGAGAACGCCGCCATCGCGTGGCAACCGCGAGGCGCGTTGATCGCGGTTTCAGGCGTTGCGGCGAGTAGTAGTAGAAATAGCACTAATAATAACGCCGAAAAGGAAGAAGAGAAAGTCCCGTGCGTCGTATTTTACGAGAAAAACGGCTTACGGCGATCCTCCTTACTCATGCGCGGGTTTCAAGGTTCGAAGATTACGCATTTGAGTTGGTCCGTAGATTCGTTGACGTTGGCAATTTCAACGTACGACAAAGAGAAGCTCAGAAGCGCGGCGTCGATATGGACTCGCGGAAACGCCAATTGGACCTGTAAACGATGCATTGAAGATAGCTATAGCAGTAACAACGCAGATGATGGAGAGATATATGCCTCGTTGTCGAAGTATGCGGAATTTGATGCTATTCATCCAAACACGCTCCGAATCGTTTCGACAAACGGAGAGGACGAAGTCGAAGTAAACACGCAAACTTTCGTTTGGGAAGATTGCACGAGTTCTGATTTAGGCACCGCGGCAGTTATCGATGGTGAGATTCTCAAATTGACGCCGTTCTCGCGCTGCGTCGTTCCGCCGCCAATGTGCGACCATTCTCTACGGTTCCCGGCGAAAATATCAGAGGTTGCGTGGAGACCGAACGCTTTTCGTCGATCGCTCGAAAACGATGAAGAAGACGAAGTCTGTTTCGTCTCTTTACACGATGGACGATACAAAGTAGTTCGCGTTAACGGAAACGCGGAAGCCGAAGAATTGTTTGATGAACGAAATGACAAGAAATCAGTAGTCGAAGAGACGATGACGATGCCATTTAGCCTGGAGAAAAGAGATGAGTTCCGCTCGTATTGTTGGATCGGCGCGAACGCGCTCGCGTGCGTGAGTAGTACAAACGAATCCATCATTCACAAAATCGAACTGGATGATGAGTATAGTAAAATCGTAAAAGTGTCCGTGATCGAGTTGGAGAATACACGACGTGGAAGAGTTGTGACGAAACTCGCGCATTGCTGTAATGGTAATGATGATAAAGATGGACTTCTCGTGGCGTTTGTCGCCGGTGAAAAGACGCCTCTGATTTTCTCAACGTCTGATGCAAAGCAATTAAACATCGCAGCATCGACACCATCTGACGAGAACGTCATCACGCACGAGTTGCAAAAAGCAAAAGCCCTCGCGAACGGTCAAGTCGTCGCGTTGTACTCAAACGGGGATTTGTTTCTCTATCGTATTCTCGGCGGCGATGACGATAAACGTCTTCTTCTGATGAAAAACGTCGATTCCTTCGAAGCGTTTTACGAGGACGAAAATAACACGTGGGTAAAAAGTTGCGACGCAGAAGGAAGGAAACAGTATTACAAAACCGTTTCTACGCCAAACGCAATCGCGTGCGTCTCGCGAGACTCAAAACTTCGTGTCGTGCGTCTGTCTTTATCGAATAACAAATCGAGCGCCGCGGTGGTGGATCAACTTTCAAAGTCACTGGAATCGCAAGCGTTTTTCAATAACATCATCGACCCAGTCGCGGCGAGACGTAACTGGAAAGACGTCTCCGGCGACGGTAAGACACGACTTGGTGAGTTGGCGTTTGATTCTTTACACGGCAAAATGCGCGCCGCGATGCGCCCGGACGACGCCGATTTTGCAACTCCATCGTCTTCGGTCGCGGCAAACGCGGGGGCGAATTTCGCGGATATGGCCAAACGCTCTGTCGAGCGCGGTTCACGAATCGCTGCCATACCGCCTGGATCGTGTACTGTCATTTTGCAACAGCCTAGAGGAAATTTGGAAATCATATCGCCGAAAGCGCTCGTGTTGCCATCCATCGCCAAGAGCTTGAAAATGCGACATTTCAAAACCGCGTTCCGTTTGTGCTCGAAAGAGCGCGTCGATTTGAACGTTTTAATCGATTATGATTTCCCATCATCCATAGAACATCCGAACGCGGACGATTTAGTTCGAGGATTAGAAACGCCAGAACACGTGATGGAGCTGTTGGAAGCGTTGCGGGTTGGCGACGCATTCGCGGAGGATGGCGGGTACATGCGCAAGCTCTGCGCGAGCGCGTACGCAGAGTGTCCGGATCGAAAACAAATGTTGGAAGATCTTGGGGTGCAGAAAATCCGAAGAACGTGCGAAGCGATACGAACATCGATTTCGAATTTGTACATGAATGCTGGGGACGGCACATCGCGATGGTCACTCGCGATGTTGACCTCGTACGCTTGCGGCACTGGTTCGTTCTTGGACACCCACGCAGAGAGTAATAAAAAAGACAACAACGACGTGCTATCCATCAAAGCTGCCAAACGCAAAGACTTGGCGGACGCGCTAGAGATCGTTGCTGAAGTTCGAGCGTTTGAAATCAAAGATGCCTCGAACAAAGCGATGAGTACAAAAAATGTTTCGGCGTCTTCGGTTGCCGCCGCGAACGACGTCATGAATTCGGATTCCTCCGACGCGGATGAAACCGAGTTTATCGGCGCACAGTTTACAAAACAAACCGTTTCCGCGGCGCGCATGTTGAAGCACTTGCTCTTTCTCACCAATGATCGCGAGTTATTCGACGCCGCGTTATCGACCGGCGATTTAGCCGTCGCGCATCTCGTCGCCATGAATTCCCAAGCCATGGACCCGGGTGAGTTTATGCCGGAGTTGCAACACTTGCACGAAATGCGCGAGTTTGAACGCCAAGCGACGATTTCTGAGCGTCTGGAGATGTGGAAAGATGCCGCTAAGTTTTGGTTGAAAGATAAATCGCTCGAAAAAGCATCAAACGTGGCCGCAAAACACGGGTTATTTCCGTACTTGCATGAACTCTGCGAAGAAGATGAAAACGGCGACGATTTTGAAACCAAGAAAGTCATCACGAAATACCACGCTCGGTACTTGGAAAGCGTCGTAAATCGATCTGAAGACGCAGGTGTTGCGTACTTGAAGTGTGGTGATTACGAAAGCGCGTTGAGATGCTTCACCGGCGTGTCATCATCTTCATCGTCGTCGTCAAAATCTACCGGATCTGGATCGTCGTCGTGGCGTTCCGGATTTATCGTCGCCAAGGAAAAGTTAAAATTTTCCGACGAAGAGATGGTGAAACTCGCGAGCGAAACGTGTAAAAACTTGGAGCAAGCGTCGAGCGATTATGTTTCTGCGGCTATTATTGCCTTGGATTATCTCAATGACGTGGAACGCGCGGTGGCAAATTTCGCGTTGGCAAACAAATGGAGAGATGCAAAATTGACGTGCTTCGCCAAAAATCGAAGCGATGTGTTCGAAACGACTGTGTTTCCGGAGTGCGTGGTTGGCGCCACGAAACTTCTCGAGCACTTCGAAGACGTGCAAGCGCGAAGCGATAAGTACAAAGAGCGTTTGATTGGTCTGCAAGAACGACGCAAATTGTATAAGAGAACATTTGCGAGCATCGAAGAAGGGCGCACGAGGCCGAGACGCGCTACCTTGGATGGATCGGAAGATGAAGAATACGACGACATCTCTGAAATGAACTCTGAGTTTTCAAATGTCTCTGGGTATTCTTTATACGCCACCAGCACGCAATTCGGAGATGGCTCTGCCATAAGTCAACAATCTTCCTCGCGATGGTCCGCGTCCACCGTTGGCGGTCGCAGAAACAAAAAGTCCAGAAAAAACAAAAACAAAAAGAACAAGAACGGTTTGCGCGCCGGTGGACCAACGGAAGAGAGAGATTTATCTACTCACGTCATAACGGAAGTTCGCGTGAGCGAAGAAAAGTTGGAAGAATGCGCGGAAATTTGCGAAATTTTAATCGCTTCGGACAACGGTTCCGACGCGAAAGTGTTGCAAAACGCCGCCTCGATGGCGATTGAAAAGTGTAAATTAATGCGCGTCGCGGCGAGGGAAAGTTTGAAACAGTTGATCGAAGAGAAAGAAAAGGAAGAGGAATACATCGTCTTAGTCTCGTCGTCTTCAAATAACAACGTTTTACCTCCGGAACTCATGGAACGCAAACGCGAAATCGAAGCTGATTTGAAAACCATGCGAGAGAGCATGAACGCAAACGCGAAGGACGACGAAGACGTCGTTTCCTACAAATGGAGTTCCATTCGGACCTCCGCGAAGTGATGATGCATGATTGTATATCATATATATCATATAGTATATAACTGCTTTTAATAATAGTATATAGTGTAGTTATTTAGTGTGCAACACACAAGATCTCCTCTCTCTCTCTCACACAGTTTATCTCACCGCGTCCACGATAACCCGTCTCGATTTCAACTGCGACCAGATGTACCTCTTTTGATACACCGCGGTCACTGTCAGCAACGCCATGGCAAACATCCACTTGGCACCCATCAATTTTCTATCGTCGTGCTCAGGCTCTGCCGCCCACGCTAAAAACGTCGTCACATCCTTCGCCATTTGCGTTTCCGTGGCTATGGTCCCGTCGTCGTATTCCACTCCGCCGTCCACCAACATCTTCGGCATCGCGATCGCGCCTCCCGGAAAGTACGGATTATAATACAAACCATCTCTGATTTCAATCCCTGCCGGAGCATCTCTGTACCCCAACAACAGCGCAAACACGTAGTTAATCCCATCGTGTCTCGCTTTCGTGATCAAACTCAAATCCGGCGGATACGCTCCGTTGTTCGCGTACCTCGCGCCTTCCTCGTTTGCGTACGGACTCGGTAACCTATCGCTCAACTTCCCCGGTCGTTCAAACATTTCCCCGGTATCGTCCGGCCCGTCCGTGATTTCAATCTCCTCCGCCATCGTTTTCACCTCTTGCTCGGTATACGCCACGTCCACTAAGTTTCTGTAGCAGATTTGATTCAAAGAGTGACACGCCGCGCAGACTTGTTGATACACTTGGTGGCCACGTCGTATGCTCGCGTGGTCGTAGGCATCGAACAGACCGTCGTGTGGCCAGGAATATTGCGGTAAGTGTAACCCGTGCTCGGCTTCGTCTGCTGACGCGACAAATGTTGTTGATACCGCGGCTACGGATAAAGCGCTTCCTAACGCTGCGCCCGCCGCGTACCCTCTAGATGATGCTTGTGATGATGATGATGATGTCGAGGAAGCCCCCGTTTTTATGGTTCGATTGAAAAACGAGGATGCACTCGACGAGCTCAACGAGGAAGTCGAGGATTCCGCCGCCAACACACAAGATCTCGCCGCTAAAACGGCGCGCTTCGCCGCTCTGCTCAACATGATGATACCTCAATCAATTTTAAAGCGTGGTGATACAACAAGCGCGTGACTCTCTCAAGGCGCAGAAAGACGATCGATCGAAAATTTTCTTTTCTTCCTCTCCGCTTTTAATAGGGTTTGAAGCCCTAAACTTTTTTTTCCTTTATTAAACTTTTTTTTTGTGCCCTTAAAAATTCAATATAATTCAATTCGATTCGATTCAACACACTTTGTATCATCTAGAGAAGAGAAGAGAGGACTGACAAGAAAAACGAGTGTGTAAAAATGGAGAACACCAATAATACGAATGCGAATTCGAGCGAGAATAATAAAGCAATTTTGGAAAATTACCTGGACAACGAACAAAACCCGCGAATACCAGACGAGGAATTTATTTTACCGATTTCGTACGGTTCCGTCGCCTATTGGTTGGGAAAAAAAGCGGACGAGTACCACTCGCACGAGTGGACGGTTTTTGTTCGAGGGCAAAACAACATCGATTTACAAGAGGTGGTTGAATCGGTCACGTTTCAGCTGCACCCTTCGTTCGCGGAACCGAAAAGAGTTTTAACGGAACCGCCGTACGAGGTCACGGAAACCGGATGGGGCGAGTTTGAGATTGGGATCGAGATTAAATTCAGACCGGAAGTGGGCGAAGAAAAGGAGAAGTTGATGGCGAATTTGAAACTGTTCCCAGACGCGGACGAAATCGCGAAAACAGGACCACAAACGACGAAGAAACCACTCGTGGTAGAGAACAGAGAAGAACTGATTTTTCACAAACCGAGGAAGAGCTTTTGGGAGAAAGTGGTGAAGAAAAGTAAACGCGTCGTCGAGGAGGAAGAGGAGGAGGACGAGAACGAGAACGAGAACGACCACGAGGAAAGCAAGGGCAAGAAGAAGAAGACAAAGAAGAAAAAAGTGTCGTTCGCGTACGAGGAGTGCGAGGCGAAATCGAAACACGAGATGTTGTGGAAGCAAAGAGAGGCAAAGATGAGAGACGACGAGGAGTTGATGAAATTGTGGTGCGCGCAGAAAGTCACCGAGGAGAGGTGTCGAGTGTTGAAAGCGCAGCTGATGGTTTTGGAAGGGCAGTTGTTAGATTAAATAAAATATAGATTCGTAATAATGAGATACCGGTAGTAAACAGTAGTAATCAATAATCATCACTCTTTTCCGCTTTTTCTCAGTATGAATTCGCGCGTCATCGCCGCTTCCACGCACAAACCGGCGAACAAGAAGACCAAAACGGATTCGCCGCAAATCGCCGCCGCTTGCGCAAACGCCGCGAAAGATAACTCGTCGTTATTCGAAGCGACGTCCATGAAAACCTCGGCTTGACCGACGCCTCGAACTAAGCCAAACGCACCGACGACGCCGCCTTTCAGTTGGAAATCGTCGATGTTTTCCCGAACGGCGTATCTATACACGATGCCGAAGAGCGCGCACGAGAGCGCCGTCGCGCCTACGTCGGCGAATTGATTAAACGCGTTCCCGCTAAATTGCGACAAGGCTAACGGCAACGATAAGAGGACGCCACCAATGGCGGATACGGTACCAACTTTCGCGCTTTCAATCCGATCGCGATCTTTTCTTTCCCTCTTCTCTTCCTCGTTTTCTCCCCCTTTTCCTTCTCCTTCCTCTCTCAATCGCTTCGTCTCTTCCGCGATAGCGCGTAAATTTTCCTCCGCTTTTCGCATCCTCTCCTCTTGAATCTTCAACTCGTCCATCGCCGCCGATTCTGCCTCTGATTGCGCGGAAACGACTCTCTCGGTTGTTTTCTGAAACGTCTCTCGCAACTCGTTCTCGTTGCTCGTTTTCAACTTTTCGATGGCTTCCGAGGCGACTTTTTTGCTCTCCTCTTTCAACTTTTCGATTTCTTTCAACACGGACGGGTCCGAGTCGATTAAATCGGTGATTTCTTTCGGGTTGATTATGTAATCGTCGATATCTTGCACCGATTTAAATCCATCGTTGTTCTTGTTGTTGTTGTTGTTTTCGTTGTTATTATTATGATTAGTATTTCCATCCGCAGCGGCGGACTTCATCCTCGTCCTTTTCCTTCTTCTCCTCTCATCATTGTCATCGTCTGAATCGTACGACGTCGACGCTTTTAAGGAGAAAGACGATTGCCTCCTGGCACGACGACGGCAGAAAAGAGCGCTGCTCGACAAAGATGAAGACATTGAAGAAGACGACAAATTCGCCGCCTTGTGATTGTTGTTGTTGTTGTTGTTGTTGTTGTTGTTTGCGGAAGAAAAAAAGAGGCGCCGCGTTTTTTGTGGTCGTCGTCCTTGTTGTTGTTGTTGTTGTTGGTTCATCATCGTCATCGTCACTTGTGGTCGTCCTCCTTGTTGGTGCATCGTCGTCATCGTCGTCATCATAATCGTAAAGATAGATAAAGAGTTTTAGAAGCGCTTTTTTTGTGAAAACGAAGGAATTTTTCACTCGAAACTCACCAAAATTTCTTGTGTTGAAAAATCACTTTGCAAACTACTCAAAAAGACCCTCATAAAATCATCCTCGTACACACTCATTAATATTATTCATCATGGTTCGAGGTCCGAAGAAACACTTGAAGCGCTTAAACGCGCCGAAATCGTGGATGTTGGATAAGCTGACGGGCGTTTTCGCGCCGAAGCCGGCACCGGGTACGTCGCTTTTGTTGTTCTTAGATTTCTTTTTATTACGCGTAAAATGGAATGAGCGCGAAAGAGAAAGGAGGAAAAGAGATTGTTGGCGATGATGAACGCGCGAACGATAAAGAAACGATGATGGAATTACACGCACGAAGAGTGTTTCTGCTCGAGTGTTGCGTTGCATCTCTCTCTTGGCGTTCGCACGCGCGATCTTTTCTTCTTCTTCTTCTTTTGTCGAGATGTGTTTTCCACCAAAAGCTGCAAAATGTGCGCCTTGGAAGAGCATTTTTTCTCAAAAAGGCGGCGAAGAGATGGATGTCGTCGACGAGATTCATTTGAAAGCATTTCATTCGCACGGCGGAGTGTTCATAGCGAACGAATATCGCGCGATTGATCGTTTATATCGTTCGGAAGAAGGCTGTGTGAGACGCGATGATTGCGCCGCAGATTGCGCTTGGTGGGCGCTCAAAAGCTCGTCTTTAGGACTTCTGTGTCAACACAAAGTTTCTCTTTTTAACTCCTAAAAAAAATTCAAGAAAGTAAACTGACATCTCTTCTTTATCATTCTCTTTACTGTAAAACAAATTTAGGTCCGCACAAGTCTCGCGAATGCCTCCCGTTGTGCTTGATCTTGAGAAACCGTTTGAAGTACGCGTTGAACTACAAGGAAGTCACGACGATTCTTCAACAACGCTTGGTCAAGGTTGACGGTAAAATTCGAATGGAGAAGTGCTATCCGTGCGGTATCATGGACGTTGTCGATATTGAAAAGACGGACGAACACTTCCGTTTGATGTACGACCAGAAAGGTCGATTTGTCGTGCACAGAATCACCGGTATTGAAGCGCAATACAAGTTGTGCAAGGTGATCAAGAAGAAGTTGGGCGACAAGGGCGTTCCGTGCGTGCAGTTGCACGACTCGAGAACCATCCGATACCCGGATCCTATGATCAAGGAAGGTGACTCCGTCATGGTTGACATCGCTTCCAACAAAATCACCGACTTTGTCAAGTTTGACGCTGGTGCTTTGTGCATGGTTACCGGTGGTAGAAACGCCGGTCGTGTCGGTATCGTCAACAGACGCGAAAAGCACAAGGGCTCCTTTGAAGTCGTCCACTTGACCGATGCCGCTGGCCAAAACTTTGCCACCCGATTCTCGAACGTTTTCGCCATTGGTACCGGCAACAAGCCGATGGTTTCTTTGCCGAAGGGCAAGGGTATCAAGTTGACCATCCTCGAAGAGCAAAGAAAGCAAGAAGACAACTAAATTTTACATTGTTTAAAATTTACGCGTAGTAGCTTTTTTTTAGAGGAAGTAGATGATGATACGGATCATTCATTTATATACATAGAGAGGGTGAAGAGAGGGTGAAGAGAGAGAGAGAGAGAGAGAAGTTGGAGACTGAGAATAAAGAGGAGGAGAGATGTAACAAATTAGATAGAAGAGAGAGGAGCTGTTTTTCAATTTTAACAACAAAAAAGCACATTCACTTGAATGAAAAAAATATCTCAATTCTCCTCTTCTCGTTCGTAAAAAGGCAACTTGTCTCCATTACATTAACAACAAACAACATTAAAACAACAAGAACACCTTTAATAAAAATGTTCATCGCGCATCAACAAAAGCTCATCACGACCTCCTCCTTTTCGTTCGCAACAACCCCAAAAGGTGCGACGAGAAGTCCGCATTTGAGACCGTTGGGAAACGTAACAACGACCCCATTTACGACGACTAACGCGCAAAGACGATTGATTCCGAGAACAAAAATATATATTCCCAGTCAGCATTCTTCGTCTCATCATCTTTCCACGATGAGTACGAGAAGAAGGTTGTCTGCGGTCGCGGAAAACGAATCACCACCATTTACCGTGCTCCAATCGGAACTCTCGGATTTACAAAAAGTCTCCTCCGTTTTATACGACACAAAGTCCGCGTTAAACGAGTTCGGCATGTTAGGCCCGCAAGCCGCGACGGTGTCGCCCTCGATTTTACTACACGCGATACAAAAAGCGGAAAATTTCGATAAAGGCGCTTTGGAAGGCGCGTTGGTCTACGCGAAAGAGAAAGAAGAAGGAGAGACGATGTCGAAAGAAGAGAAGTTGGAGTTAATCATCGACAAAGCGACGGTGAATTTAGCGGCAAAGTTTGCCGCCAGAGTGGACGGAAGAGTGAGCGTAGAGGTGGACGCGAAGAAGTCGAGCGCGGAGGCCATCGTGAGCAAGACGGAACGGTTAATGAAGATGTTTCGAGAGGTGAACGTGGAGACGAATAAGCTTTTGTTCAAGATTCCAGCGACGTGGGAAGGCGTGCAAGCGATGCGACAGTTGGAAAATAAAGGCGTGCCGTGTCACGCTACCTTGTGTTATTGCTTGGAGCAAACGGCGTTGGCGGCGAAAGCCAACGCGAGCTTGATTCAGATTTATTACGCCAGAATCAACTCGTACGGGGGAAATGCCTTGGCGTTGGCGCAGGATACGAAGAGTTTCATTCAATCTGTGGCGAGCCCGAGTAAGATTTTAGCGGCTTCGATTCGATCCGCCGCAGACGCGAGGGCTATGGCTGGGTGCGATTACATTTTGTGCAACGAGCGAGTGTTGAAAGAATTGAACGCGAACGCCGCCGGCGGCGTGACGGACAACGTACGTAACGCGGCTGGGTCGAGGAACGTGGACAAATCCTTGGCGGATTCGTTCACGAAAGCGACTTTTGAAGCCGCTTTGAAAAGCTCACCGGCGAACGAGGCGATTCAACTGCAGTTGCAAAGCTACTTAGCCGCGCAAAAGCAACTGGAAACGTTTGTCGAAGAGTTTGTCGGTTTGAATTGTTAATAATTACGAAGAATATTATTAATGTGTGTTCCGTCGTTGAGAGCAACATTAGTATCGAGACTTTCTACCACCTACACTGTTGTACATGTAATATCAATTTTATATTTGAAAAAGAATCTTCTTGTTGTATCTATATACTCTTTTCGCGCGCGCTCTCTCGTCTCGTGTTTTATCTATTTTTCTTCTGGGATCTATTATTCTAATGCGATTTTCGTGCTTCCAACAGTCGCCAAGAATCGCGCCTCGCGATGTTTCTCCGATAACACACCTCCATCACCATTTTTGTGACTCTCTCCTCCTTTCATCTTCATTCTTTGCGCCGCCACAGCGGCGGACCCGTCCATTTCTGCCACGATGTTGTTTTTCTTCTTCGGCTTCTCGCCTCTCTCGTCCTCGGCGTCGCACTGCCACACTTCCACTCGTTCAATCGTCATCGTTTCGTTCTCAATGTTTGAATCTTCACATCCCCACCCTTCGTACGTTACTCCAGTTTTCCTCGTCGTCAGTGTCTCCATGTGTTCGTCGATGTGCATCGCGAAGTGTTTAATCGGATATTCTTTCCCTCCAAACGCTAACCCGTTGGGAAAGCGTTCTGAGGCGACCATGTCGCGACAACACCAACAATAATGACCGTCGGTGTTTGCACTCGCCAAGAACTTTTTCGGTTGCCTTTTCACGTTCGCTTGTTTTTGAGGAAACGTGAACAGATAACTCTCGCTCGTTCCTTGCCACTCCGTCTTGTTCAGTTTCACGCCTTCGCGTTCGGGAAAGATTATCAAGGCACCAAAAATCTCTCCTTTTTTCTCTTTCGTTTCCACCGCGATACAAAACGATGTCGCTTCGTTCTTCGTTAACCTTTCGAGCAATAGAGTGAACGATAAACCGTCTGTGTTCGTGTCGAACAGTTTTCGCCAGGTAAGTCTCAAGCGTTTCGGTAGGTTCCACACTAATCTCAGAACGTCTTTTCGATTTAATACTGATGAATTTTGTCCAATTTCACCATCATCGAAAAGCAAAACGCACTTATGTTTCGGCCCTCTATTCGTTCGTTTTGACTTCGCTGGTTGCTCCTTCGCCAACATCGGAGGATGAGAGGATGTGCTCGACTCCGCCGCGCCCATTATTATTATTGTTCTTACAGTATTACTACTACTGTGTTTGTGTCGTTTTGTGTATCTAAATAAGGAGAGACCAACGACTTTTCAGTGTCAGTCAATTAAATTTTTTTTCGTCTCTCTCATAAGAGTTCGTTAAAAACTGAATTTTCTCTTCACACTACTACTACTACTACTACTAAGAATAAGAATAAGAACACACGCGATGACGACGGAGTCGTCAGACTTCCTCT
>Ga0213863_10001895_pt1 | contig 15049 bp, 12 predicted proteins | sample PICome_8_FD_160128 | JGI IMG/M metagenome (GOLD analysis project Ga0213863, IMG submission 160128) | Coastal seawater microbial communities near Pivers Island, North Carolina, United States - PICO497 | ecosystem: Environmental > Aquatic > Marine > Coastal | place: USA: North Carolina... | reverse complement strand
TCACTGCGGGGCCGCCCGTGTTGATGTGGCGGTCGCTGCGGGGCGACCTCTGCGGGCCCGGCCGTCGGTGCCCCCGGCCGTCGGTGCCCCCGGCCGTCGGTGCCCCCGGCCGTCGGTGGAGCTGGGCCTCGATGGGGCGCGCGCTCGAGCGATCAGCCGAGCCGCGCGGCCACGCCGTCGACCAAGGCTTGCTCCCTACGCCGCGCCTCTTCCTCCATGGCCCCGGCCTCGGCGAGGAACCGGGCCTTGGCGGCCTCATCGGTCAGGTCCTGAGCATTGATGCGCACGTTCAAGCCCGCGCCGAGCACGGCCGTCCGGGTGCAGAGGGCGCCCACGGCAGCGTCCGACAGGGAGGCCTCCATGCCCTTCTCCGCCATGGCCTCGCAGATCCCCATCGCGTCGAGGGAGGTACGCATGACGCGCAAGGGGACCTCGATGGCGTAGCGGGTGGCGTCCTGGATCGCCGCGGCGCGCTGGGCCTCGTCGGCCTTCCAAGCGGCCATGATCCGGTTGAAGGCCTCCGTGTCCTCGTCCACGAGCTCCAGCAGGGTGTCGTGGCAGCGCTTGCCGGCCACGGCGACCTCGGAGAACTCCTCCCAGCGGTCGTCCCAGCCGCGCTTGTGGCTGGAGAGGTTGGCGACCATGGTCCCGAGGGCCGCGCCGAGGGCGCCCACCGCAGCGGCCACCGAGCCGCCGCCAGGGGCGGGGGACTCGGAGGCGGTCTCGTGGACGATCTCCTCCACGGTCATGTCCACGAGGCGCTTGCGGGCGCCGTCGCGGATCGCGTACTCGATGACTCGCTTGCTCGGGTCGAAGGGACTGAGCTCGTCGAGCCCCATGGTGCGGACGGCGATCTTGATCAGCTCGGCGTCGCTCACGCCCAGCGAGCGGCCCTGCTTGGCGAGGTAGTGACGGCCCGCATCGAGCAGGACGGCGAGGGGCACGAGGCCGACGATCTCCGAGCCGGTGACCCGGATGCCGCGGGCGGCGGCGCGCGCCTCGCAGGCGTCGAAGGCCAGGTGGACCGGGGTCACCGAGAGGTCGGTGAGGTTCATGGAGATCTGAGCCACCCCGTACTCCTCGATGAACCAGCCGATGCCCTTGCATGCCTTGAGCAGCCCGGGCTGCCACACGGGGTCGCCGGCGGCGTCGCGCACCACCTCGCCAGTGAGCGGGTCCGGCTCGCGCTTGATGCGCCCCTTCTCCCGCACGTCGAAGGCGATGGCGTTGGCGCGCCTCGACGAGGTGGTGTTCAGGTTGACGTTGTAGGCCACGAGGAAGTCGCGGGCGCTCACGGCGGTGGCCCCGGTCCTCGGCTGGAACGTGGCGGGCCCGAAGTCGGGCTTCCACTCTTCGGTGCCCACGCGCGCCGCGAGGCCCTCGTACTCACCGGCGCGAACCACCGCCAGGTTGCGACGCCCCTCGGAGAAGGCCGCGTTCTCGTAGCAGTAGATGGTCAGGCCGACCTCCTCGCCGAGCCGCCGGGCGAGGGTGCGAGCGTGCTCGACCGTCTCCTCCATGGTGATCCCCGAGACTGGCACCAGGGGGCAGACGTCCATGCCGCCGAAGCGCGGGTGCTCGCCGCTGTGGCTCGACATGTCGATCCGCTCGGCGCCGACCCTGGCGGCCTGGACGGCGGCCTCGATGACCGGCTCGGGTTCACCGACGAAGGTGAACACCGTGCGGTTGGTGGCCTTGCCCGGGTCCACGTCGAGGAGTGTGACCCCGTCCACGGCGCGGACGGCGCTCGAGATGGCCTCGAGGACCGCAGGGTCGCGACCCTCCGAGAAGTTGGGGACGCATTCGATGAGCTTGGCCATTTCGGTGCAGGGTCGCCCAGGTGGGCGCGATGGGGGGCCGCCGGGAGGGGCGGTGGGGCGGAGAGTCCGACCCGCGGGCGCGGGGCGGGCGACCGTTCTATCAGACCGATCCCGGCGCGTCTCGCCGGTAGGTGCGGTCGAACTCACCTTCGGACCGCTACCATCTCGACACGGCCACGCCCGACGATCCATGACCCAGCCTGATTCTTCCGCAAGCTTCCGCTCCGCATCCACCGAGGACCGGGAGGCGCAGGCCGCCCTGTTCGACCGCTGCTTCAGTCGTGAGGACGGAGGGGAGGTGCTCCCCTGGCGCTACGACCAGGGGCCCCACGGGGCGGCGCTCACCACCGTCGTGGACGGGGATGAGGGCCTGCTGGCCAGCTACGCCTGCGGCCCGCGTCGCCTCGCGGGGGACCGCGAGGTGCTCGTGGGGGAGACGGGGGACGTCATGACCGCCCCCGATGCCCGCGGCGGCGGCCTCTTCTCCGGCCTCGACCGGGCGACCATGGCGTCCGCGCGAGACGCCGGCTGGCCCGTGGTCTTCGGGCTACCCAACCGCGCCTCGGCCCACATCTTCGTCCGGGACCTCGGGTGGGAGGAGGTCGGCCAGCTGCGCCCCTGGACGTTCGTCCTCGTGGGGGACGCGGGAGCCAGGGCTGAGCGGATGAAGGTCAGCCGCCTGGCGGCGGCCACGGTGGCCTGGACCGCGTGGCGAGGGACCATGGCCCGCGGGCGCCTGCGCAAGCGCTTCTTCGCGCGCTGCAACGTCGTGCCCATCGCGCGCTTCAAGCCCGAGGCCGACGCGGTCGCCGAGGCGGTCGCCGCGCGGCACCCCTGGTTCATCCGTCGGGACCACGAGTACATGAACTGGCGCTTCGTGGACGCGCCCTCCGGCCGGTTCCGATGCCACGGCGTCTACCAGCCGGACGGGAGCATGTGCGGGTGGTGCGTCGTGCAGCTGCCGGAGCGCGGTGAGACCGCGGGCTACGTGGTGGACCTCGTGGCCGTCGACGACGTGGCCTTCGCAGCGGCCCTCGAGGCGGGGCTCGGGCACCTGCGCAAGGCCGGCGCCTCCGTGGCGCGGGCCCACGCGGTCGTGGGGTCGGGCTGGGAACAGGAGCTCAAGGGCTCCGGCTTCCGGCCCTCCAAGGCCGACGACGTCCGACCCATCATCCTGCACGTCCTGGACGAGGGGCACCCGATCTCTGAGGTGGCGCGGCAGCCGTCGAAGTGGTTCTGGACCGACGCGGACCGTGACGCGGAGTTGATCGGCTGACCGCCGGCGTCGTGGGTCTCAAGCACCGGATCAAGGCGGGCCTGCGCGGCCTGTACGCCCGTGTCCTTTGGGGCACGGGGCTGCACCGGGTTGTGGACCGATTCTCCCGGCCGCGCCTGCTCGTGCTCTATGGTCACTGCGTCGATCAGCCGAGGACCAACGGCTCCCTCGACGCGGACATGAAGATCTCAGGGGCTCGCCTCGAGAAGATCCTCGAGACGCTGGGTCGAAGGCACGACCTGGTGACCCTTGGTGAGGGGCTCGAGCGGTTGCGCAGCGGGCGCGCCGGTCGCTCGATGGTCGCCCTGACCATGGACGACGGGTACCGCGACAACCTCCACGACCTGGTGCCGCTGCTCGAGCGCACGGGGGCGCGCGCGACGGTCTTCCTCGAGGGAGGCGCCGTGGCCTCGCGCGAGCTCCCCTGGCTCCACGCGCTCGGGTGGCTCGTGGGCCGGCTCGGGGCGACCGAGGCAGCCGCTCAGGTCGCGGCCAGCCTCGGAGAGGTGCCGGGATCACCGGTTGGCGTCACGGATGCGGGGACGCTGAAGCGCCGGCTCAAGTACGACGCGGACCCCGACCGACGGGACGCGGCGCTGCAGGCGCTGGTCGAGGCGGAGGGAGGAGACCCCGTGCAGATCGTCGACGACCTCTACCTCTCCATGGACGAGGCCCGGGCGCTGGCAGCGGCCGGCCCCGTGGAGGTGGGCGGGCATACGGCGCATCACCCGGTCCTCGCGAGGCTCGGCGTGGACGCTCAGGAGCGTGAGATCTCGGGCGGCGCCGCCCTGCTCAGGGAGCTTCTCGACGAGGAGGTCTCCGAGGAGGGCCGGGCGCCCCTCGGGGCCTCGGGGCACGCGTTCGCCTACCCCTACGGTCGGCGCTGGGACATCGGTGAGCACAGCCCTGGCGTGGTCGCGGCCGCAGGATACACCTGCGCCGTCACGACCCATGCGGGGGTCAACCATCGGTCGACCGATCCGTACCTGCTCAAGCGCTGGCCGATCCACGACGGCACGAGGCTGCACGAGGTGGGTGTGGAGGCCTCGGGCGGCTTCGAGCTGCTGCGCCGTCTCGGGATCGACCTCGTGGAGTGAACACGTGGAGTGAACACGTGGAGTGAACACGTGGAGTGACCTCGTGGAGTGAACGCGGGGAGTGAACTCGCGGACTCAAGGCGCGGAGCGAGGCGCTATATCCCACCGGGCGGGGCCACACCGCGCTGGACCACACCGCGCTGGACCACACCGCGCGGACGGACAGCGCGCCGTCAGCCGGGGGGCGAATCCTCGGGTGACGTCCCGACTCGGAACCGCGAATCGCCCGCCTCAGTGGGTCTCGTACCCGTCGGGGCCGGAGTAGGCCCCGCCGCCCGAGGTGTAGAGGTAGACGGCCGCGGCCACGAACACCGCCACGGGGACGGCGATCCAGATCCAGTTCTGGCGAAGGAAGCGCATAGGGTGGGGGTCTCGGTGAGAGCCACCACAGTATCCCCGGCTCGGGCGCCTGGTGGGGATACACTGCTGGCAGATGAAGCGGATCCTGTCTCGACTTGCCCTCTCCGCGGGGGTCTTTCTCGCCCTGCTCGGTGGTACGGAAGTGGTGCTGCGCGCCCAGGGCTATGGGGCCATCCCCTCCGTGTGGTTCGATCCAGAGGTCGGCACGCGCTTCCACCCCGGCCAGACCCGCCAGATTCTCGCCGCCGGCGGCGTCTTCATGCACTCGGCCGAGATCAATGACCTCGGCTTCCGCGGCCAACTGCCGGACCCCGAGCTCGACGGCGACGGCGGCCTGCGCGTGGTCTGCCTGGGCGACTCGTTCACCTTCGGCTGGGGCGTCGAGGACGCAGACACCTACCCTGTTCAGCTCGAGGCCGCGCTCGAGGAGCTCCTGGCGGCCCTCGTGGCTGGTGATACGGCGCACTCCGGGCCGCGGCGGAGCCCCGTCGGTGCAGAGGTGCTGAACGTCGGGCTGCCTGGCTACAACACCTGGCAGGAGCATCGGCTCTACGAGAAGCTCGTTCGACCGATGGCTCCGGATGTGGTGGTCCTGGGTTGGTACCTGAACGACCTCGACCCGCTGAGCTACGGGGTGACCGGCACCCTGGCGCCCCTCGATCACCCGCTGGCGGGCACCGCGCTGCTGGACTACTGGGTCCGCAAGCTCCGCAAGAAGTACCCCAAGTTCGAGTTCGAGGGCTTCGACCAGGCGGCCGCGCAGGAGATCAAGCCGTACTACGACAAGAACCGGCCGCTGGTGGAGCACAACAGCGGCCACCCCGAGGCGAGGCCCTACGTGGAGCGCAACCTCGCGGACCTCGGCGCCCTGCTCGAAGACATCAAGGCCGACGGGGCGACTCCCGTGCTGACCATCTTCCCGTCGGTGGGCCAGGTCGACGCTCTCAAGGCGGCGCGGGCCGACAAGCCCGCCGCGGAGTACGAGGCGGACCTCGCGACCATCGCGCGCATCCAGCGCGACCTGACCGAGTTCGTCGGCCTCAAGGGGGTCGCCGTCGTGGACCTCCTCGGGCCGTTCATGGACAGCGAGGTTCGGCCCTACGGTGAGGTGGACCAGAGCCACCCCAGTGCGCACGGGTACGAGATCGCCGCATGGGCCGTGCTCGAGGCGCTCGTGGCGGGCGGCCTGCTCGACCGCTGATCCTCCGCGGCGGAGACCTCTCTCTGGCGGTGGCCACCCCGCGGCGGCGGCTCCCCCGATCCTGCGGCTACTCTGATGCGGCTACTCGGATGCGGTGGCGCCGCCGATCCGGCGTCACTGCCGATCCGGTGGGGCCGGCACGATGGAGGGCCCTCAGCGGGGCCGCAGGAGCGACCCGTGCATCCGGGTCACGAAGTCACCGACCTCGGCCGAGCTGGCCTCGAGGTGGCTCGTGAGCTCCTCCAATGGGCGCTCCTCCCAGTAGCCACGCAGGATCAGGGCGTGCATGGCCTGGACCTGGGTACGCGGGTCGTCCGGCGTCCGTGCCCGCTCGAGGAGCTCCTCTGTAGTGGGGGCGCCACTCAGGCCCAGGGTGATCGTGATCGCCGCGGCGGCGCCCAGCCCCAGGGCGAGCAGCCACTGCACCGGGCCCTCGCCGGGCGGCTCGCTCGGGGCGACCTGACCTTGAGGGTCGTCTTCGGGGCTCATCAGAGCTCCTCCAGGGATGCGAGGATCGGGGCGACGGCGAGGGTCCAGCTCCAGAGGAGCAAGCCGAGGGCGGCGACGAAGAGTGATCGACGGAAGAGCCCGCGCGCTGGAGGGCAGCGCAGGCTCGCCAGCGCAGCGGCGGCGGGGACGATCAGCAGGGCCTCGCCCGGCGCCCGGAAGCGCGACATGGCCACGACCAGGGCGAGGGGCGCGGTGGCCGCGCATGCGGCGGCGACGAGCCCCGCGGCTCCCGGAGAGAGCGGCACCATGATGGATCCGTAGGCGGCGAGCAGGAGGAGGGCCAAGACCATGGCGATGGAGACCAGGGTCAGGGGGACGCTGAACGGCCTGGAGGTCAGGACGCTGCAGTATCCGCCGGTGGCCTTGACGCCCGCGACCTCCGGGTCGGGCGGAGGCATGCGCAGGTAGCGCGTCATGTAGGACAGCGGCGTGAGCAGGTCGGCCACCTTCACCGCGCGCGTGCGGAGGAAGAAGCCCGTGTGGGCCCTGATGAACGCCCGTCCCGTGGCGACCGCGAGCCGGTTTCGCTCGGCGACGTCCGGGAGGAACTGGAACCGCCACTGCTCCATGTCCGCGGGCGGCTCCAAGAGGCTCGCGCGGAGCGAGGCTCCCGGTGCGCCGGCTTCGGGGACGTCGAGCCCGACGAGGTCGAAGTTGATGTAGTCGCGGTTCCAGCCCATGTAGGCGTTGAGGCCGGCGGTCCGTCCGAGGAGCTGTAGGGACCCCAGGTCCGCGCTGGCCCGGGCGGACCAGGGCGCGATCGTCATGGCGGCGGCGCCCAGGAAGAGGGCGGCCCGGCGGACTCCCGTGGACCAGCGCCGCGACTCCAGCTGAGCAGGACGGCCGAGGGAGCAGGCGCCCCACAGGCCCAGGGCCCCGAGCCAGAAGAGGCAGGCCTCCTTGGTGAGGCAGGCGAGGCCGACGGCGAAGCCCGCGCCCACGAGCGCGGCGGTCCCGCGGTGCCCGCGGAGCTCCCCGGCGGCCACCGCCAGCAGCAGCGCGCAGGCCGGGAGCAGGAGGGCGATGGCGAGCCCCTCGCTGAGGAGCACGTGGGCGAAGGGGACCAGCGGCAGGTACAGGGCGGCGACCCACCCCGCCAGTCGACCCGCGCGCTCCGAGTGGGCGCGGGTGGCGAGCACCATGAGCCACGCGCAGGACCACACCGAGAGGAGGGTCAGGACCACACGGGCGGCGGTCTCCCCAGCCTCGCCGAAGACCGACACGCAGGCGGCGATCAGCCCCGGGTGCAGGGGGGGCCACTGCCCCGTGTAGGCGCCGAGCTCGGACCAGGCGCGCCCGAGCCCGACGTAGGCGGGTTCGTCCCCGCGGAAGGCGCCGCCCGCCGCGGACATGAGCCACAGGCCCCGGACCACGGCTGCGCACAGGAGTGGCGCGAGCCAGCCCCCCGGGAGCCAGCGTGCCTGGCTCGGGTGCTCGGTCGGCGCCGCCACGGGGGTCGGCTCCGCGGGGGCGATGTTGGGGCTGGGCCTCATCAGTGATCGCAAGCTACACGAAGCCGCGCTCAGCGCAGCGCAGAGAGCGTCTGTTGAACGCCCTCGATGGACGGAACCCACAGCAGGAGCAGCCCGGCGCCGATCACGGTGGCCGCTCGCCGGCGCGTCTTGCCGTCGTCGGCCTGAGTCCCGATCAGCGCGAGGGCCGCGAACCCGATCAGGAGCGGGAGTGCCGGAAGCCGGTAGCGGCTCATGCCGTTGACGAGGGCGGAGAGGACGACCACGCCGCTGACGCTCAGGAGAAGGCCGCGGTGGGCGGCGCTCGCCTCCATGGCCCACCAGCCCCGGAGCGCGAGCAGGAGGAGCGCTGGGACCATGAGGACCGCGCAGGCCGCGAAGGCCAGGCGGGCGCCGGCGCCCCCGAGCGGCGGGCCAGGCGACGCGAGCCGAAGGCTGCGGACAGGGAAGGAGAGCGGGCTCAGCAGGTCCACGAGCTCGACGACGCGGCTCCGAAGGAAGAAGACCGGGTGGCGCGCGGCATAGCGCAGGCCCTGGGTCACATTCGCCCGGGCTCGCGCTGCGGGCGCGCCCTCACTCTCCGCGCTCCAGGGCTCGGGCGCCGGACCGCGGATCGCCGCTCGCAGGGCGCCGGGGGCCCGGGCAGGGGCGCCGCCGAGTCCGGCGAGGTCGTAGTTCACGTCGTGGGCATTGAGCCCAACGTGAGCGCTCCCGCCGGTGGAGATCGCGATGGGCACCAGCTGCCCATGCACGGCGGCGTTGCGCAGGGTCCACGGGAGGATCGTTGCGAGCGAGCAGGCCACCATCGTCAGCGCGAGGGAGGCGCGCGACGCGCCGCCGGCGGCTCCGTTCCGTGCGAGCCACAGGCCGAGGATGGGAACGAAGAGGAGGCTGCTCTCTCGAACGAGCGCCGCGAGCCCCAGGAGCACGCCCGCGCCCGCCGCCGCCCGCAGCGAGGCCGCGCCGGAGCGGCGGCTCGCGGCCGCGAGCAGGGCGAGGGCCGGGGTGAAGAGCGCGAGGTGGAGCGGCTCCGAGTAGAGGAGCCCGGCAAAGCCAGCGAGGGGCAGGTAGAGCGCGGCGATCCAGGCGGCGCAGGCGCCGCCCCGGCGGCCGCCAATGATCGCGGCGAGCGCTGCGATCCAGGCGACGTTCCACAGCCCGAGCGCGACCTGCAGCCCCCGAAGGGCCGCGGTGGAGGTGTCGCCCAGGAGGCCGCCGAGGACGGCGATGAGGGCGGGGTACCCGGGGGCCCAGATGCCCTCATAGGTGCCCTCGAGGCGCCAGCGCTCTCCGAGAAGGAGATAGGCGCGCTCGTCGCCCGCGGGGTCCGTCCCACTGAATGCGATCGCCACCGCGATCCGCACGCAGGCGGCCGCCAGGAGCGGCAGCAGCAGGGAGGGCCAGAGGGGCCGCTGAAACGAGCTCTCAGCCGCGTCCTCCCTCACCGCATCGTCCTCTGAGCTGGCATTCATCGGTGCGAGCGGCGCGGCGGGCCGGGCAGGTGGTGCCCCGGCCGCGGATGCTCAGAAGAGCGTGTAGATGAAGGGGGCCACCAGCGGCGAGGAGGCCGCCACGACCAGCAGGCTGCCGACGCTGAGCAGCACGCTCAGCAGCGGCATCAGGTACCAGTGCCCGCGCAGGGTGAAGGACCGCAGAAGCTCCGCGATGGTGCCAATCCGGTCTCCGAGCTTGAACAGGACGAAGGTCAGGATGGTCAGCAGCAGGCCGAGGATCGTCAGCTGGGAGGCCTGGGGTGGGAGCGCCTCCACGAGCCACGTCACGCCAAGGCCCGTGCTGAAGACCACGGCGAGGAGGGCGGCGACGCTGCCGAAGCCAACGAGCGCGCTCTCGTCCGGATACGTCCGCCTGTATAGGGTTCCGAGCGCGCCCGTCAGAGCCAGATACCAGAGGACCCAGACGGGCACCTGGCCGCTGCTCTTCACGGGTCCTGTGGGGAGAGTCTGCGACGCGCCCTCGCCAAGGGGAGGAAGGAGCTTCGCGCCTTCCAGCGCCCCGTGGAGGGAGACGGCGAGCGCGACGTTGCCGTCGGCGTTGAGGTGGAAGTCCCGGCGGTAGTAGGGCGGGGCCTCTGCCGCGAAGGACTCGATGGCGACCAGCGGGTCGAAGACCATGGCGCCCGTCGCCCGCGCGGCCTCGATGAAGAGCGCATGGGGTCGCGCCGGGTCCAGGGGGGCGTCGGCGACCGCGGGCGGGGCGTTCGCCTGGGTCTTCGAGGGGATCGGGCACACGGCGAAGCGCGCGCCGAGGGCCTCGCAGCGCGCTGACATGGCGGCGATCAGGGCGCGGGTGCGAGTCTCGGCTTCTAGGACCGCAGGCGGCGGGTCCGTCAGCCGTGAGGAGAGCTCTGCGGAGAGCGTGATCTCTCCGGACGTGATGAGGGGCACGCTCGGGGCGCCGCGGAGTCGATACCAGGCCTCGCCGAGAGCTGAGCGGCGGCTCCAGTGCCGCGCTGGCGGAGGCGCGAGGCCTCGCTCCACGAGGAGGCCTTCGCTGTCGTAGAGGGGCTTGTCCTGGCCGAGGTAGGTGGGGCTCTGATTCCACCAGATGTCGTTCTCGTAGGCGAAGTAGACGACCAGGTCAGGAGCGACCGCCTCACCGTTCAACTCGAGCCATCGCAGGGACTGATCGGTGGAGTATCCCTGGGTCCCCGCGTTCATGATCTCGACCGGGCGGCCCTCGGTCTGCAGGGCCCGCTCGAGCTGGTCCACGAAGAGGTCCTCGCGGTCCACGGTGTACCCGACCACGAAGGAATCCCCGAGGAAGAGCGCGCGCTGGGTGCCTTCAGGCGCCGGTGCGAGGGCGTCGTAGTCGTCCCGGAGCCCCGCGCCGTCGTTGGTGAGCGTGACGTCGTACTCTCCGGTCGAGCGCTCGATGGTCTTGCCGGGGGTCTTCCGCCAGCCGAGCTCTGGGTCGAACTCCGTGTTGACCACCGTCGGCGTGAAGCCGAGCGCACGGAGACCGAGCTCGGTGACCCCGAGGGCGATGCCGGCGGTGACGAGCAGCGCGAGGATGACATTGAGCGTCTTCATCACGGACGGTTCAGGACACCATCTGGGTCACGGAGTCGCCGTCGTGGCGCAGGTGGAAGGTCGTCTCGGCGATCTTCTTCTTGGCGCTTGCCTCGACGATGAAGTTGTTCATGAACAGGAAGTCCATGCCCGACAGCGAGAACGTGTTAAAGGCGTGGGCGGGCGACTCGACGATGGGTTCGCCCTTGAGGTTGAACGAGGTGTTCATGATCACCGGGACATCCGTGAGCTCGCCGAAGCGCTCGATGATGCGGTGGTAGGCCGGGTTGGTCTGGCGGTAGACCGTCTGGAGCCTGCCGGAGCCGTCCTCGTGGGTGATCGCTGGCAGCACGTCGCGCTTCTCCTCGCGCACGGGCGCCACGTAGAGCATGAAGCGCGCGGGCCAGTGCCGCTCCGGCTCGGGGATGTCAAAGAACTCGTCCGCGCGCTCCTCGATCACCGACGGCGCGAAGGGCCGGAAGGACTCGCGGAACTTGATCTTCGAGTTGAGCTTCTCCTTCATCTCCATGCGCCTTGGGTCGGCGATGATGGAGCGGCTGCCCAGGGCCCGTGGACCCCACTCGCAGCGGCCGCGCATCCAGCCGCAGACGTGGCCCGACTCCAGGGTCCGCGCAACGAAGTCGAAGAACTCTTCGTCGTCCGAGATCTTGCGATAGGGGATGTCGTTCGCCTCGAGGAACGACTGGATGGAGTCGTCCCCGTGCTCGCTGCCCAGGTACGCGTGCTCCAGGGCCGGGCCCCGCGGTTGGTCGAGCAGGTGGTTGTAGGCCCAGTAGGCGGCGCCGGCCGAGCACCCGTCGTCGCCGGGAGCGGGGTGGATGTAGACGTCCTCGAAGGGCCCCTCGCGCATCAGCTTGTAGTTGGCCACCGAGTTCAGGGCCACGCCGCCGGCGAGGCAGAGCTTCTTGAGCCCCGTGATCTCGTGCAGGTGCGTGATCATCTTCAGCAGGATCTCCTCGGTGACCCGCTGGATGCTCGCGGCCATGTCGCAGTAGTACGGGTCTAGCGAGGTGTCCTGATGCTTCGGGTCTCGGCGTGGCCGGCCGAAGTGCGCCTCGAAGAGCGGGCTCAGGGTGTCGTTGGTCGAGTGGTGGTACTTGAAGTACCGCATGTCGTGCCAGAGTGACCCGTCCTCGGCGACATCGAGGAGCTTGTAGATCTCGTCGCAGTACTTCGGCTCACCGTAGGGGTGCATCCCCATGAGCTTGTATTCGCCCTCGTTGATCTCGAAGCCGCAGTACGCAGTGAAGGCAGAGTAGAGCAGGCCGAGGGAGTGCGGGAAGCGCATCTCCTTGAGGACCTCGATCTTGTTCCCGCGACCGACGGCCATGGTGGAGGTGGTCCACTCACCCGCGCCGTCGACGGTGAGGATCGCGGCCTCCTCGAAGGGCGACGTGTAGAAGCTCGACGCCGCGTGGGAGACGTGGTGGTCCGCGAAGAGGAACTTGGAGCGCGGCACCTCGAGGCGCTTGCTCATCATCGACTTGATCCAGAGCTTGTCCGAGATCCAGCGCTGCATGGACTCCCGGAAGACCGCTGCGCTCTTCGGGAACGTGGCCATGGCGGTGAGCAGCATGCGCTCGAACTTCACGAAGGGCTTCTCGTAGAAGACCACGTAGTCCACGTCGTGGATCGTGATGCCACCCTGCTTCAGGCAGAACTCGATGGCGAGTTCGGGAAAGCCTGAGTCGTGCTTCTTGCGGCTGAAGCGCTCCTCCGCGGAGGCCGCCACGAGCACACCGTTCTTCACCAGTGCGGCGGCAGAGTCGTGGTAGTAGAAGGAGAGGCCGAGGACGTTCATGGTGGGCGGTCAGTCCTGGCGCCGGGCGGCGGCCACGTCCTCGTTCGTGCTCTCCCACTTGGTCCAGTTCCCCGCTTGGCGCCGCTTGAGGTGCAGCGGGTCGCAGACGCGCTGATACACGAGCGCGACGGGGCCGAGCACACCGTAGTAGAGGGCCGTCAGCAGTAGCCTCGAGACCATGCTGCCGAAGCGTTCCGTGAACTGAGCGAGGGCTTGCATGGGCCGCGGTGGTGGGGCGGGTCGAGCCGGAGGAAGAGGGGGGGATGGCGCGGCCGTCGCTTACGCGGTGGCGGTCGCTCTGCTACCCACCTCTATCGGCGCAGCTTATCCACGCGGCTGTCCTCAAGCCCGGATTTATCGGACGAGAACCCCCTTGAGCAGCTCCTCTCGCTGATAGGTGGCGTCTCCATTCAGGTCGCGGTAGGCGTCGATCTCGATCTCGGTCCCCGGCTCGATCCGGTCAAGCACCAGCTGCAGGGTCGCCTTGTCGCTCAGGCGGATGGCCCCGGAGCGCGGGCGGGTCCGCGGGCGAACGGCCGGGATCACGTCGCCGGGGCGGAGTCCAAGCTCTGCCGCCGAGCTCCCATCTCGAACTCGCTGGACCATGAGGAAGCGACTGCGACCGAGCTGCCGCTCCGTCACGGTGACCCCGATCTCGGAGAAGAACCTGCCGTTCATGTCGTCCCACGAGCGGAGAGTCACGATCTCGGAGGCCCCTCCCGTCCCGCTGTCGGCGCGGATGATCCCCACCGTGAAGTCCGCGCCTGAGTCGATCTGAAGTGACTGGAGCAGGAAGGACTCGGAGTCGGGGATGGGCACCCCGTTCAGGGACACCACCTGGTCGGCCTGGCAGATGCCGGCTGCGGCGGCGGGACCCTGGTCCCAGACGCGCGTCACGGTCAGTTCACCCGCCCGCTCCTCGACGTCGAAGCCGAGCCATGAGCGGCGGGCGTCGGGGAACAGGCTGTCCGTGAGCACCTGGCGCACTCGGTCCACAGGAATGGCGAAGCCGATGTTCTCTGCGTCGGTGTTCATGACCGTGTTGATCCCGATCAGTTCACCGTGAATATTCAGCAGGGGGCCGCCGGAGTTTCCGCGGTTGATCGAGGCGTCGGTCTGGATGAGCCCGCGGAAGTGGAGCTGGCGCCCGGGGACAGGGACCTCGCGGTAGAGGCCGGAGATGATCCCCGTGGAGACCGTGTAGGTCTGGCCGTGGGGGTTGCCGATGGCCACGACGCGCTCGCCTGGCATCAGGTCCGAGCTTGTTCCCATGCGGACCGTGGGGAAGGCGCTCTCCCCGGCCGGGCGCAGGTCGGCCGCGCCGTCGTCGTCCGGGAGCTCGGGCGCAGTGACCCCCGCGGCGACTCCCAGGGGTTGGATCTTGAGCAGCGCGAGATCCTCCTCGCGCACGGAGGACATCAGCCGCGCGGGGTACTGATTCGGATCGCCATCGAAGGAGACTGTGATCTGCTGGGCGCCTTCCACGACGTGGTAGTTCGTGACGATGAATCCCGAGGGGTGGATCACCACCCCTGAGCCCGAGCCGGACATTACCTGGCGCTGAAAGCCGAAGATCGTGCGGACGTTCTGGACCATCTCGGTCTCCACGTACACCACGGAGGGCTTCACCGCCTGGGCGACGCGAGCCTCCGGTGTCTCGCGCTCGATGGAGCGCAGGGACTCGTAGAGCTCCAGTCGACCTTGGTCCACCTCGCCCTGTGCGGGAGCTGAACCCAGCTGGGCGTACAGCGGCGCGCCGCTCGCGGCGGCGAGGCAGAGGGCGGCGAGGAAGAGGCCGAGGGGGCGTCGGTTGGGTTGAGTCATGGGGGGATGAGTTGGGTCCGTGGCACCGTGCGGCTCCAGCGGGTGGGGCGGAGGCGCTCCTATTCTCGTACGCCGGCCCCCTGACTTCGTGAGCAGAATCATGCTCCCGACCGTGGTGAGGCCAGTGTCTCGCCTTCCAGCGCTCCACCCCGGCGATCGGGCCGCGGTCGAAACCCGCTGCAGGCAGCCAGCAGGAGGACCTCAGCGGGTTGAAACCAGACCCCATCAGCCTCGGGACCCGGTCTGCGCCTGGATCCCTCTGGCCCGTCCCCGCATGGGCCAGTGCATGGGTCCGTCCCGCACGAGCCACCCCTTCGGCTCCTGAAAGGGCCATGAAGAAAGCCCTCGCAGGGCACTGGGCCGCCGGCGAGGGCTTTGGGTGGTGGACCTAAGTGGATTCGAACCACTGACCTCTACGATGTCAACGTAGCGCTCTAACCAACTGAGCTATAGGTCCTCGACGGCGCGAGAATCTATCCGCGAAGGGCCGCGGCCTCAACGCTTTTTCCTGTGCTATCCGTCGCCTGACCGACCGCTGGCGGTTCCCGCGGACCCAGCGCGGGCCTAGACTCTCCGCCCGGGTCTGCTCGCAGTCCCCGGTGCCCGCCCCCCTCAATCCCTCCCAGGTCACTGCGGAG
>Ga0213863_10001894_pt1 | contig 15050 bp, 11 predicted proteins | sample PICome_8_FD_160128 | JGI IMG/M metagenome (GOLD analysis project Ga0213863, IMG submission 160128) | Coastal seawater microbial communities near Pivers Island, North Carolina, United States - PICO497 | ecosystem: Environmental > Aquatic > Marine > Coastal | place: USA: North Carolina... | reverse complement strand
GCGTAGCCAAGGGCTGGGGACTGTTCAATACGGTGAAATGGCTTCGTGATCATGGGTCACCTACAACGGTTCCAAGGGGTGAGCCCGACAAGTTGCCGTTAGACCCTAGGCCTAAATATCTCGACGCAAAGGTCAAGCCAGTCGTTATTAATCGAATTGTCTACGACGATGCGGGCAAGTTTGCCGGACTCAGTGGAACGACCGAGGGACTAGCCCGTCATCGTCAGCAGATAGCATCATCGGGTTACGGCAGTCATGCTGAGTTTTCGCCGGCGAGTAACTACTGGGCTATGTCGGGTTTATCAGACGCTCCCGGGGCTTTGCTCAATGGGCCCCAGTTTGGCTTTGCACTACCGAGCTATGTCTACGGTATAGGGCTTCATGGCGGCGATTTCGACGTGGTCGGGAATACTTTACTGGCCTTACCTTCGCTGCTTTTTGCGCACAATAACGCCATTGCCTGGGGCAGCACTGCTGGGATATCGGATCAGACCGATGAGTTCTGGCTCGTACTAAATCCTGACAATGCCGAGCAATACTGGCACAAGGGGGATTGGCGAACATTTGAATCATGGCCTGAGGTGATTAAGGTTGCAGGCGCAGAGACTATCACCGTCACCGCCCGACGTTCGGTCCATGGCATGGTACTGGACCACAGCCCCGACAAAGGGCTGGCCTGGGCACGTGCACGGGCATGGGAAGGTCAGGCGGTACAAGACCTTATGGCCTGGGTATGGTTGGCTACCGATCAAACGCTGGAGGCTGCCGATCGGCGTCTAGAGGGTAAAACGACGAATATCAATATGTATACCCTGGATAAAACGGGACGTCTCGGCTACGTTCACAGCGGCAAGTATCCAAAGCGCGCAGCCGGGCATGATCCCAGGCTTCCCGCGCCAGGGGACGGAAGTATGGACTGGCAGGGCATGCGTCCCTATGCAGATAACCCTAGGTTAATCGATCCCGAGCAAGGCTATATTGTTAACTGGAATAACCGACCCTCAGAGGATTGGATCAGCTCGGATCTCTGGTCCTACACATGGTCTCGGGCGGATCGAGTTCATATTCTCATTGATGAGCTCGAGTCATTAACTGGTGGCAGCGTCGCCGAGATGGTGGCGATCAATACCCGCAGCGCGTTTGAAGACGTCAATCATCGCTACCTGTTACCGAGATTACGTTCGGCACTTGTTCAACAGAACTTGAGCACAGTGGAATTCGCAGCCATGACGACCCTGTTTGAATGGGATAAAAGCTGGCGTGTTGACGACGCAGGTTTTTATAAGTCAGCCAACGCAATCATGGAGGCTTTTGTACGTTTACTCCAATCACAAGTTTTTCTCGATGATGTTGGGAAGGATGAATACTTTCGCTTCGCGGCAACTAATTATCCAAATCATTCTTTGGGCCCATCTCTGGGGACATCGGTGGCCATTCGTGCATTGGTACATTGGCTCGATGTCGTAGAGCATGATGGGAGTGCTCCCTACGACCTGCTTAATGGTTCTTCTATCGAGGACGTCTTAGCTCTTAGCTTCAGAGAGGCCGTTGCAGAGCTGATGAATAATCAAGGTGCTGACCCTAAGCAATGGCGTTTACCAGCGGCACCAATGGTTTGGCGGCCTGTTAACTTCCGAGGTGTGCCTCAGGCCGATCCCAGTAATGTGCTCTCGCTGTCCGGTTATCAGAACAGAGGCAGTGAAAACAATGTGTTTGTGGCCACGGGCTCAGGTATAGAAGCTCGCGATGTTAATCCTCCTGGGCAGGGTGGACACTGGAAGTCTTCAGGAGAACCGGAGCCTCATCGAGATGATCAACTGACGTTGTATTCGGAGTTTGGCTACAAGGCTTTGCCTTTTAAGCGTCAAGCGGTCGCGGCGGGTGCCAAGACAGTTCGAGAACTTAAGGTAATGCGGCCGCGCTAGTTGTTTTGCGTTTGATCTTCTGAAGATCACCAACTGGGGCTCAGCACTCATTTAAATGACGCTAGGCTCACGCTGAGGAAACAATCTGTACGCTAAAAAAAAGGCGCCTTTAAGGCGCCTATTAATCATGGCTGTTACCTTCAGAAGCGATAACGTGCCTCTAAGCCAATAGTGCGGGGTCGGTTAGTTACAATGCGTGGACGTCCGGGCATCTCGGCTGCAATCGATCGATTGTCTCCCAGGTTTGCCCGTTCATCGGTGGCATTATCAGCGAAAAGTGTCAGGTCCCAGTTTTCATTCATAACACCAGCACGAAGGTTGAGTGCAGACCAGCTATCTCTGTCGATGATTGCGCCGTTGTTGAAGCTTGTGCTTTCACCGTAGTAGTTGGCATCTGCCCGAACTCGACCATCCCAGCCGCTGAAGGCGGGGAAGACGTATTGAGCTGACCCCGTGCCCGTCCAGTCTGGAACGCCATGCAGCGCCTGGCCTTCCTCATATCCCGGAAAGCCATCGCCAGCGGCACTTGCCACCTCGGTGTCGGTATAGCCGATTCCGACATCAATGGTTAGGCCATCGATTGGCGCTGCAGAAAGCTCTACTTCAAAACCTTTGCTCTCAACATCACCAATGTTGGCGTCTACTTGGAATCCACAGGCGAGTCGTTGCACTTGCAATGAGTCACTCCAGTCAATAAAGAACGCAGCCGCATTGAGCGATACCCGGTTATCCGCAAGTCGCGACTTCACACCGACCTCATAGCTCCAGAGGCTGTCGGAATCGTAGGTGCGCAATGAGTCTGGATCTAGACCTACGCGATCCAATTCATCGCCGCATAGTGTGGGAGAGACTTGGCCGTTGACACCACCGATACGGAAGCCCTTAGAGGCGCTCGCGTAAAAATTGACGTCATCGGTAGCATCAAATGAAGCCATGACTTTTGGATTGAATCCACTCTCGCTTTGAACCCCAGAAAAGGCACTGGGGCCTCCGTTCGCGAATCCGTCAGATGCAGAGTCAAAGGAGACTTCAGTGTCATACCAGCGGCCGCCGGCGGTTAGCGCTAGCCGATCGGTTAAGTCGAAGGTTACTTCACCAAATAGAGCTAATTCTTCGACTTGCTCCGGTTGACTGGTGATGTAAATCAGATCCCCAGGTACGATTCCTGCGGTTCCAGGCGCCGGGATGCCAAGGGCGCCATCAAGCGCTGCATTGGCACCGGGTTGGAGTGCAGGTGGGTAGCCCCTAATGAACTCACTGTCACCGTAGAATAAACCCACCGTGTAGTTGAAACGGCCCTCTAGATTGCTGGTAAAGCGGGTTTCATGAGTAATGTTTTCATACTCGGATGTGGTTTCCAAGACTGATTCTAGCGGCGTAATAGGGATGCCCACGGCTGCGCCATAAATGAAGTCTAAGAATGTGTGTTCTTCTTCAAACTCAGAGGTATCTCGCTCATAGATTGCCGTGGTTGAAGTAATGTCGCCGGCATTAATAGACCAATTTACGACAACACTAGCAATCCACCACTCGTCTTCACCGGGCTCATCTGAATCAAAAAAGCGTCTTGTCTCCATGTTTTCAGCGTCGACGTCGGCAAAGGGCAGGCCATCGGCTTTGATTTTTTGATACATGAATTTAGGCGTTATCGACAGGTTGTCGGTTGGCATCCATTTCATGGCGATCTGAGTGCCGTAGTAGTCTTCGTCATCGACGTCTTTATTGGTGTCAAATGCAGGCGTAGTGCCTTGCACCGTCTCCCCGCTTTGGTAGTTCAGCCAATTGGGCTCATAGACGCGGTCGTAAATACCCGAAATAGATCCGTAATACGCCGCAACGCGCAGACCCAGCTTGTCTTCGATGAGTGGGATATTGATATTGCCGTCAAAAGCATAGTTCTCGCCGCCATCGGCTACGGAAGACACCGTCGTATGAATGGCGCCTGAGCTCTCGTCCAAACTAGGCTGCTGGGTGATCAGACGAATAGTCCCGCCCATAGAGCGCGCGCCGTACAAAGATCCTTGTGGCCCTCTCAGGACTTCTATTCGCTCTAGATCTAAAACACGTGGCTGCAGAGCTGAGGTTACGGGCACATCATCAATGTAAATGCCGGTTGTGGCAGACGATGACTTATCACCGCTACCAAAAACGCCGCGCAGGGAGGGTGAGTTGGCGTCAAAGCGACCGTCAGATTGAAAAGCCGTTCCTAAGTTTGGAATACGAACAGCAAAGTCGAGATAGCTATCGATGCCCATTTCTTCAATGGCTTGTTCGGACAGCACGGAAATCGACATGCCGACTTCTTGCAGCGATTGCGCCCGCTTTGTGGCTGTGACAATAACCTCTTCGAGTTGCCCAGATTCCTGAGCAGCGATTACGCCAGAGAAACATGCAGCAGTGCAGGCTAGGGCCAGTGGTGTTTGAGCAAACAGCTGGGAAAACTTTATTTTCATGGGTCGCTCCAGATTAGGGGGGTGAGTAATTGCGGACATTGTTCACCCTAACTATCGTATTTTAGTTTTGTAGAGTTACAAGGCAGATAATGCCCACTGTTATTCTCTGAGGAAAGTGAATTTTGCCTACCCCAAGAGATTTAACACCAAAAACGCCAAAAGTCTTAAGATTTTGTATCATGAGCGATCGGTTATTCTCAGTTCTCCGGAACGCTTAAACCTTAAATATTCAGCCCCTATTCGATTGTCCGTTACCCGGCATCATAAAGCGTGAGAAAAAATCGGCGAGTTGGCGGTAGTCAGCTAGGTCGTACAGCGCCGCAAGGTGCTGGTCGGGTCTCACGACGGCAACACAGCCCAATTTTGAGTCGGCATGAAATGTTGCTAGCGCATTGTTTTCCGCCTGATCGCAACAGAAAACCTTACTGTAGTCTCGCAGAGACAAGTCACCCTTTAACGGCCAGAGGAGATCTGGAAGATGATGGAACTCAATGACATCGTAGTTTTGTTGAAAAACGGCAAGTATCTCAATGACACTGTCGATATTTGCGTTGGGGGGAGTGAATTGCCCGATCGGTGAGTCACTGCGTTCTGATAACTGCCGAACCAACTGAATAGCTTTGGACGCTTTGCTAGACGGTGGGTGTTGGTCGGCAAAAAGAACGATCCGCCACCGGCCATCTGCCGGCAGTGCCTCACTGAGTTGCATGGGTCTCGCATCAGACAGTCGCAGGACCGGTGCTGAGGGCAGTCGGCTGCCCAAGCTAAGTTTCCCGGTGTGTGACGAATCGCCAAATGAGTCCACAATCATCGACGGCTGGTATTTTGTTAGGGTTCCAGAGACGTACCCGTCAGCTTTCAAGAGCGCCTCTTGCAGTGTCGATGTGGCGCTTACCGCTGATGGGTCTGAGCGAGAAAAATGACGCGTTAATTCTCGATCAAAGTCGATTAACTCCTGGGCAACGCTATGCCGCTCATCCGAGTAAGTTTTGAGTAGTGATGGTGGACTTTGATTGCGAAGAACTGCGGCAAGCTTCCAGCCTAGGTTGAAGGCATCATGCATTGAGACGTTCATGCCTTGACCGGCTTTAGGGCTATGGGTATGGCAAGCGTCACCGGCGATGTAACAGCGCGGATGACAATGACTGCCGGTGATTTGATGTCGGTCGTCAAAGTGAGTGGCTATTCGCTGACCAATCTCATAGACAGACCACCAAACAACCTGCTTGACTTCGAATTGATACGGAGCAAGCACACGCTGAGTCGTGTTAATCAGTGTCTGTACGTCCATCTTACGATCGGAGACCCGTTCATGTTGTCCAAGTTCGTCTAGCTCGACGTAAATTCGGACTAGATGATTGCCCTCCCTAGGAATAATCATGACATTGCCGTGACCGTGGGATTGGATGACAGATTTCATACGAATGTCGGGGAAGTCGGTAGTCACTAATAAATCCATAACGCCCCAAGACTTATTGGCGGCGTCACCCTGGAGAGTCAGTCCCATTGCTTGTCGAACACTGCTTCTGGCACCGTCGCAGCCCACCAAATATTTTGCGCTGATGCTGTGTGACTCGGTTTTTCGTGGTTCTGCTGTTTCAAACGAGGCCGTGACCGGGTGCTGACAGGTGTCTGATGATTCATAAGTAACGCTTAAATCAGTCAGTTTTAGGCCGTAATGGGGCTGAAGCTGCGCCGCCGAACAAGCCATCCTCTCCAAAAGAAAATCGTGAATGCGCGCCTGATTCAAGACCACGTGTGGAAATTGTGAATATGCTGTCCTGCCATCGGGTTTTTTATAGCGTCTGATGATTTTTTCGGGTTCATCTTCGGTGCTACTCCAGAAAGTAATCGCGTGCAGGTAGTAGGCCTCTTTTAAGATTTTTTCACTGAAGTCTAGTGCTTGAAAAATTTCTAAGGATCGCCCCGAGACGCCGTCAGCTTGCCCCAACTGAAGAGGTCCCAACTTCTCATCGACAATGAGGGTCGATATGTCGGGCATCTGTGCCAGTTGCGCGGCCAACAGGAGTCCCGCGGGGCCACAGCCGACGATGAGCACATCGGCTTCTCTGGGCGGTACGCTAGTGTTAGTAGGGGGCATTGTTAGTTCCTGACACTGACACAACGTTGGACTTATTGGGTAACAAGTTACCTAGTTTGTGTGCGGCCAACAATGCGGATGTGCAATAAGTTGTTAAATATCCAGTCATTGCGGTGCATGATTCAAGGGTTTAACTGTCTGAGGCAAGCGCGCCAGCTGCTGGACTGTGACAGAGGCGACGCGTAGACGGACGGAGCCGAAGATGGGTTTTTGTCTAACTTTTGGTATGCCGCCGCCCGGACCCGTGAGATTGGGGAGGGCAAGCCTTTCTCACGCACCTTTACTAAAAAAGCCTGAGGTCATTGATACCAGTGAGTCAGAGGTTTATGTGGCCTTGGCCAATTGTGTGGGGCGGGGGCGCTGGTACCAGTGCGATGATCGTAGGGATGCCCAGCGCGAAAGCCATCTTGGTGGAACTCCGTGGTCATTGGCCTTTGCGCTGCTCTTCAAACACGGCCTCAATAGCACCGGCAATGGCTAAAAGCTGGCGGTCGCTGCCGATCGGTCCATCGAGCTCAAGACCTACGGGTGGGCCCGGTTGTGCGGCCAGCGCTGGCAAGCTTATGCCGGGCAATCCAGCATTAGAGCCGGGGTCGGTATTGCGAATATAAGTGGGGAACGTGGGTGCTGGCACGCCGTTCACCTCGACCATTTCCAGGCTTGTTGCAATGGGTAAAGCTTCAACGGGTGTGGTTGGAAAAACCATGGCGTCGATGTCATGGTTATCAAAATACAGTTGGTATGCGCGCTGCAGCGCCACTCTGTGTTCTGTAACCGCCGCCTGGTAGGTCGCTTCATCAATAACGCCCCCTAGAGCATCTCCGACAACACCTCGGACGTCTGGACTGGCAATGGTGGCCAAGAAGGCATCGGCATCGAGGTCGGGCCGGTGTGCAGTTAGATAGGATCGCAGTAAAAGATTGGTTTCAAAGAGCACCACAGGAAAACCGACTGCATTATTGAGGGCTTCTATGCCTGGGATATCTGCATAGACAAGCTGCACGCCGACAGACTGCAGTGCATTGAGGGATTGTTCCATAGAGGCACTAACTCGCGGACTCAAATTATCGTAGAAAAAAGCAGCAGGGACGCCTAGACGAATTTCACTCACAGGTGGATTGGCTAATGGTTGCACTGGCTCGTCAGCGAGAACCGAGTCGAGCAGGGCGGCTTCGGTTACTGTTTTTGTAATCGGACCCGCAGTGTCACGGGTTGTTGAAATAAGCGTCATTCCCGAATTTGGATAGCGATCTGTGCTCGGTCGGAAGCCGACCACGCCGTTGAGTGCTGCGGGAATGCGTACCGATCCCCCCGTATCCGTTCCTATACCGGCATCCACTAAGCCAAGTGCTACCGCAACAGCCGTACCGCCACTGCTGCCACCGGCAATCAGCGCCGGGTCTGTGGCGTTTTGTACAATTCCATAAGCGGCGTTGGCGCTGGTAATGCCGTAAGCGAGTTCGTGTAAGTTATTTTTACCTGCAATAACAGCCCCCGCGTTTCTGAGTCGAGTCACTATCTCAGCGTCTTGGAGTGGGATAAGTTGATCAAATGCCGGTGTACCCGCGGTATTAGGAATTCCAGCAACGTGAATGTTGTCTTTAATGCTTAATCGCATACCGCGCAGAACGCCGTCTGCAAGCGGTGATAACTCGGTTTCGGTAATAAAAGAACGATGCGGGCTACTGTTGCTTACGCCGTCAGGAAGTTGGTGAATGATGCTGTCCTGTTGATCGGTGCCGCTTGTTACGGCGGACGCAGGAGTCTCTTTCGAGTTACCGCAACCTGTCAGGGCCATTGTGGGTGTCAGAATGAGCAGCAATGCAAATAACGAGCGGTGGCTCGATGTTTGCGACGCTTGTGTGTAATCCACGTTCAACCTCCTGATGTTCATCGATAAAAGATCAGATTCAATTAGGCCGCTCAAGCTTACTCTTTGATCGCACCGGATAAAACATTACAAAACTTTAATATATTCCAATATTTATGTATCATTTAGGGCGGACGTCTCAATGGAGCATAGTCAACATCATGAAATTAGAAAGTTATGTCATGGGTGCTTGGGTGACAGGGACTGGCGAAGGCAGGCCGGTTGTCGACGCAATCAGGGGCGAACCAATCTGTACCGTTGACGCAACCGGTCTGGATATGGCTCAAGTGGCTGACTACGGACGCCGGGTGGGAGGAACAGCGCTACGCGCTATGACTTTTCACGAGCGTGCTGCTGTCCTGAAAGAAACGGCCAAACAACTCATGGCGATGAAGGAAGGTTTTTACGAGCTTTCCTTCAAGACAGGGACCACCCGCGCCGATGCCTGGCCCGATATTGAGGGTGGCTTTGGCACGGTTTTGAGTTACGCGAGCTTGGTCACTCGAGAGTTCCCCAACGATTTGGTATTGACTGAAGGTGACATGGAGGCGCTGTCGAAAAATGGATCTTTCGTAGGTCGGCACATTTTGACCTCAAAACCTGGGGTTGCGGTCCATATCAACGCTTACAACTTCCCTGTGTGGGGCATGCTTGAAAAAATAGCGCCGAGCATCCTTGCGGGCATGCCTGTGATTATCAAACCCGCGACGCCCACGGCCTATTTGACCAAAGCTGTAGTAGAAGAAATTATTCGAATTGGCTTGGTGCCTGAAGGTGCCATTCAGCTGGTATGTGGCAGTGTGGGTGACTTACTGGACCATTTAAATGAACAAGACGTGGTCACCTTTACCGGCTCGGCAGATACGGGGCGAGCGCTTAAAAACCACCCGAATCTACTAGCGAATAGCGTGCCATTTACCATGGAGGCAGATTCACTTAATTGCGCCATCCTCGGTGAATCTGTGGCCGAAGACGATCCAGAGTTCCAGCTGTTTGTAAAAGAAGTCGTGCGGGAGATGACCGCGAAGGCGGGGCAGAAGTGTACGGCCATTCGGCGCGTCATTGTTCCACACGCGCTTATCGAGCAGGTGTCAGAAGCGTTGAAAGTTCGGCTCGCCAAAGTAGTCCCTGGAGATCCGACCCTAGAGCAGGTGCGTTTGGGGGCATTGGTCAGTGCCGAGCAGGCGCAGGACGTCAGTATGAAAGTAGAGGCGCTTTGTGAAGAGGCGACCATCATTGCCGGGGGCGATAGGGATATGGCCTTGGCTGGGTTATCACACAACGCAGGTGCATTTTACCCCGCAACATTATTACGTTGCGATCAGCCTCTCAGTGCATTGGCGGTGCACAGCGTCGAGGCCTTCGGCCCTGTCGCAACACTCATGCCCTACCAGTCACTCAATGAGGCTGTCGAGCTCGCGAGGATGGGTAAAGGCTCATTGGTGGGCTCGTTATTTACGGCAGACGACGAGGAGGCTAGGGCCATCATACTAGGCGCCGCGGCTTGGCACGGACGAATGCTGATCATCAACAGAGATTGCGCCAGCGAGTCAACGGGTCATGGCGCACCGTTGGCGAATTTGATCCACGGTGGACCCGGCCGAGCGGGTGGTGGAGAGGAACTCGGTGGTGCTAGAGCCATCAAGCACTATATGCAGAGAACGGCCATTCAGGGTTCACCCACGACAATGATGGCGATTACTCGTGAGTACCATCGTGGCGCTAAAGAAATTCATGATGACGTTCACCCGTTCAAAAAATATTTTGAAGCGCTGCAAATTGGCGAGACCTTAGTGACTCACCGCCGAACCGTAACAGAAGCCGATATTGTTAATTTCGGCTGCGTTAGCGGCGACCACTTTTATGCGCATTTCGACGAAATAGCGGCGAAAGATTCTTTCTTTGGTCAGCGTGTTGCCCACGGTTATTTTGTTATTTCAGCGGCGGCCGGGATGTTTGTGCACCCGGCCCCAGGTCCGGTTATTGCAAATTACGGTCTCGAAAATCTGCGCTTTGTCGAGCCTGTGCCTGCTGGCACCACGATCCAGTGCAAGCTGACGGTCAAGCGAAAAATTAAAAAGGCGCAGCGTGGAGACGAAAAACCAAATGGTGTTGTTGTCTGGGCTGTCGAGGTCACTAACCAAAACGGAGGCGCGGTTGCGGTCTACGACATTCTTACCCTAGTCGAGCGGCGGGAGGCGTAAGCGATGGCTTATGAGTCTATAGAATATGTTGTCGCGCGTGGTGTAGCTTGCCTCACGTTAAACCGGCCGGATAGCCTAAACAGTTTTACTGCGGCCATGCACGCAGAAGTTGCCGAGGTTCTAGAAGCCGCGGCGGAAGACCGTGCAATTCGGGCTGTGGTCATCACCGGAGCTGGTCGCGGTTTCTGTGCCGGGCAGGATTTAAATGACCGTAATGTTGCCCCTGGTGAACGTGTTGACCTAGGTGATTCAGTCGATCGTTTTTACAATCCCCTTATTCGACGGATTACGGGTATGGAAAAGCCCGTTATCTGTGCCGTAAATGGCGTCGCAGCTGGGGCTGGAGCTAATTTAGCCTTAGCTTGCGACTTGGTTTTTGCCGCCGAGTCGGCGAAGTTCGTGGAGTCTTTTGCCATGCTCGGGCTGATACCCGATTCAGGGGGCACTTGGCACCTGCCGAGAATGATTGGCATGGCTCGCGCAAAGGGAATGGCAATGATGATGCCGAAAGTGTCAGCTCGGCAGGCCAAGGAATGGGGCCTGATTTGGGAGGTTGTAGAAGACGCCTTGCTCATGGAAACGGTGATGGACGTAGCGGAGCATCTTGCCACTCAGCCTACCCTGGGGTTTGCCTATACCAAGCAAGCGTTTTCCGCATCTATGACTAACAGTTTGGACGATCAGTTGGAGCTTGAAAAAAGTTTAATGCGCACGGCGGGTTTTACTGAAGATTACGCTGAAGGCGTGAAGGCTTTTCTGGAAAAGCGCAAGCCGGAGTACAAAGGCCAGTGAGTGCTGATTCCTTAGCAGTTGCGACCGCTGCGGCTGAAGCGATGTGGAAAAATGATCGAGCCTGTCAAGCGTTGGCCATGGAGCTAGTGGCTGTTGATCTCGGTGTTGCTGAAATGACAATGACGGTTCAGGCGCAGATGGTTAATGGTCATGGGATATGCCACGGAGGCTACCTCTTTACCCTGGCCGATAGTGCCTTTGCCTATGCCTGCAACAGTCGAAACCTCGTTACGGTAGCAGCGGGGGCTCGCATTGATTTTTTGCAGCCAGCGAAACTGAACGATCGGCTTCTTGCTAGGGCTTCAGTCGTTCATCAGGGTAAGCGGACAGGCATTTACGACGTTGTAGTGACCAACGAAGAGGGTGTTTGTATCGCCCAGTTCCGGGGTAACTCCGCTACCATTGGTGATGAAATTGTTCGGCTTGATTCAACAGGAATAGCCCATGATTAATGCCTTTATTTGCGATGCTGTTCGGACACCGATAGGGCGTTACGGAGGGGGGTTATCCGCTGTTCGTACAGATGATTTGGGCGCAGTTCCCATCGCCGCCTTGATGGCCCGGCACCCAAACACAGATTGGTTAGCTGTGGATGACATATGGATGGGTTGTGCCAATCAGGCTGGTGAAGACAACCGGAATGTGAGCCGCATGAGTGCACTGCTGGCGGGTATGCCAGAGCAGGTGCCTGGGGTCACGCTGAATCGTTTGTGTGGTTCCGGGCTTGATGCCGTGGGTTCGGCAGCCCGCGCGATCAAAAGCGGTGAGATCAGTCTGGCGATCGCCGGTGGCGTCGAGTCAATGAGCCGTGCTCCTTTTGTCATGAGTAAAGCTCACTCGGCATTCGATCGTAACGTGCAAACCTTCGATACTACTATTGGTTGGCGCTTTGTGAATCCCGCGTTTAAAAAACGCTGGGGTACGGATTCAATGCCGGAAACAGCAGAAAATCTCGTGACACAGTTCCAAATTTCAAGAGCCGATCAGGATGCTTTTGCTCTGCGTTCGCAGCAGAGGGCCGTAGCGGCCCAAGACGCTGGAAGGCTGGCACAGGAAATCACCGAGGTGGTCATTCCACAGCGCAAAGGTGAGCCACTGAGGATTAACCGTGACGAGGGCCCTAGGAAAGATGCTTCGCTAGAGCGGTTGGCAAGCTTGCCAACCCCATTTCGTGACGATGGGACTGTAACCGCAGGCAATGCCTCGAGCGTGAATGACGGTGCCTGTGCCTTGCTACTCGCGTCTGACTCGGCTGCATCAGCGCAGGGCTTGGAGCCTCTAGCCAGAGTGGTTGCGATGGCAACTTCAGGACTTGAACCCAGAATCATGGGTCACGGTCCTTACGAGGCGACTTTGAAAGTACTAGCGCAGGCGGGTTTAACCCTGGCCGATATGGATGTCATCGAGCTTAATGAAGCTTTTGCCGCCCAAGCGCTTGCCGTTACCCGATCGCTTGGCCTCGCCGATGATGCTGAACAGGTCAACCCTAATGGTGGTGCCATCGCATTGGGACACCCCCTGGGAATGAGTGGCGCTAGGTTGGTAACAACCGCTGCCTATGAGCTGCAGCGCTGCAAAAAACTTTATGCCTTGTGCACTATGTGCATAGGGGTAGGACAGGGTATAGCTCTGATTATAGAACGTGTTTAAAACGACGGAATGTAGGTGTGTAGCATGAGTGACAATATGTCTTTGGTACCCAACGAGCAAAAATTTCAATCTAGGATCGATGCCGAGGAAAAAGTCGAACCGAAAGACTGGATGCCAGAAAAGTATCGCCAGAACCTGATTCGTCAAATATCACAGCACGCCCACTCCGAGGTTATCGGTGAGCAACCCGAGGGCAATTGGATTTCTCGTGCCCCAACCTTGGAGCGAAAAGCGATTTTGATGGCTAAGGTACAAGATGAAGCAGGGCACGGTTTGTACTTGTATGCCGCAGCTGAAACCTTAGGCATCACCCGGGACGAGCTCATCGATCGACTGCATACTGGCGCGAGTAAATACGCCTCGATCTTTAATTATCCTTCTTTAACTTGGGCTGACATTGGCGCTATCGGCTGGCTGGTTGATAGTGCGGCAATTGTGAATCAGGTCTCGTTGCAAAATACATCTTACGGACCCTATGCCCGTGCCATGGTGAAAATCTGCAAGGAGGAGAGCTTTCATCAGCGTCAGGGGTACAACATTATGATGACTCTGATGCAAGGTGCTGAACTGCAACGTGATATGGCTCAAGACGCGCTGAACCGGTGGTGGTGGCCTTCGCTTATGATGTTCGGTCCCCACGACGCAGAGTCGGCGCATTCGGCGCAGTCTATGAAGTGGAAAATAAAGCGACGTAGCAATGATGAGCTGCGACAGCAATTTGTCGATCAAGCGGTACAACAGGCACAGGCCATTGGACTGGTAGTCCCTGACCCCGATTTGTCCTGGAATGAGGAGCGGGGGCATTACGACTTCGGCGCCATAGATTGGCAGGAGTTTCAGCGCGTTGTTTCTGGCAACGGCCCCTGTAATCGTCAGCGCCTGGCTCATCATGTAGAAGCCCATACCGAGGGCGCGTGGGTCCGTGAAGCTATGGCTGCCTTCGAGGCAAAGCGTCGCACAGCCCGTGCGGAAGTGGCCTGAGGAGGTATCGGTGTCCGATCAGCTTCAGCTTTACGAGGTTTTCATTCGCTCCAGCCGGGGTCTGGATCATAAGCATGTTGGCAGTCTGCATGCTGACGACCCGCATCAAGCCCTGGAATATGCCCGCGATGTCTACACTCGTCGCGGAGAGGGCATCAGTATTTGGGTAGTGGCCTCACGAGATATTACGGCATCTCAAGAAAGCGACTGTGAGAGTTTTTATGACCCTTTAGATGACAAACCTTATCGGCATGCGGCGATGTACGAGTTGCCTGAGGGGGTCGACAGTTTATGAAGCTGAATGATCCGTTAACACGCTACGTCGTTCGATTAGGCGATGATGCTCTCATTATGGGGCATCGTTTATCTGAATGGATGAGTCGCGCACCATTTCTTGAGGAGGATATTGCTCTGTCCAATGTCGCCCTTGATTTTGTAGGGCGGGCGCGGTTGTTCTATCAATATGCTGCTGAGCTTATGGGCGGGGAGGTTACCGAGGACACCTTCGCCTATCAGCGGGATGTTCGTGATTTTACTAATCTATTGCTGTGTGAACTGCCTCGTGGTGACTTCGCCTTTACTTTGTGTCGCCAGTTTTTGTATGACGCATTCTCCTTGCCGTTTACTCAAGCACTGTGTCACAGCACAGACCCCCAGCTTGCGGCTATTGCCGCCAAGGCGGAAAAAGAAAGTCGGTATCACTTGCGTCGCAGTAGCGATTGGATGCTGCGCCTAGGCGATGGCACCCAAGAAAGTCACGAACGTTGCCAAAACGCCTTGGAACAGCTCTGGATTTATACCGATGAGATGTTCGAATGTGACGACTTGGTAAACGATTTGGTGGTTGCAGGTGTCGCCGTGAACACCTCAAGTTTACGTTCGACCTGGCTTGAGACAGTGACAGAAACATTACGTACAGCGACCCTTGCGGTACCCGAGTCTCAAGGAGGCGTTACCGGTGGTAGAGTCGGAATCCATACGGATGATCTGGGGTTTATTTTAGCGGAGATGCAATTTATGCAGCGGGCTTATCCCGGGCTGCAGTGGTGACTGCCCGTATGGCCGAATGCATTC
>Ga0213863_10001888_pt1 | contig 15067 bp, 13 predicted proteins | sample PICome_8_FD_160128 | JGI IMG/M metagenome (GOLD analysis project Ga0213863, IMG submission 160128) | Coastal seawater microbial communities near Pivers Island, North Carolina, United States - PICO497 | ecosystem: Environmental > Aquatic > Marine > Coastal | place: USA: North Carolina... | reverse complement strand
CAAAGACTTTGATCACGGCACCCAACGCCGTGTCCGGTGCCGTGATCAAAGTCTTTGCCAATTTCCCAAAGAAATTGTCGTGCGAGCACGTCCAATTGATGACCTTGAATGCCTTCGGGGAATTGCGCGCAGGCGAGCGCGATGTGACCTTTGAGGACTCGCGTGAACATATCTCGGTGATCGTTTCTTGGTTGATCAATCGCAACCGTTCTTGTGACATCGGTTGTACCGTCAAAGTACTGACCGCCTGAATCAACAAGATAAAGCGTGTTGGGTGCGAGCTTGGCGGGTTGTCCATTGGTATGACTGTAATGCGCCATTGCAGCATTGCTGCCGGCTGCTGAAATCGTCGAAAAAGATAGATCTTTGAGTTCAGGAAGGTCCCGCCGGAAGGCTTCAAGTCGATCGGACACAAATCCTTCGTCATGGTAACGCTTGGCATTAACCTCTGACTCAAGCCAGTGCAGGTAACGCGTCAGTGCTGCACCATCTCTTAGATGCGCTTTTCGAATGCCTTCAACTTCAATCTCATTTTTTTGTGCTTTCGGTAGTTCGACCGGGTCTTTTGATGCGATCAGTTGGCACCCTGCACGTTTGCAATGGAGTGCCGAAAAGGCGTTGGTATGATCGTGGTCAATCAGCACTTTAGCGTGGCATGCACCCAAAGCATCGAGTCCTTTCGAGAACTCAGTCTCATCAAAGACAGTGACTCCAGCGCCCACATGAGCCTCGAATCCCTCAGGTATTTTACCTCGGTCAGTGTAGAGCGAGACATCGCCTGATTGCGTGATGATCGCTTGTGCGAGCAATACAGGTAGGTGAGGAACGTCATCTCCGCGAATGTTAAGCAGCCAGGCGATAGAGTCGAGCTGATGGATTAGTGCTGCGTCAGCACCTTGATTTTTAATCGTATCTCCGACACGTGATCTCTTTTCGGCACTGTTTTCGCCGGAATAGTTCAGATCCAATAACAAGGCTGGATTGTTCGGTGCCTCCGGCCGACCCTCCCAGATTTGATCGATTGGATTGTAGGTTAATGCCTCTAATTGAAGGTCTGTCGCATCGAACGTAGCAGAAGCCTGCTCGTAGAAGCGGTAAGGAATGACTCGTCCATCGACGGCGACGACGGCCGGCCCCGATAGCGTTTGGCTAAGCCATTTCAAAGGTGGGTCATTAATGAGGTGATGATGCTCAAAAAGTGGCGCTGGGCATTGATTCTCATCCTGTAGCGTATAACGACCATCGACAAATAAAATCGCTCGTTCCGCAGTCAACACAAAGAAACCTGCAGAGCCCGTAAAGCCGGTCAAAAAGGCCAGCCGCTCATTGTGCACTGGCACGTACTCACCCAAATATTCGTCGGCCCTTGGCACGATCAGCGCGTCAATTTTAGCATCCTGCATGATGGTTCGAGTCGCTTTGAGACGTGCTTCTATGGTCTTCATGATGCAAGTTCCTAGTGATGCTACTGATTACAAATTGCTACGCGTCTCTGGGAGTGAGCGCTCAATGGCATCATCTCAGATCTATTGCGGAGGTGAAAGACCGGCGAGTAGGTAGATGCTTTTTAAGGTCTGTAAGGCGCGTGCAAGATGTGAGCCTGTGGAAAATCGTTGATGTTTGATGCATGCTCTTTGAAACGATGAGGGCCCAGAGCGATGACGCGGATGATCGAAATTGAACAACACCAAGGTTGGGCGGAAATCGTCATGAATCGACCGCTCCGTCGAAATGCCATGGTCCCTTCTATGGCTGCCGAAATCGAAGCTGCGGTAGAGGGCCTTTCAAAAGTATCCGAAGTCGCCGCCATTATTTTGAGGGGCTCTGAAGGGTGCTTTAGTTCTGGTATTGACTTAAAAGCGCTTCAATCGAACGAGGACCCAGGCAGTGATGATGGGAGCTGGAATCAGACGGCGCTGAAGTCTCTCCATTTTACGCTTTATAGGAGTACAAAGCCGCTGATTTGCGCGCTTGAGAAATTTGCGATTAACGCTGGGGCGGCCCTCGTTTTTGCTTGCGACCTTGTTGTTGCAGGGAATGAGGCTTTTCTTCAGGTTGGCGAAATCCAGCAGGGAGCTGACATTCCTATGAATGCAGCGTGGCTTCGCTTGAAGAGCTCAGAGCAAACCTTGTCGCGCCTTGCGCTGCTTGGGGATCGAGTGAGCGCATCAGAGCTTGCTCAAATGGGGCTCATTCAGAAGGTGGTTGGGGATGAGGAGGTAGTCACCTGTGCCAGAGCTTGGGCGGGTCGATTAGCCTCGTTTCCAGAAGGTGCGAGCGAGACCATAGTTTCAAGAATACGTGGGTTTCGGCCGGATGATGTATCCTCGGTCTTCCCAGAATCGACCAATTCTGCACTCTTATCCGCTGGGTTGCTTAAAAGGTAGTGCTGAGTCACGGCTGGAAGTCGGACGGTCCTAGGCGCTTGCAAGGCAGTGACTATTCAATCAAAAAGAAATTTTCGTTTAGGGGTCAGAAATGACAACAATCTCTGATCAATCGACCTGGCTCGGTCATCCCGTTGGCCTGTTTGTACTGTTCGCTACCGAGATGTGGGAGCGGTTTAGTTATTACGGAATGCGGGCGCTACTCATATTGTATCTGACGAAGCATTGGCTCTATTCCGATGGTGATGCGGGCATGATTTATGGGACCTATGCAGCCCTTGTGTATGCTGTGCCTGTTCTGGGTGGAATGATTGCAGATCGATTTCTCGGTTTAAGAAAAGCCATTGTGTTCGGTGCGGCGCTTTTGGTGGTGGGTCATCTAGGAATGGCTTTCGAAGGGCCTCCTGCGACCGTGATCGATGGTGTGGTGACTCGATCCCAAGGGCATGAGCAAATTTTTTACCTGGCACTTTCGTTTATTGTGGTGGGTGTTGGATTTTTAAAAGCCAATATCTCAACCATTGTGGGTGCACTTTATGGGGAAAATGATCCTCGGCGGGACGGTGGTTTCACCATTTTTTACATGGGAATCAATCTTGGCGCATTTGTCGCCACCTTGCTTTGCGCTTATTTGGGGGAGACCTACGGTTGGCGATATGGGTTCGGACTGGCGGGTATTGGCATGGTCGCTGGACTCGCAACATTTTTACTGGGTGCGCGTTATCTGCAGGGCGTTGGCATGCCGCCTGAGCCCGAGCGATTGATCCAAAAGCGGTTAGGGCTGGCGCTGGAATCCCGAATTTACATTGCCTCGATTCTTTTCGTGTTATTGATCTGGTCGGCCATCCAAAACACACAAGAAATGGGAGTCCTCCTTACCGCATTCACCGCGGTGGTCACGTCTTATATGATTTGGTTTTCATTGACCCAGTGCACCAAGCAAGAACGGGACAGAATGTTGACGATGCTTTTTTTAATGTTTGTCTCGGTCGTTTTTTGGGCGTTGTTCGAACAAGCAGGATCGTCATTGACCCTGTTTACAGACCGCAATGTTGATCGAGGTGCTTTCTTCACTGCAGGGATGTTCCAGAGTCTCAACCCGTTTTTTATCATCGTTTTTGCGCCATTGTTTGCAGTGATTTGGCTTTATTTAGGACGTCGCAGTAAGGAACCATCTGTGGCTTTCAAGTTTGGCCTCGCGATTCTGCAGGTGGGGTTAGGGTTTTTCGCATTAGTCATCGGAGCTGGGTTTGCTGGCCCTGACGGCCAAGTAGCAGTGATTTGGTTGGTCTTGATGTATTTGCTACACACCACGGGAGAACTTTGCCTATCTCCTGTTGGACTATCAATGGTCACAAAATTATCGGTGCAACGGGTCGCTGCGATGATGATGGGCGTGTGGTTTTTGTCCAGTGCTTTTGCGGCCTATGTGGGTGGTTGGATCGCCGGTCTGATGGCCATTGAAGGAGCCGCAACAGAGAGTAGCGGTGCTGAATCGCTCGCTGTTTATGTTTCTGTTTTTGAAAAGCTAGGGCTCCTAGCCGTGATCATTGGCGCCGCTCTGTTAATGATCTCACCTTGGCTTGCTAGAAGAATGCGATAGCCGAGAGTCTGGACTTTCAAAGTCCAATTTTTTAGAGGGCGTGCTTGTCGATCAAACCGCTTGTCCCAGCGTTTGAGGCGAGAAACAACAGTCCTGCTCGCTTTGGACGGAGTAACAGGATTGGGAAACGGTTACGTTTTTTGAAAGCGCATCGACAATGAATTGACGCAATGCCGGGTATTTTTGGGTGTAATGTATTCACCTTCGAAGACGTGCCCAAGGTGTCCTCCGCAGTGGTTACACAGAATCTCTACACGCATCCCATCAGCGTCGGGTTCGCGTCGAATCGCACCGGATATTTCGTCATCAAAAGCGGGCCAACCGCAGTGAGCTTGGAATTTATCTTCCGATCGATAGAGCGGTTGATCGCATTGACGGCAAACATAGAGTCCTGCTTCAAAATGGTCATCATATTCGCCAGTGAACGGTCGTTCCGTACCTTTTTGAAGAATAACCCAGGCTTCCTCCGCCGTTAGCTCGTTTCTCTTTTCTGTCATGAGTTGCCTCCAGTCAGGTCGCAGTAGGGAAAGGGTCGATGTTATCAAGAAGCGGCAGTTGCTGCGACTTAAGCTTGTGTTGAAAGGTGCTTGCTCTTGGACGTGGATTCGCCGCCGATGATTGCTGGTGTCAAACATGAGACGCCAGCCCTGAGAGCTCTTTGATCTGAGAAGGCTTGCAGATCAAGCGCTCATAAAATAGGGTGCTTGAGTGCGCGTTGTACGTTGTAGGGTGCAAAAGCCATTGACGGTGAGCCGACAATAAGACGATAAAAGGGAGAAGAAAATGACGGAATATACGGGGCAGTGTCTATGCGGGGATATTCGGTACAAGGTTTCAGGAGCGCCAGCCATGGCAGGTGTTTGTCATTGTAAGAATTGCCAACGCCAAGCGGGCTCAGCTTTCTCGACGCTATGGGGGATCCCAAAACCGAATATTGCATTTGAGGGTCTGCAGCCAACGCTGTATCAAGACAGTGATACAGCCAGTGGTGGGCAGGTTGAGCGTTATTTTTGCGGGCGCTGTGGGTCTCCTCTTTATTCGCTAGTACCTGGTCAACAGGATATGCTTTTTCTGAAAACAGGCACCCTGGATCAGACCGATGACTTTGCGCCGCAATTTCATGTTTGGTGTGACAGCAAACAAAATTGGGTCGATCTCGCGGAGGGTATTCCGCAGATGGCCACACAAAGCTAGTGCTTTGCTGTCGAGGGTACCGAGTCTGGGTTAATTAGGAGCTAAAGGCCATGATTAGAATGGAGTATTACATTCGACGAGATCCATCACTGGATTTTGAGAAGTTTCATGCCCTTTGGCAGAAAACATTTAAGCAGACGGCTAAGCGTTTAGGTGAAACTCTGGCCTGTTCAAAGATGGTTGCGGTCCTTGGCGGTCCCCACGACTTAAACGCACCCATGAACCTCGCGCGGGGCGGCGCTATGGAGCCACCCTATGATTTGGTGCTCGAACTTTGGTGGGAGACGGAAGACGATTTGATCTCGGTCTTTGCTCAACCGATCGCTCTGGAAGAACTTAGAAATTGGGTGAAATCGGGAGCTGAATGGATGCATGCTCAGGCCTCGCCTGCTTGGGTTGCAATGGAATTTCCGCAAGTAAATCCATCCCCGGAGGATGTGATGGCAGATGAAGCCAGCCCCTGGAAAAAAATTCAGTTTCCTCTAAGGCACCGCGCTGACTGGACTGAATCTGAGGTTAGGCAGTATTGGCTTCAGAATCACGGTCCGATCATTCGTCGCTATGCTCCGCATTCGGGCATCGTCCGTTACCTGCAGGTCCATCGATTGAACCACACTTTGAATGAGTCTTTGCAGGGCGCACTTGGGTTTACTGTGCCCGTTTATTTGGGACATGCTGAAGTTTGGTCGGGTGCAAGCGTTGCAAGCCCGGAGCAGCGTAGGGCTGCCAGCCAAGCGGCGGTGGACGATGAGTCAAAATTTATTGATTTCTCCGCATCAACGCTATTTGTAGGGGTTGAGGAGGGTTTGCTGTAAAGGTTGTAGGATCTTTTGAATCCAATTGAGGATGAGTCAATGTGGGTTGATTGAACCAGATTAAAGCCAAGGACCTTGATTCTCGGGGCAGGGCCACAGAGCATTAGCAGGGGCAGGCCAGCTTGCCCGGCGATACGCGCATATTGATCGCCGGGCAGAGCACGTTCGGCAGAGCGGAGGTTTAGAGGCCGTACGCGGTTTTGAGCAGCGTCATTGGATGGGCAGCGAGGTCAACGGTCTCGGTGAGGTTTGCAATGTGTACGGCTGCCATAGGGCAATCACTGGCGAAATGCTGCGCTGCTTTGGCTTCAACCTGCTTCACCACGGGTCTGGCAATCTTAATCGATTTTGCGCGGGTCTCTTTCTTCACAGCATAAGTCCCATCGTGACCGGAACAACGTTCAATGGTGTGAACCTCGGTGTCCATCACAAGATTGAGGATGTCCCGGGTTTTGTTTCCTATTTTTTGAACCCGCAGATGACACGCGACTTGATAGCTGACGTCGCCAAGCGCATTCACGAAATCAAGCTTTAATCCTCCTTCCTTGTGACGGAGGAAAAGATACTCAAAGGGGTCAAAGAATGCCTTTTGCACCTTCAGGACATCTGGGTCATCGGGGTACATCAGCGGTAACTCTTGTTTGTACATGAGTACGCAGGAAGGAATCGGAGCGATTAAATCAAAGCCTTGATCAACCAGCTTCGCCAGCACCGGGATGTTTTTTTCCTTCAACGCATGGACGCTGTCGAGATCGCCGAGCTCTAGCTTGGGCATTCCGCAGCAGGCTTCTTTGGGAACCAGTTCAATGTGAATGTTATTGTGCTCAAAAACTTTTACAAAGTCGTCGCCAAGATCTGGGGTTGTATAGTTGCCATAACAAGTTGCATAGAAAGCGACCTTCCCTGTGGTCCTGCCAAGGGGCGTTGGTTCAAGGGACTGCGAAGCAAAGCGTTTTCGGAGGGTTTTTCGCTGGTACTCAGGTACGGGTGCATCCCGATGAACGCCAAGCGTTGACTCCAACGCATTCCGAAATAGTTTGTTTTTGTTGAGGGCATTGGCGGTGACGTCGACCAAAGGGATTGTTGTGAAAGCCTTCCCCATGGCATCGGTACTGGTCAGGAGGTTATCTCTGAAGGAGCCGCCAGTTTCTTTAAATTTTTGAGACTTAGCCCTGAGCATGAGATGCGGAAAATCAACGTTCCATTCATGCGGGGGCACATAAGGGCATTTGGTCAGATAACACAGGTCGCACATGTAGCATTGATCAACGACCTTCATGAAATCCTTAGGATCAACCCCATCGACCTCAAAAGTCTCAGACTCATCGATCAGGTCGAACAGTGTCGGGAACGAATCACACAAGCTGACGCAGCGTCGGCAGCCATGACAAATGTCGTAAACCCGCGCTAGTTCCTCGTTCAAAGAATCTCTATTCCAAAAATCATCCTCTCTCCAAGCTAAAGGATGTCGGGTGGGTGCTTCTAGACTGCCTTCACCATGTTCTGCCATGACGGTGTTCCGTAGTTAAAAAAAACATTTTAGGTTCCCAAAAATTTCAAGGCCAATGAAACTTTTGACTCGCCTTAATTTAAGAAATCGATAATAGGACGCTGTATCGGATGGAACAGTGACTCGACTCTTAGGCGCTTGTACGGCAAGAAGTCTTGAGGGGTTTGACTGAATTTTGAACAATAAACGAAAAGTCTAGAGTCAGAAATCTGCAACGGGAATTTTCACTTCAAAGGTCGCGCCTCTGCCGCGTCCGCCAGAGACGGGTGCGATGACACCCTGATGCAGTTCTGTGACGATGGTATAGCAGATTGATAAGCCGAGACCGGTGCCATCACCTACGGCTTTGGTGGTAAAGAAGGGCTCAAAAATCTTTTCTGCAACGGTTTCCTCAATCCCTTGTCCGTCATCTGAAAACCTTATCCAGACCCAATGATTGTCTGCGCCACTGTCAATATAAAGATTGCCGCCGTCGGGCATGGCCTGCAGGGCGTTGGTGATGAGATTAGCAAAAACTTGGTTGAGCTTCCCTAAATTACAGAGTACGAAGGGCAGTTCGGCCAGGGTGAGGTGAACTGTGTAACGCTCATTGATTTGATGTCTCAGTACGTTCAGCGTTGATTGGATACCCGAATTAATGTCCTCGGTCGTGAAGCTATCCTGCTGATTGTCTCGAGAATAGCTCCTTAGGTCCTTCACGATACTTTTAATGCTCTTTAAACCCTCGGTGGTTTCCTGAATCAAAGTGGGTAGGTCCTCGAGGATGTAGGCTGATTTACTGCGGATGACCTCGTCGGCACGATCAGCGCCAGCTTTGCAAGCCTCAATTAAAATAGGCAGATATCTCTCTAGGGTGTTGAGGTTGGTCAGGCAAAATCCGACCGGGTTGTTGATTTCGTGGGCCACACCTGAAGCTAGCTCACCCACCGAAGCGAGTTTTTCACGTTGAACAAGCAAGGACTGATTGGTTTTAAGGTCTTGGTAGAGCGATTCAACTTCTTCATTCTTCGCGAAGATTTGCCTCGATAGATCCTCGAGCAAGCGTTCCGCTTCAAGTCTCGCTGCTTTTTCCCTCTTGTAAGCTTTTTCAAACGGATTATCAGTAGACACAACTTTATTCCAAGCTAACCAAAATACCGCAATGATCCGCACCTCGATGCGCGCAAGGTTCGTGCACCAAGGTGTAATTGTGGTCAAAGTGTTTTGCTGCACCATCGATCAGACCCTCGGCCAATCGGCAGAGATTTCTATCGGATTCGTATTTCAGGTGGAGTACCTTGCTTGAACGTCGATCCGGCTCGAACCCTGGGGTAATAGCGCCGGGATAGAGCTTGACGACCTCAACATGAATGACGTCATCGAGTGATTCAAGAAAGTCGAGCATGTTGGCGTGACCATCGATGAGCTCAGGGTAGCGATGATAGAAGGCAGGAAACATATATTGGCCAAATGCGAAAACAAGGTCATTGGCAGGGATATCATTTCTCGTGCTGATAACCCCTACTAGTTTGAGTAAGCGGACATCGTCATAGAGCGCTGTTGACGTGTAGATTCCAGACTCATCCGCCTCATCCAAAACGGCGTTCCACTCTTCTAAACCAAGTTGCGTCTCAACCATTTCGGCCAAGATATTCATGACGATGCCTTTCATGCAAACCTCCAAGATTGAGAGTGAGCGAACGACTATTCTACGTAGGCAGAGCAGGGTGTAGAGACTGCAGTCGTCGGATGCAGCTCTTTAAGTCAGTATAATCAAAATGATTTAGAAGAACAGCGAAGGTTACCAGGGAATTTGGCGACCGCTCCAGTCCCAAAAAGTGCCAGAATGTTCGGGCTTGAGCGTTGCGATGAAGTCGATCAAGTAGCCGGCTGCGACATCCGGCGAAAAAAGTTGTTCTGGTTTGGTCCGAGCAGTAAAGGGTGCAGAAAGCAGGGTCTGGACGGTGCCCGGGTGGTAGGCGATGAGGGTTGCTCTGGGCAACGTCCTTTGCCACTCGATCGCGAGCGTCCTGACAGCCATGTTAAGGGCAGCTTTTGAGCAGCGATAGCTATACCAGCCGCCGAGCTGGTTATCAGTGATTGAGCCGACCCGAGCCGATAGGGCAATGATTTTAGGGTTTGAAGCGGCTTTGAGTGCTGTAGATGCCTGCTGCGCAAGATTCAGCAGCGGCGCAGCATTTAAACTGACTGCTGCAAGAAGCTGCTCTGTTCGGAACTGCCGAAGGGATTTTTCAGGTTGAATCTCATCGGTGGACAGCATTCCTATGGTGTTGATCAATAGGTCGATATGAGGAACGTCATTGAGACAAAGTGCGACGGCCCCTGGGTCATGAACATCGAGGCGGAACCACCGCATCGCTGCGTGTGTCCAGGTTGGCTCCCTGTGATGGTAGGTGCCAATCACTTGATAGTCCCCTGAATGACAAAGGTCGAGCGCGAGGGCGCCGCCGATGCCCCCTGAAGCGCCGGCGATCAGTGCGTATTTCACGTATAGCGTCTGTCGAAACGCCGGCGTGCCCAGACTGCATAGACAAAATCAGCGAGTGTTTTGATGATGGGCCAACGCAGCCAAGCCATGATCGGGCCTATTGGGGTGTGGCGCCAAGCGTAGACGCTGGCATCGAGGCCCGTTAGGGTCGATCCATCGCTACGCTGAAGGTGCAATACTTTAAGGTATTGCTCCCGTAATTCCGGGGCGAGATCCTCTTGGGTGTGGATATCCTTGAGAGTTAATTCTGACGTTTTGAGGCGGCGCAAATGCCGCATCTCGACTGAACACAAGGGGCATTGCCCGTCGTAGTACAGGGTTGAAGGTTGCGATAAAGGCATCAAGGGAGTCCTACAGTCGTTTTTTGGTTTACGACCAAAATGATTGGACGGATCCCTAGACCTTGGGTGCTTCTTCGTTGATGCTCATCAGGGCTTGGCGTATTTTTTCGTGAGCCGCTCGATCGAGGGGGTAGCCAATAATCGGTAGCGCCGCCAAGAAGAGCCCTGCAGCCGTACCGATGGTATAGGTTAGAAGTAAACCCCAGAGCGCTTCTGGAGCGTTCTCGGTGCCAGGTTGAAAGGAAAAAACGACTTCCAAAATACCAAAAGAAAGTCCAACAGCGACAGCCGCACCGAGCTTGTTGGTCGTGGTGAGCATCGCAAAAAAGAGGCCGGCACGCTTCTCCCCCGATTCAAGCTCATCCATATCAGTTAAGTCCGCCATCATGGTTCGAAGCAATGTGGGAGCCGCCCCAAACGCGATGCCGTAGGAAATGGTGAATGACCAAAGAATAATCGCGTTACCGGGTTCTGCCAGAGGGATAAGGAGTAGATTAATGAGGGTTCCGTAGACCAAGGCAATTTTGAGTGTCACGGCTTTGCCGAGTTTAAAAGCGAGTTTCATCCATACTGGCATTGCGATAAAGCTTGCCACGAAGTAGCACAATAGGGCGATGCTGGCATGCCCCGGGAGCTCAAAATAGGTGCTGGCAACGAAAATATAAAGGGCTCCGCTGACCGCAGTTCCGAATCCGGCAAGGAAGTCAGATGCCAGAAGTCGCCACATTAGGCGATTGGAGAATAAAATTTTAAATTGCTGGCCCAGAGAATATTTGCTCTTTGTTTGCGCGCGTTGGTCAGGCACTGAGATGAGCGTCGGGAGCGCGAGCAAAGGAAATAAAATAATGCAAAACCAGCCCATGCTCGCGACTTTCGAGTTCTGATCATCAATGCCAGTCCATTCTAGGATGGCTGGGAGCGCGAGAACGATGGTCATGCCAGCGATCACAAAGATTTCGCGCCAGCCAAATAAACGAGTTCTTTCATCGTAACTGTCGGCGAGTTCAGCCCCCCAAGATTGATGTGAGATGGCAAGCATGGTGTAACCGACATAAAGAGCGATCAGCCAAAACAACAAATAAAATGGGGTCACCGCATCCGGGTTCGGTATAAAAATGTGGTAAACCGAGATCACCAAAATGGGCACCGAAATTGCGATCCAGTGTTTACGCCGCCCCCAGCGCGTCTCGAATCGATCGATGATATAACCCATTGCGGGGTCGGTAACGACATCCCAGATTCTAGCTACGGTAAAAATAAGCCCTACGGTAATGAGAGAGAGTCCAAGTCCTTCGCTGTAAAAGCGCGGCAAATAGACAGCAATTGGCATACCCATCGCCGCCATCGGGAGGGAGATACCGGAGTAGGCGGCAAGAGTCCAAGGTTTTAAGGGTTGCTGCATGCGTCTTTCTCGCGTTGATCTAATGGTCGATGCTACACCAAATTGATCGGATATTGCTCCGAGTGATGCCTCAGCGATTCGTCGCGCTAAAACTAGAATAAAACAGCCATTGGTGTAGTCTAACGATGAGAATTAATGCCCCAACTCCCATTAGGTGAATCCATGGCGTCATCCATCGAATCGCTGCAACCTTCGATCCTGATTGTGGATGACGAAGTGCGTATCCTGAACGCCCTAAAACGTTTACTTCGAGGCGAGGCCTACCAGGTAGCTACTGCGAGCTCTGCAGAAGAGGCCTTGGAGGTGCTCGATCAGCAAAAAGTAGATCTCGTTTTGTCAGATTATAGGATGCCCGTATGTGATGGCCTTGAATTAATGGCAAAAATTCAAGCGAGGCACTCAGAAACCAGTCGAGTCTTGATGTCGGGAAATGCAGATTTCCAGTTGGTCATTCATGGCATTAATGAGGGCTTGATCGAACAGTTTGTGGAAAAACCTTGGGTTGATGATGCTTTGAAAATCACCATCGCAAAGTTGATCGATGCACATCAGCTACAAATTAAAAATCGAGAGTTGCTCGAGATGGTGCAGGCACAGAACGCGCTGTTGACCCAAGAGTCTGAGAAAGTTCAGCGTGAAATCAGGCAAAAAGAGCGGCTTTTCGCAACAATCAGCCATGAAATCCGCAATCCATTGCATGGCATTCAGGGCATTCTGGAAATCCTCAGCCAGGACAGCTTGGGTGAAGAAAAAAAATTGTTAAGCTCTGCCATCAGCAGTGCGTCCTTTATGCGAACAATTCTTGACGATGTCTTGGACTACAGCAAAGCTGAAGCGGGGATGCTGGTATTGCAGGAAGTTACGTTTCATCCATTTGGGCTAGCGAACGAACTCGCTAATTTGATGCGGCCTTTGGCGCTCGGAAAGCAGTTAAGCCTAAAGGTTGTGAGTTCTGAGGCCCTGAAGCAGCGTTATTTCAAAGGGGATGATTTTCGAATACGCCAGATTCTCAATAATCTTATGTCCAATGCCATCAAGTACACCGAGCGTGGCGGGGTTGTTGTTGAGATTAGGGAAGTTGAGGGGTTGCAATTTTCCGTGACCGACACAGGGATTGGTATTCCGGCAGAAAAAATGGGGTCACTGTTTGATGCCTTTGTCATGAGTAGCGAGATGCACGACCGTGAATTTGGCGGCACTGGACTAGGCCTTACGATTGCGAAGAATTTGACGGATTTGATGCAGGGCACAATTTCTGTCAGGAGCAATGATGAGGGCGGAAGCGTGTTCACCGTGAACCTCCCTTTAGAGGAAACCGCGGCGCCAGAGCCCAAAAGTGATCATCCTAGAGAATTAGGACAGTTCCTGAGCGGGTTGCAGGTCGCGGTGGTTGATGACATGCCGGCCAATTTGATCATCGTTGAAAACTTATTGCCCCGATATGGCGCTGAGGTTTACGCGTTTGACAATGGCGAGGCGCTCCTTGATTTTTTGAATGAGTCCGGGAAGATCCCACACCTTTTTTTGTTGGACATTAATATGCCGGGGCTTCAAGGGGATGAGGTCTTGGTCAAAATCAGAGCTTCTAATCAGGCTCTTGCCGCTGTGCCTGCATTCGCGATGAGTGGCTCCTTAAATTATGAAGGCAGTGAGAAAATTGTGGAGCTGTTCACCGGATTGTTCAGCAAGCCATTTTCAGTCGGCCAGTTATTGAATTTAGCGAGACAATTTACACCTGAAGTAACGAATTTGCAGGGAGCAGCATTGGCTGCAGGTGGGAGCGCTGATTCAAGACAGCGCGAAAAAACGCTCACTCAGGAAGAAGGTTTTGAGTCCTCTGAGCATGATCAGTCTGGAGATTCTGAGTACCTCCAGCTGGTTTGGAGTCAGATTGAGGACGAAATGGGCCTTGAATTGCTAAGAGAACTCGTCGAGGCGTTTACATCGAGCTTGCGCAAATCGGTCGAGCGTTGCGCCGAGGAAAATATTTCCGGACAAGACTTGATTGATGTCGCCCATGCCCTCAAGCCGACAGCGACCATGCTGGGCCTTCAAAAATTATCAGCCTGTTGTCATCGCATTGATGAATTGAAAGGCCAACCAGAAGCCCGTGCCTTAGCGCTTCGCAGTGAACTCTCGGAGCAGATAATGATGGCTGAGGCAATGATCCAAAGGGAATCAAATGCGAGGTACTTGGCACCCTGAGCCATATTATGAACCCGCCTGAGACCAATTTTGCCGCGCTCTGTCATAAAAAGGGGAGTCATCGGGACCTTATCGTTCAAGAAGTGCCAAGTCCTCCTCGACCAAGGTTCGATGAAATTCAAGTCGAGGTTGTTGCCGCAGGAATCCAATTCAGTGATTTGCTAAGGTTCTCTGGTAATTATCAAACGACTTCGGCCTTTCCTTTTGTGGTTGGTAGCGAGGCTGTGGGCACAGTTTGTTCAGTCGGGTCCGGTGTTCATCATCTTAAGGTTGGGGATTCTGTTTTGGCCCCCGTGGGTTGTATTCGCCGCGCAAACACGGCCGCGCAATCTACCATCCTTGTGCCCGAGGGAGTTGATTTGCAAATCGCAGCGTCTTTTCGGAACAACTACCAGACAGCATTAGACGGACTGACCCGGGCTCATCTACAGGCTGGAGAGGTGCTGTTGGTCCATGGCGCCGCTGGCGGCGTCGGTCTGGCGGCCATTGATGTGGGTTTGCAGATTGGCGCGAGAGTCATTGGCGTCGTGAGTAATGAGGCTAAAAAAGCCATCGTTGCCCGATACGGTGCCGAAGTCATCCTAAGCGGTGAATCAGGGTTCAGATCCCAAGTGCTTGATTTAACCGAGTCAGGCGCAGACGTGATTTTTGACCCCGTTGGCGGTGATACATTTGATGAGTCAGTCCGCTGTATAGCGCCTTTTGGTCGAATTTTAGTGGTGGGTTTTACGAGTGGGCATGCGGCACTGGCTAAGACCAACCATTTGTTGGTGAAAGATGCGACCGTGATTGGTTTTACGGTCGAAGGGCTTTTTAAACATCATCCAAAAATAGCGAATAGACAGCTGATTACGCTGATGCGGTGGCTGACGGCTGGGCGGATCAAACCCTTCGTATCCTATGTACTGCCGATTTCTGAAATTCAACAAGCCTATCAACTGATTGTTGACCGGCAGTCTGCCGGTAAAGTCGTGATAGACCTGACTGAGGAATCAAGTGAGCGTTAGGGATAAGCTTGCGCACAGGCCTCTCTTAAAAGCTGGGTCCCGGATTCTGTCGTCACCTTGGCCAGAGTCTTCAAAACGCATTCTGCAGCTTCCTGGCTCAATGGGGGTGTCGGTG
>Ga0213863_10001883_pt1 | contig 15092 bp, 16 predicted proteins | sample PICome_8_FD_160128 | JGI IMG/M metagenome (GOLD analysis project Ga0213863, IMG submission 160128) | Coastal seawater microbial communities near Pivers Island, North Carolina, United States - PICO497 | ecosystem: Environmental > Aquatic > Marine > Coastal | place: USA: North Carolina... | reverse complement strand
CATTGGAACTTCATTTTACCTGTCATGCAGAGGGTTCCGTACTGGTCTCGTTCGGGCAAACTCGGGTGCTTTGTACGGCGTCATTAACTCCCGGTGTGCCCGGGTTCCTGCGAGGAAAAGGTCAAGGCTGGTTAACGGCAGAGTATGGAATGTTACCCCGTTCGACAGGAAGTCGGATGAGCAGGGAGGCTGCTCGAGGCAAGCAGTCTGGCCGAACCGTGGAAATTCAACGATTAATTGGGCGGTCACTGCGTGCTGCAATTGATCTAAGCGCTCTGGGTGAAAATACGCTGACCCTCGATTGTGATGTCCTTCAGGCTGACGGTGGTACGCGAACAGCGTCTATTTCTGGTGCCTGTGTTGCTGTCGTTGACGCCCTGAATACATTGCAGCGCAAACAGGCTTTGCAGTCGGACCCACTTAAGTTCCTGATAGGGGCCGTTTCGGTGGGTGTGTGGAAAGGTCAGGCCGTATTGGACCTCGATTATGCCGAGGATTCGACCGCGGACACAGATATGAACGTCGTTGTTGCAGAGGGAGGCGGGCTCATCGAAGTGCAGGGCACTGCTGAAGGTGCTGCTTTTGCAAGGACTGAGCTAGACAGCATGCTTGATCTTGCCGTAGCCGGGGGCCAGATTATTATCAACAAGCAGCGTGAGGCCCTTTCGGTCTAAAGCTCTACGTCGTATTCAATGATAACCGGTGCGTGGTTCGAAAATGCATCGTTAGTGTTGATCACAGCACTATCGACACGCCCCTCAAGAGATAGTGACGTAATGTGTGTGTCTGAGCGCAGGGCTCCCGCATCATCACCCTCAGGCCACCAGGTAAACTCCTCCGATCCGGTATTCAAGCTTCTGAAGGCATCGCAATAGCCATTTTGATACAGCTCTTGTAGCCAGGCCTGTTCAATATCGGAAAACCCCGGGATATCGATGCGGTTTCCGGCTTCTTCAGCATCTATCGGTTGGCCAATCAGCTCCCAGCCCCCGCAAATGATGAAGTCTCTGCGTTTGTTTTTAATTTTCTGCAAATGGGGACCCAATTGCGCCAAAAACTTTAATTTAATGTTCATGTCTTCGTCACTGGCTCGGCCACTGGGCACCAGTAATGACCCGACACTCACATTGGGGTAATCGGCCTGAATGTAGAGGCCTCGGCTGTCAAAGTCAGTGAAGCCCAAGCCAAACATAATGGCTTTTGGAAGCTTCTTGCAATAAATAGCCACGCCATTGCGTTTTGGGTTATCAAAGTCGTCCACAAAATAGGGGCTATAATTGTCGGGGAAGTACACGTCACCTTTTAACGTGTATTCGGAGCAGCGGGTGTCCTGCAGGCAAACGATGTCAGCGTCTTCCTCGTGGAGCCAGTCAAAAAGGCCGGCTTCCTGAGCCTGCTCTAGGCCTTCAACTACTAAACTGACGACTTTCATTGCTAGTCCTGTATAAACAACGCCAGTATCATAGGCGAAGGCTCAGCGACCTGCCATCACGACAGCAGAGAATTTTTAAATTTTTAGATATAAATTACATTTTTAAAATACGAAGATTAAAGCTATGAATAACTCAGCTCATAACGCGACACGTAAGGCGTTCATTGAATTGGCCATTAACTGCCAAGTCTTACGCTTTGGTGAGTTTGAGTTGAAGTCTGGCCGTGTGAGCCCCTATTTCTTTAATGCGGGTGGTTTTTCAGGTGGGCAGGCGTTGGCTGAGTTAGGTCGATGCTACGCTAATACACTTATTGCGTTTGAAATGATTCCAACGGTTTTATTTGGCCCTGCCTATAAAGGTATTCCACTGGTGACCGCTACAGCAATGTCTCTGGCGAGCCACCATGGCCTTGATGTTCCATATAGCTTTAATCGCAAGGAACAGAAAAAACATGGGGAGGGTGGTTTGCTAGTGGGCGCGCCACTAAAGGATGACGTGGTTATCGTAGACGATGTGATTACCGCTGGAACCGCTATCCGAGAAGCTATTGCACTGATTCGCGATGCGGGTGCTCAGCCCTGTGGAGTTGTTATTGGCTTGGATCGATGCGAGCGTGGGTCGGGCGCGCGATCGGCGGTTGATGAGGTACGCCACGATCTTGGTTTAACGGTGGCTAGCGTTATAACCATGCATGACATTATTGAATGGCTTGAGTCCACTCAAGATCTGAGCGAATATCTTGATCCAATGCGACGTTATCGAGATCGTTATGGGGTATAGCCCCCGCAAGCTTGGTGCTGGATTAGCGGCATTATTTTTAGTGGCTGCGACTCATGCTGCCGCTGAAAACCTCTATCGTTATCGTGCTGACAATGGTGTGCTGGTGGTGGACTTTCATGTTCCCGTTGAATACGCAGACAACGGCTACGAAGTGCTGGATGCCAATGGCGTCGTCGTATCTGTAGTCCCCAGAGCGATGACAGCTGAAGAACGCGCCAACGTCGCACTGTCTCGGGAGCTTGAGGAAGATGCCAAGTCAGAACAACAGCGCTTGCAGAATTGGGATGAGTCGTTGCTATTGCGCTATTCAACAATCGCCGATATTGAGGATGCTAGAGACCGCTCTTTAAGTGACCTGAAAATTAGAGTTTCCATACTTAAGTCGAATCGTAGAAGCCTGCGACAGCAAGTAGAAAATGCCCAAGCCCGGGTTGCGGCAACTGAGCGTGCGGGTGCAGACCCTCAGCCTACGGACCTCGAGAACATTAAGCTGCTTAAACGGGAAATCGAGAGCACGGACGATAAAATAACCACGCGAGAGGCTCAAGTCACCGAAATGACGGCGCTTTATCAGCGAGATATCGACCGGTTTGAGCAGTTACAGGATGTTGTTAGATTACGCCATCAGATGGAGACGCCATCGCGATAGGTTAGGCGGGCACGGGCCTCATAAGGTCGGTGGCCAGCAACGCCCATTGTCTGTCCCAGCCCTGTAGGGGTGATCGTTTAAATCCGCTGCGAACAAACTGCGAAATTCTCCCCTCGGCGGCGGCCAATATTAAGCTGGCACTGTCGGCGAGCAACAGTGTTGGTCTGAGCTGCTCTTTAATCTCTGCTTCTCGTAAAGCAGTGCGCAGCTGTGTCTCAATCCGATCGAAAAGCTGCGCAACGCGCAGGTGCAGCCTTTCCGACTCTCCTTGAAGAGCTTCTCCATGGAGAATGCGAGTAATGCCGGGGTTTCGCTCACAAAACCCCAGCAACAGCTCGAGGATTCGGTAGCAGCAGTCCAGGCTTGTCTGTTTGTCTTCAGTAATCCGGCTGATTCGCGTGAACAAGGTCGCCTCTACAAACTCTATCAATGCTTCAAACATTTTTGTTTTAGAGGGAAAATGCCGGTAAAGAGCAGCTTCCGACACGCCCACCTCCTTGGCGAGGCGGGCCGTCGTAATGCGGGTATCTGGGCCTTGCTCAAGCATCGCTGCTAATGCTTGCAAGATTTGATCCCGGCGTCCTAATTTTGGGTTTGCCATGGACGATTGATCCAGCGTAAGTCAGTTTCATGCTAGCTATAGACGAGGGCCAGTGCAATTTTTAATAGCCCTAAGCGCCAAATAATATGATGCTTTAATGTTTATTGCTGATCAGCGTGCCTATACCTTCATCGGTAAAGATCTCTAACAGTGCTGCATGGGGCACGCGGCCATCAATAATATGAGCACTTGTTACACCTTGCTTCACCGCATCAAGGGCGCACTGTATTTTTGGCAGCATCCCACCTTGAATCACTCCGTCTGCAATCAGGCGATCGACTTCTGTCGTAGAGAGACCGGTAAGAACCTCGCCTCCTTGGTCGAGCAGTCCCGCTACATTGGTCAACAACATGAGTTTTTCAGCATGCAGCACTTCAGCAATCTTTCCAGCGACTAAATCAGCATTGATGTTGTAGGTTTTGCCATCCGCGCCACCTGCAATAGGAGCAATAACCGGTATGAAGTCGCTGTCACCCAGCATCTTCAGCACTTGTATGTCGACGGACACCACCTCTCCCACCAGACCAATATCCCGAGTGTTGACACCGGCGTTATTCAACTGCAGCTTTTGAGCTTTTAAAAGTTCGCCATCCTTACCGGTTAAACCTACCGCACGGCCACCATTTCTATGGATGCAGTCCACAATTTCCTTATTGACACTGGCTCCCAGCACCATTTCTACGACATCCATCGTCGGTGCATCGGTAACGCGCATTCCTTCAACAAATTCGCTTTTTATTTTTAAGCGGTCTAAGAGCTTTCCAATCTGGGGGCCGCCGCCATGAACAATGACAGGGTTCATGCCCACTAACTTCATCAGAACCACATCTCGGGCGAAAGTCTCAAAGAGTTGCGGGTCTACCATGGCATTACCCCCGAACTTGATAACGATCGTCCGTCCAGTAAAGCGCTGTATATAGGGCAATGATTCGGTTAAGACGCGGGCAACTTGGGTCGCGTCGTCACGGCTTAGTGACATTGGGCTCGTACTCTAAATGTGAATAGGTCGGTAAATTTCTGAATATCATATCAGAAGGGCAACTCGATGCCGGGCTCGGCTTCCGTTATGGCTTTGCGTAGAACGCCTTTTACGCGCTCAAGGCTCGCGTCATCGTTGCCTTCAAAGCGCAGGGATAGCGCTGACTCGGTCGTTGAGTTGTGGACAAGGCCCCAGCCATCAGCATAGTCAACGCGAAGACCATCTAAAGTTGTGATTCGAGCGCCAGGAAAATCGGCGTTGCTGACTAGGGCGCGCATTATTTTTTTACGGACTCGACTTTCTAGCGCCAAGTGAATCTCGGGGGTGCTGCTCGATTGGGGTAAGGCGGCAACAATATCGCCAAAGCCTGAGCTGGCAGTGGCAAGAATTTCGAGCAACCTCGCCATGGCATAAGGTGCATCATCAAAGCCATACCAGCGCTCGGCAAAAAACAGGTGCCCAGAGAAGTCACCGGCTAAAAGGGCTTTGGCTTGTAGCATTTTTTCATGAATAAAAGCCTGACCGGAGCGTGACATTTGCGCCCTGCCGCCGGCTCGAGTGACAAAGGGGGCAAATTGCCGAGTGCACTGAATGTCGTAAACCACATCGGCTCCGGGATTGCGCTCGAGCATATCTCTAGCGAATAACATCAGCAGAATATCGTTGCTTACAGGGACCCCGGCTTCTGTGACGGTGTAGAGTCGATCTCCGTCACTATCAAATAGAACCCCAAGGTCTGCGCTCTCTGCCCTTACTTGCTCTCCCAGCGACTCCAGAGCTGTATCGAGGCTGCGCCCGAGTGGCCGCGGTCCTTCTTCAGGGGAGTTGAGGCTGACCAAATCGCAGTCCAGCGCCTCGAGTAACGGTGCGGTAATGCGTGCGGCGGTACCGAAATCGTTATCAACCACGACTTTCAATGGCAGGGCTAAAGAGACATCCATGGCGATGCGATCAATATAGTCTGCTTCGATACGGGATCGAATAGTGCGACCCGAGCCCTGAGTCGTTTTTCTTGAGCGTATGGTGGCGAGAATTTCATCGATTCCCACCCCCGACAATAATTTGCGATGAAAAACTATTTTGAAGCCATTGATATGCTCATCACCGTGACCGCCGGTAATCATAATTCCTGAATCTGTTTCAGCTTCGTGCGTTGCAAAGTAAAAAGCGGGGGTGGGGATCTCACCAACATCAATAACATCACGGCCACTCGCTAAAAGCGCCTTAACCAAAATCGTTCGAATTTGTTTGCTACTGGGGCGAGAGTCATGGGCGACGACCAGGGTCTGGATGTCCCGTTCGCCACACATAACGGCTAAGGCCTGTCCAATACTCTCGATGAGGGCTTCTGTCAGTTCGGTTCTGACGTCACCACGAATACTTGCGGGTTTAAAAATATGAACTGGAATTTCATCACTAGCAGACGATGAATCGTTATCGACTAATAACTCATCTAGTTCTGTTAGGTCTTCAGTGGGTTCCGGCATTAAAACGTCAGAGCCCCTAACGCCACTGACTTCATCTGCATCTTCACGAGTTGCCTCTCGCCGAGCTTGAAGCACTAACTGTCGGCGACTGAGTAGACTCAGCTGCCGTAACATTTTAGCGACCGGCGTTAGGGCAGGAACCGTTACTTTGAGAGGTGTCCGCAATTCGGCAGCCTCTAGAATTCGTTTGACCTCTAATTTGAGCAGTTGTTCTGCTCTTTGAATGAGTAGATAAAAGGCGGTAAAAATGCCTACAAGGCCTATCAGTACAGAGATTATAAGGCCCCACCAACTCGGTTGGGCAGCGGAGAGCCACTCTTTATTGGGCGCAAACTCTACCCGCCAAGGCGTGCCGTTTACGTCAGCCTGAGCCAGGGGTGCATTTCGTAAAGTCCCGGCAACCGTGTCGCCACCCGTGCCTGACAGCTCCTGAACAATACGATATTGGCCTTCATTACCTGGCGCAATCAATGCTTCGAGACGGCGTTGACTGACTTCAACGACAAAAACGCCAATTACCGGCTTGCCGAGTCCCCGAGCAAATAACGTGTAAGAGCCATTGTCGGTAAAAACAAACTCTGGTGCTGGATCCTCCCCACCAAAGGCGCGCCGCACGATATCGATATCAATATGTGAGCGCAGCCCATAATCCCCCGGACTTATACTGACGGTTCCCAAGTCATCTAGAGGAATAAACGAGATGCCATCTGCGTCTGGGAAGCTTAAGGCAGCGTAAGACAGATCTTGGGTTTCGGCGTCTGTACCCAGATCAAGCTTGAGCACCTTGATGCGCAATTCAAGGTCTTTGATGTATAGGTCGACCATGTCAGCCCGGCTGTCAACCTTGGCTTGAGCGAGGTTGGTTGCTGTACCCGACTGAATGAGTGGTTCTCGAATGAGGCCTAACCAAAAAAAAGCGAGCAAAGCTGGCGCGAGAGCAATAAGGCCTGCCCGATAGAACAGCCGCCTTAGGCTATCCCCTTCGCTAGTTACTTCGCCGTCTTTATGGCCTTTTTGTTCGGCGCTCAACGCTCGCCCTCCATGTCAGTTGCCACTGTTTCGCCTTTACTGAGGGGTGATGACAGTTTTTTAGCACAACGGGTTATCAGCAGTTTTGCCAGGTTGTACTTCGTGGTCATGGGTATAACTTCAACCCCCGCGCTATCCAGCCAGGTCACCCTATTGCTGTCACTGTTGAACCCTATGTCGCTTTGACTGACATCATTGGCGATAACGACATCGAGTTGTTTTGCCAAACGTTTGGCGTCGGCATGCTCTAGGAGTCGCTCGGTCTCCGCGGCAAACCCAACCACCAGAGCCGGCCGATGCTTTGATCCGGCTACCGCGGTAATGATATCCGGATTTTGCACGAGATTTAACGCCAGCGCGCTGCCCCCCTTTTTGATTTTTTGAGTTGCAGTAGCTTCTACTCGATAATCTGCGACCGCAGCACTGCCGATGAATAGATCTGTAGGTTTATCAATCTGTTCTACACAGGCTTCGTGCATTTGTAGGGCCGTTTCGACATTTACCCGAGTGACGCCTTCGGGGGTGTCGAGCATAACGGGCCCGCTAATTAAAAGGGTTTCTGCGCCAGCTTCGGCCGCAGCCTGAGCCAGCGCAAAGCCCATTTTTCCTGAACTGTGGTTAGATAGGTACCGAACGGGATCAAGTGGTTCTCGTGTAGGCCCTGCGGTAATCACAACCCGCCGTCCTTCTAATGCTCGGTTGGAAAAGTGGGCGCTTATTTTAGCTCTGATTTGTGCCGGTTCGGTGAGTCGACCCGCGCCTACGTCACCGCAGGCTTGTGCACCTTCTTCGGGGCCAATAATTTTAATGCCGCGATCTGAAAGGGTCTGAATATTTGCTGAGGTTGCCGCATTGTTCCACATCTGCTGGTTCATCGCGGGCGCTATAAATAACGGTGCTGGGGTTGCCAGAGCTGCTGTGGTGAGAAGGTCATCTGCTCGTCCTGCAGCAAGTCGCGCTATCGCGTCGGCTGTTGCGGGTGCCACGATAAAAGCATCAGCCCATCGCGCTAACTCGATATGACCCATGCCCATTTCAGCTGTTTCATCAAGAAGTTCAGTATGGACCGGGTAGCCAGACAGTGATTGCAGGGTCAGCGGTGTGACGAAGGCTTGTGCGCCATGGGTCATGATAACGCGTACGGAAGCGCCGTCACCTCGAAGGAGGCGAATCAATTCGGCGATTTTATAGGCAGCAATGCCGCCTGTGACACCGATGATGATGTTCCGATTGTGAAGGTGTCCCATTAGATTGCGCTAACCCAGAAAATACCCTGAACACTAGCACTTGGAGCGCTTTTTGGACACATTTAGCATTTCACTACTCTGCAACAGCCGCAACGGTAGCTTCTTGGGCAGCGACGCCGATTTATTGGCGGGGGCCTTGGGATTGTCTGCTGCAGGCGCTGCCGTTGAAATTGCTGATCATTTAAGCCAGCACCGTGGCTCTTTGCGGGAGGGCGTGGAGTCGCTACTGGACAATAATAAGGCCCTCTCGGGCGTGGGCCTGCAGCGTCGTCGACAGCTTAGGTCTGCACTGTTATTGGCAACACGGCTCGCACAAGAGCGGTTATTTGAGCGAGTGACGCTGCAAAACCCCAGTAGCTGTTACGACTATCTACAACATCACTATCAACTGCAGCATCGAGAGGTTTTTACCTGCTTTTTCCTCAACACTCAGCGCCAGCTGCTGGCCTGCCCTGATATGTTTTTGGGTACGTTGAATACAGCACCCGTGTACCCTAGGGAAATTGCTGCAATGGCGCTGAAGTTAGGTGCCTCAGCCATTATTGTTGCTCATAATCACCCCTCGGGGTCATGGACTCCGAGTGCGGCCGACATACGTCTGACTGAGCGGCTGCGTTGCGTCCTTGAGCTTCTGGATATAGAACTTCTCGATCACCTAATTGTCGGGCAAGGGCGGTATTTGTCGATGGCCTCTGAGGGTTTAGCGGGGTTTCGCTGACTAAGGCTTGCGGTAATGGCGGGGCTTTGGTATGTTGCGCACCCTTTTTTCAGTGTCCTGCGACGGGTTTAACCATGTCTCGAGTCTGTCAAGTTACCGGCAAGCGCCCGGTGACCGGTAATAACGTATCTCACGCGAAGAATCGAACACGTCGTCGTTTCCTCCCCAATCTCCATAACCATAGGTTTTGGGTAGAATCCGAGAAACGTTTCGTCTCTCTCCGTGTATCTCCCAAAGGGATGCGCATCATTGACAAGCGTGGCATTGATACCGTGCTTGGCGAGTTGCGTGCCCGTGGTGAAAAAGTTTAAAGGAGCATTGCTATGCGCGAAAAAATTCGAATGAACTCCACAGCGGGTACCGGTCACTTTTACACGACCGATAAGAACAAACGCACGATGCCCGAAAAGCTGGAGATGAAGAAGTTTGATCCAGTGGCTAGGCAACACGTCATCTACAAGGAAGGTAAAATCAAATAGATTTTGCTGCCCGCCTTGAAATTGCCCCGGTGCTGCTTTCAGCCCCGGGGTTTTTTGTGCCCTTTTATTGATGCCTGAGCTACCCGAAGTAGAAACAACGCGTCGCGGAATAGACCCACATACGGTCGGTCGCTTTATCGAACACGTTGTCGTTCGTAATCCTAAGCTGCGCTGGCCTATCGAAGCATCGCTCCCTGGTCTCGCAGCGGGGCAGCGAATTCGAGGAACCCGACGTCGCGCAAAATACCTACTGATTGATCTCGACCACCATACTTTGATGGTGCACCTTGGGATGTCTGGGTCATTGCGGATCATGTCTGCAGCAACGCCCCCCCTGTTTCATGATCATGTCGATATTGTCCTAAACGATGGTAACTGCCTTAGATATAACGACCCACGCCGTTTTGGCAGTCTGCATTTGCTGACTTCAGACGATCATTTTTTGTTGCAACACTTGGGGCCCGAGCCGCTCTCAACCGATTTTGATGGGGCTTGGCTTTATGAGGCGGCTAAGGGCAGGAAAGCGTCGGTTAAACAGTTTTTAATGGATGGACGAATCGTGGTGGGTGTGGGCAATATCTATGCTAATGAGGCGCTTTTTATGGCGGGAATCCGTCCTACACGCAGCGCAGGGAAGATTAGCTTACAGCGCTATCAGCGGTTGGCCGAGGCGGTGAAAGAGTTGTTGGCGGCGGCTATTGAGCAGGGCGGGACAACTCTAAGAGATTTTGTCGGTGGTGACGGTAAGCCTGGCTACTTTGCACAAAAGTTGCGAGTTTACGGTCGCGGCGGTCAGTTGTGTCGGATCTGTTCTGGGCAGCTTCAAGACATTAGGTTGGGCAATCGAAGCTCTGTGTTTTGCGCGGCCTGTCAGCGTTAACGCAAAAACTTATTCTTCAGTGCTTCGGCCACGTTAGGTGCAACAAATGGCGTGATATCGCCGCCCATAGAGGCGATTTCCCGGATCAGCGAGGACGAGATGTAAGCAAGGCTTTCTGATGGGGTGAGAAACACGCTCTCAAAGTCGGGCTTGAGGGCGCGATTCATGTTAGCGAGCTGATACTCGTACTCAAAGTCCGCGACTGCCCGTAACCCACGTAGCACACAATGAGATCCCTGCTCGGCCACAAGGTCGGTCAACAGGCCGGTAAAGGTACAGACCTTCACGTTATTGACATGACTCAGAGCTTCACGGGTCAGTGTTGTCCGTTCCTCTAAATCAAACAGAGGTTGTTTCTTTTCACTTGCTGCGATTGCAATCACCACGTGATCAAAAAGTCTCGAAGCACGTTCGACCAAATCAATATGGCCTTTGGTAATTGGATCAAAAGTTCCGGGGTAAACAATAGTTTGTGTGCGCATAACTGCGAATTCTCAGCCATAACCGCGATGAATGTACACAACGGGCCGCCTACAGACAAACATTATCCCAAAGGCGCAAGAAGTTGATAACGCACGTTTCCCGCGATTTTATCTCGAATAACCTCGAGAGAGGCCGGAAAGTCTGGGGGTGTTTGATTGCGCTCTAACTCGACATAAATCCTCGCATCGCTAGCTAACAAGCCCTTTGCTATGAGGTGCTGTAAGGCAATGCCGACTAAGTTTTCAGCGTAGGGGGGATCTAGGAAAACAATATCGACCGGGTCGCCCTGCCAGTTAAGGGCATTGCCGCAAACGACACTAGCGCGCTCCTGTGCCTTTAACTGACGGACATGATTTCGAATAGTATCGGCTGCCACGGTAGAGCTATCGACAAATGCACAGTGGCTTGCGCCCCTTGAGAGTGCCTCCAATCCCAGAGCGCCGCTACCGGCAAAAAGATCCAGGCAGCGAGCGCCGCGGATTCGATTTGTCAGCCAGTTAAAAAGTGTTTCTCTAACCCGGTCTGGTGTTGGCCGCAAATCGGCAACATCACCGGAAAAGCTGAGTTTCAGGCCTCGCCACTCACCCCCAATAATGCGCAGTCGACCACTACTGTGTCTAATTGCCTGTTTGCCCATGTCTGCTCCCTCGGCGCAGTGCTACCATGTTGGGCTGAGGGTCGTACCCAACTACCAACTCTAAGTTAAAACTGTAATGAGCACGTTGCCATGAAATTCTTTGGGCGCAAAGAAAAACCGGAAAACCCAGAAGACGACCAGCGATTAGAGGCTAAAAGCACGGCTTTTGTCGAGGCTGACTCCGCCGAAGACACGGGTTTGTACTCTCGCTTCCGTCGTGGATTGAGTCGCACCGGCAGTCAGTTTTCCAGCGGTATTGGGGCGCTCATTTTGGGGCGCAAGGCGATCGATGACGACGTTCTGGAAGCATTAGAGGAGCAGCTGTTAACGGCTGATATTGGCATGGAGGCCACTCAGCGTATTATTTCAGCGATTACTGAACGAATTTCTCGCAAAGAGCTGTCGGACGGTGCGGCAGTCATGGAGGCCACTAAATCGGCGCTGCTTGATATCTTAAAGCCTTGCGAGCAACCTCTGGTAACAGAGGGTCAGAAGCCGTTTGTGATATTGGTAGTCGGGGTTAATGGCGCCGGTAAAACGACCACGATTGGCAAGCTTGCACATCGCTTTAAAGCGCAGGGTAAGCGGGTTATGTTGGCGGCTGGCGACACATTTCGGGCGGCAGCAGTTGAGCAACTTCAGGCCTGGGGCGAGCGTAACGACGTGCCAGTCATTGCTCAGCATACCGGTGCCGACAGCGCCTCTGTTTTATTTGACGCTTTACAGGCGGCTAATGCCCGAGGGGTAGATATCCTTATCGCCGATACGGCAGGGAGGTTGCAGAATAAAAGCCATTTGATGGATGAGCTGGCGAAGGTCGTTAGAGTCATGCAGAAGGTTGATTCTGAGGCACCCCATGAGACGTTATTGGTGCTCGACGCGGGGACAGGTCAAAATGCGGTGTCTCAAGCTGAGGAGTTCGATAAGACGGTGGGCGTCAGCGGTATTGCACTGAGTAAGCTAGACGGTACGGCTCGTGGGGGTGTGATTTTTGCAATCGCGCAGAAACTGGCACGTCCTATTCGATTTGTGGGCATCGGGGAGGGCGTGACAGATCTTCAACCCTTTGAAGCCAATGCCTTTGTGGATGCTTTGTTTGATAGTGAGTCATTGTAGCTCGTGATTGAATTTAACCGAGTGAGTAAGCGCTATGCGGACCATGATGCTCTGCGAGATGTATCGCTTACTATCGGTACAGGGGAAATGGTATTTCTTACGGGTCACTCCGGTGCTGGCAAGACGACATTTTTGCGTCTGCTTATGCTGTTAGAGCGTGCTTCTATGGGCACCCTGCGCGTTGACGGTCGGGATACGGCCCGTATCAAAGGACGAAATATCGGTCGATACAGGAGTGAATTCGGCATTGTGTTTCAGGATCATCAATTGCTGTACGACAGGTCGGTGCTTGAAAATGTTGCCTTGCCTTTAGAGATCGCGGGTTTTCGTCCCCGTGATATCCAGCGCAGAACTCGAGCGGCCCTCGATAAAGTGGGTCTTCTTGGGCGTGAGAAAGCGAATCCAGCGGTTTTATCTGGTGGTGAGCAGCAGCGATTAGGTATTGCACGAGCTGTCGTCGCAAGACCCCGATTTTTGATTGCCGATGAGCCTACCGGCAACCTTGATCCGCAGCTTTCGGCTGAGATTATGGGCTTATTTGAGGCGTTTAATCGTGTTGGGGTGACCGTTATTGTTGCAAGTCACGATCTCGCTTTGATCTCTAGATTAAAGCACCGCATCGTAACGCTAAAATTGGGTAGGCTTGTTGGGGGTTCCGGTCTGTGAATAAGCGCGCAGTGGGACTTGGCACTGCCCCAAGAGCCACCTTGGTGTCATGGATACATCATCATCGGCAGGCAGCGTCCAGTAGTTTACTTAGGGCCCTTCGGTTGCCAGTGGCTACAGGTCTCACCTGGTTGGTGGTCGGTATCGCGCTGGCTTTGCCCGCCTCGTTGTTGGTTATCTTACAAAACATTGAGACGGTGACTAGCGATATGCGCTCGCCGGCGCGCTTTTCGATATTGCTCGAGGGCAATGTTTCACTCACTGACGCCCAAGATGTTTCAAATCGTATACAGAGCAGGGTTGATGTGCGCGACGTGACCCTCATTCCGCAAGATCAAGCATTGGCGAGATTTGCTGCTGATACCGGTTTAGTGGGTTTACTGGATTCGATTCCAGAGAACCCATTGCCGCATACCTTGCTAGTAAATCCCCTAGATAGTGTTGAATCTGAGGGATTGTCTCAGCTCGCGATGGCCCTAAAAGCTGTAAAGGGTGTTGATCAGGTGGTTTTTGATACGCTTTGGCAGGCTCGACTCGCGGGGGTATTACAGGCGGGTAGGAGACTTGTTATGGGTATTGGGCTGCTCATGATGATGGGCGCGGTCCTTATTTTGGCTAATACTATTCGTCTCGCTATTGATGCTCGTCGCGATGAAATTGTGGTGATTAAGTTGATTGGTGCGAATGACGCCTATGCCCGCCGGCCTTTTTTATACACGGGTTTGTGGTCAGGGTTTGGTGGTGGCTTGCTGGGCGCGATTATGGTGGGTGTTTTCTTCATTTATCTATCAGAACCGGTTAACCAGTTGTTGCAGCTTTACAGCAGTGATCAGCGCTTTACTGGGCTGGGGATCATGGGCGTTTTGAATATGATGCTCCTCGGTGGTTTCTTAGGGTTATTTAGCGCCTGGCATGCGGCAACGAGCCAGCTTAGAGAACTTGAGCCCCGTTAGTTTCGATCCTTGATAATTAGTGAACTTTTCCATGATTAGCACTCTCTAACGTAGAGTGCTAAAATGAGCTATCGAAAGGGAGGAGGATGACAAGATGTCCGAATCAGGAAAAACAGTAGCGATGGGTCACGGGGCCGTCATGTCGATGACCCCCGGGGCTAATTTACCCGCTTATGTTCAGGCCGTGAGTGGAATACCCATTCTGTCTGCTGAGCGTGAACAGGCCTTGGCTGAAAAGTTATATTACGAGGAATGTGTTGATTCTGCTAGAGAGTTAGTACTCGCTCACTTGCGCTTTGTCGTACACATTGCTCGAAGTTACTCTGGTTATGGGCTGGCCGAAGCCGACCTGATACAGGAGGGTAATGTGGGTCTTATGAAAGCGGTTAAACGCTTCGATCCCAACAGAGGCGTGCGCCTGGTGTCCTTTGCCGTGCATTGGATTAAAGCGGAAATGCATGAGTTTATTTTACGCAATTGGCGCATTGTCAAAGTGGCGACGACGAAGGCGCAACGTAAGTTGTTTTTCAATTTGCGCAGTGCCAAGAAGTCCTTGGGTTGGTTAAGTGCAGAAGAAACCCAGGCGATCGCCGCAGACTTGGGTGTCGATGAAGCGGAAGTTCAGCGGATGGAAGGGCGTCTATCAAGTCGTGACGTTGCTTTTGATCTCCCTACTGATGCTGACGACGAAGACGCATGGCAGTCACCTCAAGCTTATCTAGACGATACATCGACTGACCCAGCCCTGTGTATTGAAGCCGAAGACTCAGCCCGTGATGGCGAGGATCGACTGCGTTGCGCTTTAAGTAGCTTGGATGAGCGAAGTCGTAATATTGTGACTCAGCGTTGGCTGGCTGAACAAAAAGCGACATTGCATGAACTGGCCGCTGAATACGGTGTGTCCGCTGAGCGAATTCGTCAGCTGGAAGTTAATGCGATGAAAAAGCTTAAAACT
>Ga0213863_10001876_pt1 | contig 15104 bp, 13 predicted proteins | sample PICome_8_FD_160128 | JGI IMG/M metagenome (GOLD analysis project Ga0213863, IMG submission 160128) | Coastal seawater microbial communities near Pivers Island, North Carolina, United States - PICO497 | ecosystem: Environmental > Aquatic > Marine > Coastal | place: USA: North Carolina... | reverse complement strand
TCGCCGGCGGACACGCGCGCGGACCCGGACGACGCCGAGGATGACCTGCTCGCGTTCGTGGTTCGGGCGTGCTTGACATTCGCCGGGAAGCGGAGGCGCGGTCCGGAGGGATCTGAGACCACCCGAGCGACGGTCGGAAAGCTAAACGATTCGAGCGCCGGCGCGTGGTGCGCGTGCGCCGTGCGCGTGCTTTGTCGAGCGCCCTCGCCCGATCACGCGCGCGCGTACCGCGCGACTCGCGAGGCGCTCATCTGTTTCCCGGAACTCGCCACGACGCTCCTCGAGACGTTCGAACGCGAGGCGGCGAATCGAGAAGACCCGCCGTTCGACTACGGCGCGCACGCGTGGCCGTTCGCGCTTCTCGCCGCGCTGTCGTCGCGCGCCGCGGACGACGCGACGACGCGGAACGCGAGGCACGCGTTCGGGGCGTGCATCAGGGTCATGTCCCCCGATGACGTCAGTGTATTCATCGAGAAGTGGTGCGGGGGGAAGGAAGCGAGGAGAGATGCGCTCGAGGTGTGCCTCGCGCTCCCGGGCGACGGCGCGACGCGAAAAGCGCTCCCCGCGCTGACGTCGGCATGGCCCGCGTGTCGCGCCGCCGCGCTCGACGCCGCGCTCTGGGGAATCCTGGACGAGAAAACGTGCGATGTCTGGATCGGCGTCCTCGAGTCCGTCGCGAAGGCATGGCGAGGGGAGCTGAGCGACGAGCAGGCGAGGCTCACGGCCGGCGTGGCGTCGAGGCTTCAGTCCTTCGTCTCGACGAGCGGGACGCGGGCGGCGGCACGAGTCGCGCGCTCCATCTCGCGCGTCGCCTCTGCGTCGGGTTCGAGCGCTTGCGAGGCTGCGATTCTGGACGAGGCGCGCGCGGCGCTGAGCGGACCGGTAGGAGATGAAGCGATCTGCGGTGTGCTCATCGCGGGCGAATTTGCCCGTCTCGGGAAGAAGCAGGCCGCGACGCCGCTTTTGGAATCGGGGCTCGCGCACGGCGACGCGCGCGTGTGCAGCCTTGCGTTGAAAATCGTCGCTGAGACGCTCGGGGACTCGGCGTTGGCGAGAAACGGCGCGCGCGCTGCTGTGGATCTCGTCGCCCGCATCGGGTCTGGTGACAGCGATTCCGCGAGTGATGGGGGCCTCGCTGAGATGACGCGCCTCGCGCTCCGCCAAACGCGATCGCCCGACAGCGACGACCACGCAGTCGCCGGCGAACTCGCCGGCGCTCTCTTTGCCGCGTTCGCGCGCGCACAGAGCGAAACGTCGGCCGCGGCCCTCGTGGGTACTCTCGAAGTGATGTTGGACGAAGCCGTTTTGTTTCCGGGATGCGTCGTGCGGTACTTCCCGTCGGTCGACGACGGCTACCTCGTCGGTCTCGTCGAGAAGCACATCGCGCTGACCGAACGTTTGACTCAAGCTCCCGGTTCGTGCCACGCGACTCTGCCCGGCTGCGCGGCGATTCTCGCCGCCGCTCAGACGTCGGCGACGTTTCAAAGCAAGCACGTCTCGCACGTCGTGGACATCGTCGCGCGTCGCGTGAGGTACGCGATGGCCTTCGATAACCCGCACCCTGACCTCGATGCGGAGGCTGCGCGCGCCGTCGAGCGGTGCGCGTCGCGCGCCTCGGCTTTGCGGCGCGCGTGGACGTCCGATGCGGAAGTCGCGGACGGACTCTCCCTCCTGAAAGAGTGCGTGGCGTTCGCCGCTGCCACCGGAGACGCACACCAGGTGAGCGAGCTCCTCGCTGTCGCGACGAGCGAGGAGGAGTGCCTGTCTTCTGCCAGGGCTCTGATAAAACGCGCGTACAGCGCCGTCGGGAAGGCTAAGCGCGATGCCGTCGCGCGCGTCGCCGCGTCTTCGCGCGCGTGCGGCGCGACCGCCGTCTTTTGCGACGCGCTCCTGGAACACTTCCGCCGCGCGGGCTTCGACTCGCCTGACGGACAACGCGTGGCGCTCGACTTCATCGATATCATCGGTGCGCTCGAGCCCTTGAGTTCTGTCGACACGTCGCAAAGTGCCGCGGTCGTGCTGAGCGCCTCCATGCACGCGGTACGCGACGTCGTTTTCCACCCTCGCGGGATGCCTTCGGCACTCTCGACTCGCGCGATGCGGCTCCTCATGGCGCACTACCGGAGGTGCACCCAGGTGAGCGAGCGCGTAATGAACGTCTCGGATTTGATCGTTGAGGCGGTTCCTCATGTCGCACGTGGCGTGCTTCTCGATGCGACGCACGCGCTCGTGACGACCTTCGAGGCTGACCTTTTGCGGTCTGGCGGAGCGCGCGACCTCGACGACGACACCGCGCTGCACGCGGCGACGGCGGCGCAGGAAGCGATCAATGCCGTGTTGATTCACACCCGAATGAAACGGAAAATTGGTTCGGGGGATGCCGTGGAAGATGAGCGCGTGAGGAGCACGATCGGCGTTCCCACGTTCGCGTCGGCTGCTGTGCGCGTCGCGCGACTGTGCCTCGACGTGGCGCGCCGCGAATCCGCGAGCTCTGAGCTTGCCGCCGCGGGGGACGGCTTGCGGCGTGCGGTCGAGACGCTCCTTCGGCGCCGAGTCCTCCCCGAGAAGACCTACCGCGAGTTGGAGCCGTGGCACAGAGAAGTGTTCTTCGAGAGCGTCCAGGAGGACAAACGCGTGTCACGAACGGGTGCGACTTTGGCGAAGAAAGTGCGCTGGAACAACGACTGGTCCCAGCACGTCGACGCGAAACCCGCGCCGAAGGAGCCCGCTGATTTGTTGGGACAGCTCGCGACGACCGCCGACGCCGTCGGCGACCGTCCCGTGGAAGGAGAAGACCCGGAGGAAACCAAGATGCCGAAGAAGAAGAAGGTGAAGAGGAAACACAGGAACCCGTTCGTTCAGGCGCTTAGGGAAACGGAAGGGAAGAAGTATCGCTCGCACGAGTGGGACGACCTCGAGGACTTCGTCGTGTGCAAGCCCGGCCGGAACTATCGAAAGCTCCTCGGCTTAGGCGACCGGCGCTCGATTTCCCCGTCCAGACGACGAGAAGACGGCGCCGTCAGGCTCAGATTTCACGAGCGCACTCGAGAGTTGCTTTACGAAAAGGCGAAGGCGGGGACGCTAGGTGAACCTGACGTGGGGCAGTTTTACAGGGGCACGCGGAACGCGTGGTACTGTATGAAGTGCCACTCGTGCATGAACCCCCAAAACAGGCGGAAGTGCGAGGTGCTTCCTGCCGACGGAAAACCGCCGGGATACGTGGAAGATCCTGAAGACGAGGAGGCGGAGGAAGAAATGGCCGAGGAAGAAATGCCTGAGGGAGAAATGGCCATGGCCGAGGAGGAGATGGCTGAAGAGGAAGTGCCCGAGGAGCAGGCGCAGGCGGGCGAAGTAGCAAACTAGCGAGCAATACGTCAGTAGAACAAATGGTGAACTCACTCTTCCAACAGAACCACGTCCACCGAGTCGTGCGCGCCCTGCAACAGCATCTCCCCTTCGAAGTGGATGATTTTGCGTTTCTTGGCTGCACGAAGCGTACCTACGAGAGCCTCGAAGATGTTCTGACAGCGATCGTCAGCGAAGAGCACACCGAATTTCACCTGCGCGCGGTTGGAGAAACGTATCGCGTGCGGTTAGCGTTAAGTTCAGCACCCCGGGGTGCTTGGAAGATCGGAGGCTACAGGAAATATCGTGGGGTGTCGGACGCGCACTAACCGAAATCTTGCCATCAGGACCTTTCCCACCGAGGCGCTTGATTTCCTCCACGAGCTGCTTCACCTCTGCTTCGACGTCGAGCCCCATGACGCGTGCTCGGCGCGCTTTTGAATAAGCGACAGTGAAAAACCGGTTAAGTTTCGAAGTTGTGGACTTAGTTTACAAAGCCGAGGCTATCGCAGTATCGCTCAATCCTTCTCCTCTGGACTCTTCGCAGCGTCTCCCGAAAGATCGTCGAGCGCTCTCCGTGTCGCGGAGAGGAACTCATCGACCTGCTGCACCACGTGCGTGGCGCTCACTCGCATTTTCAGCGCGAAAGTGGCCACCTTCGCATCCGGTCCGTTCACGGCGTTCTTGCAAGGAAACGTGAGCCCCTTGCCACCCTCCATCTTGGTGAAGGTCTGTCCCTTCCACATGGCCGCGTTGAGGATAAGTCGGTAGTTCCCCTTCGCCCGCATCACCATACGCGCGCCACCATCTTTACCGCGGTTCAGACGCATCTCCCCTCTGCCCCGCTCTTTCCACGACGGCGCCTTGCCCTCTTCGGTGACGAACTCGTACAGCGCTCCGTCGGTCGTGAAGAGGACATCCTCGTCCTCCTCGCCGGTGGTAACGTCCTCCTGCTGAAGAGTGATCACGGGCTTGGTCTCCGCGGGAGTGCTCTCAGGAGCGGCATCGTCGTCGTCATCACCCCCGGCATCGTCTGCGGATGTCGTTTTGCCGAAGAGTTGCTTTGGCTTGTTCGCGTCGCCAAACACGGAGGACAGCGCCGGAAAGCCGCCTTCGGTGGACCCTGCAGCCTTGGCGAACCCGCCAAACCCACCGCCACTGCTGAACCCCCCGAAACCTCCCCCCGGCGCCGCGCCCCCAAACCCCTCGCCAGCGGGTTTCGCGGATCCGAAGCCCCCGAATCCACCGAACCCACTGATGGTCGCGGCACCGCTGCCGAACAGGGGCACGGCCGCAGGCTTGGCGTCCTCCTTCTTCTCATCCGCAGCGGGTTTTGTATCTGCAGCACCCTTCACCACGGTGGATTCTTTCTCATCCGCTCCGTTCTCCACCGTAGGCTCTTCTTCCTTAGCGACCTTCGCCTCGGATTTCTTGGCGTCGGCATCATCGGATTCCTCGTCACGGCTTCGCTTGGCGCCGACTTTCGGTGACGCTTTACCGGCCATGATGGTGCTCTCGTGGTGCCTGCCACTGCGCACAAGAGTTTTTGAACTGGCCGACTCGCAAGTGGAACTTTTTCCAACCTTGGAAGTGCAGAATCGCTTTTTCTTTCGTGATGTTTTCCGGAAAAATCAAACATTCGCAGTATTTTCGTTTATTTCAGACTGACCGTAACATATGGTAGGCATGTTTTTTCCCGTGTTCCTTCGGTCTGGGGATTGTGAGTTTTTCGTTGAGAGCAAAAGAGGCAGGCACCCATCGGGGCATAACGAGCTTTGAGGAGCCGTTCCCTGTGTTCGAGAGCGCGGTGTGAGGGCGCGGGGGTGGAGATACACACGATACATTGCCGTCACATACCGTTTCTCGTGGACAGTCGGTCGTCGGCGCTCACAGGCGTGGCACGCTGAGCGTCGATACTCGTTCGCGCTTGAGAAGCAACGAAAGCCAGCAACGATGGACGACGCTCGAGGCGTGCACCGCGAACCGCTCGTGGAATTCGTCGAGGACTGGGATAACATCGCCAGAGGAGTTATGGATGACACGGGAGATACACCAGGTCCCCTTAACGCTCCTGTGTGTGTCATCACCGCGATGGAGGAGGACGTTCGCCTCGAGGATTTAGGGGTCACGTTGAACCCGGCTTTCAGCAAGCTTGTTGTTGTTTTCGCGCAGCTCTCCACGGAAACCGCGAGGCTACGGAGAGCAGCGGAGGAAACTTTGTTCCCGGCCTTAGCTATCTTTGGCGAGCATCCGCACATCGATGGCTCAGACGCAGGCCTTCCTGAAGGCGAGGTTCAGGTGGTGCTCGCGCGGTCCTTGAAGCATCTTCAAGACGTCGTGCTTTTTCTCGAACAAGTATACGCAGTCGCGCTGAACTTATTTGAACAGCTGTCTGCCTTGTATACCGACATCCCTCGGGTGTATTCGCCCTTGCAAGCCGTGCGATTATCTACTGCATTTGTGGCACTCGGTGAGTGCCTCGGATTGGCCGCGGGCTTGGATGAGGCGGTGACGGAGAACACCGCTCTGCCGGTGGCGTTCGACGCGTTCAGACGTATGCTGCCTGCAATCCGAGCGAACCCGGCTAGTTTCCCCGCAGAGGAAGTCGGCGACCTTGAGGGCATCGAGTCTATCGTGAATAATTTAGAATCGCGCATCTTAGCTGCGAATGCGTTCGACATCATCGTCGATAAGCTCGTTGGTCTGATGGGAGAAGGAGGACATCCGCAGCATTTCTTAGACCAATTGTCGAAAACCGCGTTTGACGGCGTAAACGAGATGACCGCTCGGCTGTTGACGAAAGGAGAGAGGCCTTCAGACCGGACAAACCTCGTGTCGCTGATGTGTTTGGCTGTTCTGCATTCTCGATTGGTGCCACTTCAGGTTGACAAGAGGCTTTGCAAAGTGGTTTGGGACGTGCGCAAATCTGCCATCATGCTTCCGGTTTCCAGGATACACCTCATACAACCCGTGGAGTTCCTGTGCCGGTATTTGCCGACTTCGGCCATTGAACTTGGGCCTTCACAACCATTAGAAGTGGCGCATCAAGCGAGATACGAAGCGCTCGATCGAATCGTTACTGACTTGAAGAAGGAGCTTTCTGTGTTACTTGTGGAAGGCACGGCGTGGATTGCGAATCTGGAAATAAAACTGGCGGTGAGCGAGGAGAACATGAATGCTGTGTTCGGTCGGCGTATACGTTTGCTAAGCGACGGCATTCATATTGCACATCGGATACGAAGCCGTGTTCAAGAAACCATCCAGCTGCACGACGTGCTGGAGGCCCCGTTGACAAACATCGAACTACGATTGCTCGCCCGAGGTCTAGAACTTCTCCACGGAATCAACAGTTCATACAGGAGAAATAACACAGAGCTTGCGCTCGAACTACAGCACCTACTTGGCTTTGCCCTTGATCGTCTGACGATGCTGGTTGTCCCAGCCAAGCAAGTCCTCGAGGAAGCCCTTACGTCGGTCGTCTCCGGTTGGAGTCGCATGCAAATCACGCTTTCGGGAAAGTGGACGGGTGCAGAACTTGCTCGTGAAGACGCTGTCGCAGCAGCCAGCCTTGCCGAGATCGTACTTTCGGGACCGGCAACAAAACAGAGGTACGAAAGCTTCGACGGAGCCCTGACGATCTTGACACAGGCATAACGCAGCCGCAACTGACAACGCTTCCTTCCTTCTCTCACGCAGACTCAAATTGATTCGACTTTGTTTCGATATATTGGAGGACGCATACGTAATGAGTGACGAAACCTCAGAGGACGCAGACGAACTCATCGTACGTAACCTGCACAACAAAAATTCAACGCGCGCTAAAATATGCATTCTTTCAGCGCTGACTAAGCTTTTTATTCAACGCGCAGGACTTGATCGATTTGCTCTCAAACATGGACGTGCGAGCTAACGACGCATGCGACACGTCATTCCTTTATAAGTGCGGCGATTTATTCCCCGCGTGCTTAGCAGACGTCTACGACAAGCCAGATGAGGTACGCCTTAATGATTTCCGACTCACAATCGCCGAACAACGAACAGCTAACATATTTGAATCCTTTTCTCTACGGTAAAGGCGCATCGTCTTCAACTGCTCGTCCAAGCGTTCAGCGCGTCAATCGAGCTTTTGAATCGAGGAGAAGCCTCGAAGCAACAGATAGCCGCATTTGAGCAAGAGCTTCTCGATGCTCTTGACGATGAAATCATCCGTCCTCTCTGTGTGGACATTGAGACAGACTTACGTCAACTGATTCACTCAGCTCGTTCTAGCGGAGCCGTCAACGTTGAGGTGAAGGATATTGGTAAGTTTCTGCGAGTCATTCCGCTGCGTGTCGCTATGAAAGAGTTCGACATTCGGAGTCAGGTTGCGTTTTGTTTGAACGCTTCATTCTGCAATCAACCAGCAGTATCGATTGATGACGTGAGGATACGTGAAGAAATGCGCAGTCTTGCGATTAGTAAGTATGGGCTTCCGCTTGCTGAGGATGAGCGACCTGAGCAAACGGTTGAAGGGTGTATCGACGCGCTTGAAGTAATCAGGGAGGTTCATCTGTTTGTTTCGGAGTACAGTTACGATTTCCACTCTCAACGCTACGTTGAGAGGGCAAACAGGAGCGGCTTGGGCATTCAACAAGTTTCGAGTTCGATACGGACGCATGGCATTGGCTTTACCCACTCGGTGATCAGTTCCGTGCATGAATATCTGACGCAGCGCTTTCAGCAGTTCAGCCAACTGTTGTTTGACGACAAAATCAGGAGCGTCATGGCGAAGGAATCCAGGACATTCAGACGAGAACAATCTGGACCTAAATCATTCAATGGCGCGGCCACTCCTGCGCCATCGAAGGATTATTCTATGGTGAGTATTTTCGCTGCCTGTGTGCGCTGCTTGAATTTTTTACTTTTTCTCTCACGCGCGTATATTGGTTTCTGACACCCTTGTCCCGTGCCCCTCAGGATCGTTCGGTGCGTTTACTTCGAGATTTCCGCAGGTTAGCCTTCTCGGAAGACGGCTCGACGTTTCCTGAGCAGTTCCGTCTGCTCGTCACTGACGTCGGTAACGCGTTGGGCTGCCTCCGCTTGTTGAGATTGGGCATAATGCACTCGTCCGCTCACGAAGCAAAGTTTTTCCCTGGTCTCAGAAGTTCCTTTCGTGTATTCGAGGCTACCGCAAAGTCGGATGAGATGCCTGCGAGCACGTTGGAGGCGGCGAAAACTTTTGACGATGAGCTCAAACTTTTACGGAAACACACCGCGAAGGGCACCAATTTTTTCAACGTTCTCGTAGATGAATTCGCAGGCAAGCTTAAGGACATCGACGATGAGCACTTGAATGACTTCTATCTCATGATTCCTGCTCTGAGCTTACATGCGGTGGAATCTGTGGTGTCCATCAGGGAGAAACTTGCGCGACGAGGAAAGGAAGACGCGGTGAACTTTGCGGAAGATGGATTCGCCCTCGGCATCGCATTTCTGCTCTGTATTCTTGATCAAAGCGCAGCCTTTGATAGGTTAAATTGGAAAAACACCGTGTTGAGCTTTTACACGGATGAAAAAGCAAAGGCGACCAACAAGGATGAGGACGCACTGGGGCCCTCGGACGATGCTGCTTCAGATGACGAATCTGACACCCAGATGAAGTTGGGAAAGATTCAAGCGACGGTTGACGAGTTCGCGCTCTTGCATTTCTGCCTCGAGAGCGCGCGCACGTTCCTTAATCACTCTTAGCTCCCTATATAGTCTAGCTACTAGCATACGTTCATCATTTCAGATTCAGCGGAGGACGAACGCCTTCGCCGTGGAGCAACTGCCTGCTCGTCGTCACACACTTCATTCGACCTCGTCCTCTGGAAACCCGACTTTGATTAATTTTTTTCTCGAATCCAAAAATCTCGCTGAGAGCAAATCCATTTCGGCGGCTCGAGCTTGCGGAAAAGCGATCGGATACGTATCCACTATCCGATCGTCGCGCGCGACGCCAGTGTTCGCGCGCTTCCCGCACGCGTCGCCCGTTCGTCGTTCCGACGTTGTGCCACTCGCAGCAGTACGCAACGCCGCACACGGTGCTCGCCTCTCATCACTTAGGTCGGCCAATATGTCCGCTTTTGCGATGCAATCGCTCGCCAAATCCACCGCCGCCCTCAAGCCCCGCGTGACCAAGCGCGGCGCCAGCGGTGTCCGCCGCGCCGTGAGCTTCAGGGCTTCCGCCGCCGGTAACAAGGACCACGGTCCTGGTTACTCCGGCTCGGAAGAGAAGCTGTTCCTTGAGCCCATCAAGAAGATTGAGGGCACCGTCACCCTCCCCGGCTCCAAGTCCATGTCCAACCGCATCTTGCTCCTCGCCGCGCTTGCTGAGGGCAAGACCAAGGTGCTCAACCTCCTGGACTCCGACGATATTCGATACATGGTCGGCGCGCTCGAGAAACTCGGCCTTGAAATCACGGAGGATCGCGAGAACAACATTCTCGAGATCGTCGGCTGCGCGGGCAAGATCCCCGTCGAAGGTGCTGAGCTCTTCCTCGGTAACGCTGGCACTGCCATGCGTCCCCTCACCGCCGCCGTCGCCGCTGCGGGGAAAGGCACCTTCGTCCTCGACGGCGTTGAGCGCATGAGGGAGCGCCCTATCGAAGACCTCATCGTCGGCCTCAAGCAACTGGGCGTCGATGCTGAGTGTACCTTGGGTACGGGCTGCCCCCCTGTCAAGATTGAGGCCAACGGCATTCCCGGCGGCCGTGTCGAGATCAAGGGCTCCGTCAGCAGCCAGTACCTCACCGCGCTGCTCATGTCTTCCCCGCTCTCCACCGGAGACATCGAGATTGTCATCACCGACACCCTCATCTCCAAGCCTTACATTGACATGACTATCAAGCTCATGGAGAGGTTCGGGGTGGAGGTTGGTGTCTTCGAAGACATGCAGCGCTTCGTCATCAAGGGTGGTCAGACGTACAAGTCTCCTGGTGAGGCGTTCGTGGAGGGAGACGCGTCTTCGGCGTCGTACTTCCTCGCGGGCGCGACCATCACTGGCGGCAAGATGAAGGTGATCGGTTGCGGCACGGATTCGCTACAGGGAGACACCAAGTTCGCGGAAACCATGGAGTTGATGGGCGCGAAGGTGGAGTGGGGCAAGAACGACGTGACGGTGACTGGCCCCGGAGGCAAGCTCACTCCCATCGACGTGAACATGAACAAAATGCCCGACGCTGCCATGACCCTCGCGGTGGCTGCGCTTTTCGCGGACGGCGTGACCACCATTCGCGACGTCGCGAGCTGGAGAGTGAAAGAGACGGAGCGCATGATCGCAATTGTCACGGAGCTCCGCAAGCTCGGTTGCGATGTGTTTGAGGGTGAGGACTACTGCGTGATCACTCCTCCTGAGAGTGGTAAGATCAATGAGGGCGTCGATATCGATACCTACGACGATCACCGCATGGCCATGGCTTTCTCCCTCGTGGCGTGCAGCGGCACCGGGGTCAACATCAAGGATCCCACGTGCACGAAGAAGACGTTCCCGACGTACTTCGACGCGCTCAAGGAAGTGTGCAGTGAGTAAATGGATTAGACGGTACTTAATATCTCACAAAGAATACGTTGCGTGTCCCTCCCCTCACTGCGGCGGCTGCTGCATCTGCTCCATGCTCTGCGCGTTGAGCTCTCCGAACCGCATGCTGACGCGCGAAGAGTGTTTCAAGAACTTCTCGCAGCACTTGCTCACGCATCTCTCCTCATCCTTCTCCAGCGTCTTCCTGCGAAAGCTCTGAACGCAGGTGCTGAAACACTTCTCCACGAGATTGTTATACATCCGGAGGCTGTCTCGCGTCTGCATGCCCTCAATCATGGCAGCCATCTTCTTCTCTTCCTCCGGAGACGGCGCGAGGCCGCTCATCGGGTCCATCTCGGAACGACTTAGGGTTAATCGATCTGCGGTCTCGGCGATTACTCGAAGCAAGAAGCCGCGCTCGGTCCTCGCACGCGTCTACGATGTGATCGAGACGATTCGTTCACGCGTTGAACGTTTTACGGTCCCACCAGCTTGGGCACCGCGCGTCGAAGAGTGGGGGCGCCGCGAAACTTAGATCAAGTTTATGCGTGCCAGCTGGCCAGTTCGTTCGGGTGATTGACGCGGCGGGTCAGTGGCACGGCACTGCAGAGAAATCTGGCAGGGTATTTTCCGAGAAGCCCCTGCGGGAAAAGGCGCACTGGTAGATGCGCGTGGAGTGAGCAGCATAGGGACCCGTTGAATGTTGTTGCAATACGCTGAAGCACTGTGCGCGAAGCGCCTCGTGCTTGCGAGCGCGTCGCCGCGGAGACGGGAGATCCTGGGCAACTTAGTGCGTTTTCCTTTTTCCCTTTTCGTGCCCACTTCCAAACAACTCCCTGCAGCTCAGCTGACCCACGCGCGCTTTGCTTTAACAGGGTTTGAAGTTCGACGTCGTCGTCTCTAAGTTCGACGAGGACCTCGACAAATGTCAGTTCCCCTCCGCGGCGGACTACGCGAAGGAGACGGCCACATTCAAGGCTCTCGAGGTGGCGAACCGAATTGAGAAAGAAGAGACGGATGGTGCTTCGCCGTTCTTTATCGTGGGAAGCGACACGGTGGTTGAAGCGCCTGACGGAACCATCATGGAGAAGCCTGGAAACAACGAAGAGGCGATGATGATGCTTCTATCCCTGCAGGGTGTTACGCACCAGGTTCACTCGGGGGTTGGCATTGTCTTTCCAGACCCGGCGCGCCCCGACGGCAAGCTCGTGAAATCCTTCGCAGAGACGACGCGAGTGACGTTTGCGCCGCTGCAAGAGGCTGAGATTAGGGCGTACATCAAAACGGGAGAGCCCTTCGATAAGGCTGGAGGTTATGGTGCGTGCTTCTTCTTACGTGGTCACTCGAACACTCGTATGAACACTGCGAATCTCTTTTATTCACACGTCGTCGGTGTGCTTCTCCCGCTCTATGAAAACAAACTGTTGACCTCTCATCTCGTGTCTGTCTCTTCCGCGGCGCAGGTATCCAAGGCCCAGCGGGCGCTTTTGTAAGCTCCATCACCGGATGTTACTTCAACGTGATGGGTTTCCCTGTACACAAATTTGCGAGCAAGTTGTCTACGATGATCGAGGAAGGGGAGGTGAAGCTATGAAAAAGCCGCGCGCGGGTCCACCCGGAAGCCGCGGGCGCTCATCGGGTTTCCGGCGTGATGGGCGACTTGACCGGTTTCCCGGGAACCGCCGGCTCCGGCGCAGCTGGAAGCCTGAGGACTGCTTCGGCGCCCGTGCTGCACGCGAGAGTTTCCGTGGACTTGTCCATCTCGAACGCCTGGAGCTCGTCCTTGTAGTTGGTGAGAGAGTAATTGGTCGCGGCGGCGGCGCCCCGCAAGCGTACGAGCGCGCGGTCGTAGGCTTTAGCGGCGGCAGCCTCTTCGTTGTAAAGCCCGAGGTAGATGTGCTTAGACCCGGGCATCCCGATCCTCGCCTCCCACCTGCCGTTGGGGTGGTGCGTGACGCCGCGGAAGCCCGACGATCCGCGCGCGAACCCCTGGCTCTGCCTGCGAATCGCCATGACGAGCTCCTCGAGTCCGACGCTCTGCATGAAGGAGTCGAGCTCGGAGTACTTGCTGGCGGGAAAGTTGAGCTTCACCTTGCGCGCGCCCTTGGTGCCCTTGCACTTCATCGCGGCGACGTCGTACGCCTCAGCAGCGTGTTCCTCCTTCTCGTAGCCACCCAGATACATCTGCTTCCCCGTCTCCTTGACCCAAATGTGCGCCTCCCACCGGCCGCTGCGCTTGTGCTTCGTGACGCCGCGGTACTGGCTTGAGCGCTGCTTCCCGTTGTGGCCGAGAGCCAACTCGGGCTCGCGGTTGGGCGTTGCCGCCGGCTGCAGGTTGTGGATATTCGCAAGCTCGTTGGTGGTCTCTCCGGGCACGAGCGGCTTGCTCGTGGCACTGCCACTGCTGGTGTTATCCGAACCTCCCGTGGTTTTCTTGCCGCCGGTTTTCGTGCGCTTGCTCGCGGGCGCCGGCTTCGCGCGACTCCCTGTGCGCGTTCGCTTCGCGGTCGCTGGCTCACCCGCCGCAGGCGGCGGGTTGACGACGCTGGATTTGAGCACCGTCGAGGTACCCGCTTTGTCATCCACGGGCACGAAGCCGCTTCCGTCGGCGATGGCGCCGTTGACGGCGGCGGCGGTGGCGCACGCGATACGAATGTTATCTTCGGCCTCGCGCCTGTTGGCGTTGAAGCCGAGCGCCGCCGGCGTGGCGGGTTGGTGGCGGGTCTGAAGGTTTCCCTGCAAGATATGGTCCTGGGGGGGCGGCGTGTCATCCACCTTCACCGGTATCGCGTTCTGAACCGCGCCGTTCCCGTGAGCCGGCGGCTGCGACATGTCGTCCAGGCCGAGATCTGTGGATTCGCGTGAGCGAAAGGCGCTTAGGGTTAGCGCACGACCTTTCGTTCCGCTGAAAGACAAATAATAATAAAAGGCGGGAAAAAAGGAGAGCGCGAGGGTTGCGTCGTGCGCGGCGAGTGCGGCCACCGGAGGACCTGACGATCGCGCGGGAAGTAAGGGCATGCGATAGGGCGCTGTGAGGTCCTTAGGCATGCCTCGATGGAGACGTACCGAGCAGTTCCGCGTCCGTGAGGAAGCCTGAGTTCATATCCCAACCCGTTATCATACGCCCGGGAAGAAACTCCTGCGTCGCGTGGTCAGCGCCGCCACCGCCCGCGCCAGGAGGAGGGGCGTAGTTCTGCGGCTCGCCGTGCATGGCAGAGCGTCGTCGACCGAGACGCGGCGCGGATACTCCACCTATGACCTCCCTGCACGTGCGTGTCGCGGGGAGGACAGCGATAGTCGTTGTGCGGGACCTCGGGGAGAACCTCCTGGGGCAGGGCGAGGTCGTGGCTTTCGAGTCGTCCTAGACAACGGCGGTGTGTGTGGTCACCTACCACGATGGAAGCGAACCAGGATGTGAACCAAAGAGAACGAGGCTGTTTTCTCGGAAGCATCGTTGTCCCGAGGCGGGTTCAAAATAAGCGCGCACGCGAACAGCGGAGTCGAGGCTTATCGCACAAAAAAATATTGTCTTCGTTCAAAGAATATCCCGTCGGCGCGCTCGTCAAATTACTCCTCGTCGCTCTCCTCCTCCGACTCCGACTCTTCCTCGAGCCAGTTGATGAACGGTTTCGCCTTTTCGAGGAAGCGCACGTCGATGTCGGGGTCCAGCTTGACGGCCGCCTCCTTCGCCTGGCCCCAGGCGATCACCGCCTCTTCGGAGAAGACGTCCGCGTCGTACAGCAGCTTGAGCGTCTGCGCCGCAGCGCTCAAAAAGCGAACGCCGCCCGTTCGGTTCACAAACGGGCTGGCGGACAACGCCAAAGCCTCGATCTTGTCGATGGCCTTGATCTGGTCCGAGCGCTTTTTCAGCAGCGCCTCGAGAAGCTCGGCGTTCGTCTTCAGGTGCTTACCGAGCGCGGCGAGGAGCTCCTTGTCCGTGCCGGTGACCTCCGCCGGGTGCGGCGACGCGAGCCCCGCGGGCAGACCCGAGGGCGCGGGAATGCAGAACGACAACACCGCCGTCGTCGCGAACGCCCCGGTTTCGCTCGCCGAACGTCCCTTGGACTCCGCGAGTTTGAGCAGAGATTCAGCCTCCACCGCTTCGTCGCGCTCCTTGTCCTGGAAGCCGAGCATCGCGACCTCCACTTCGCGCTGGTACTCGGTCTGCTCCTTGTCCGCTTCCGCCTCCGCGCCCGGGCCGAGCGCCGCGCGGCGCAGGGTG
>Ga0213863_10001869_pt1 | contig 15129 bp, 23 predicted proteins | sample PICome_8_FD_160128 | JGI IMG/M metagenome (GOLD analysis project Ga0213863, IMG submission 160128) | Coastal seawater microbial communities near Pivers Island, North Carolina, United States - PICO497 | ecosystem: Environmental > Aquatic > Marine > Coastal | place: USA: North Carolina... | reverse complement strand
CGAACAATGCTTAGGTTGCTTTCAGTTTGAAAATAAAGATTGATTGCAAAAATATTGCCCACAACTACTATTATGTGTAATTCAAAAAATTGAACTAATGAAAAACTCAGTAAATAAAAGGCATTTGGACAAGATTGAAGAATATGTTTACAAAGCAATGATGAGAGATGATCTTGATATAGTGCAAGTTTTTGAACGTCTAGGAGTATATGCCAACTTGAAAACAATTTCAAATTATGCTAAAGAAAATAAACTTTCTTATAACGGCGTTAAAAATCACAGAAAAATAATAAAATTATTTGGTTGCAAATTTGTATTAGATAACGAATAAAATATTTTGTTATCTTTACAAATATGGATAGCAGTCAAATTGGATGTTTAGCTGAATATAAGTTTGCAACTACCGCAATGGAAAAAGGTTTTTTTGTTTCCTTTCCTTTATTACATACTTCAAGATATGACTGCATAATTGAAACGCCTAAAGGATTGTTTAAAGTACAAATTAAATCAGTTCACAATCATAAAAACAGAACAAGAGTTTTTTTAAGAGATACAAAGAAAAACTCATACAGTAAAAAAGACGTAGATTTTTTTGCTATTTATTACAGAGACAAAGACGGATTCTTTATTTTAAAAAATGACGGCAAACGAAAATCATTTGAATTAACATCACCTAAATATTTAAAATATTTTAATAACTTTGCAGAACTTTAAATGTTTTCAATTTTGTTTTCCAACGAAAAGGCGTCGCAAACTAATGTGACGCTTTTTTTTTATCTTTACAAAAATATTCATAATATGAAACTAAAAATAAAACAATCCATTTAAAAAGGAGACAAGCGTTACAATGAGGGCGATTTTATAGAATTAGACGCAAATACTGCTGATAACTGGATTAAAAAAGGTTTAGGATCTAAAATATCTAAAAAGAAAGAAAAGCAAAAGTTTGAAACAAAAGAACTAAAGGTTGAATATAAAGAAATCAAATCAGATGAGGCAAATTAAAATAAACGCAACTACCGGTAATGAAATATTGACGGCCCAAAATGTTAAAGACTACGTTCGTATTGATACAAGCGCAGATGATAATTTAATTACCGCAATGATTTCCCAGGCTCGTATATGGTGCGAAAATTATATTTCGAGAGATATTATTCCAAAAAATAGAACGTACTATTTAGACACAACCAAAGGGTTGTTTGATTTACCTTTTGGCCCGATTGCTAGTATATCAGAGGTAACTATTGACGGAACGGCTACAACTGATTATGAAATACTTGGTTTAGATAATGAAACGATTGAACTAGATGGAGGCTCTGCTGAAAAAGTAAAAGTCACATACATAACAGTAGGAATAAACGATGCTTTAGTAAAACAAGCGATGTTGCAACTTATATCAACCTATTACGATAATAGGGCAGATTTTACAACTGAGCAAAACGATGTCGCAGAAATACCAACATCAACAAGACAAATTTTAACGTCTTATAAAACTATGTTTATTTAATGGACGCCGGAAAACTAGATTCTAAAATAACAATAAAGAGATTGGTTAAGTCTCCTGATGAATTTGGCGGGTTTACTTCTACTTTGTCAGAGGTTGCGACTGTATGGTGCAATTTAAAGCAAATTAGCGGAGATATAAGCGACAAACTAGGTAAAAGAACACAAGATATTCAGATTGAAATAATGATGCGTAAAAACACCGCAGATTTAATTCAGTTAGGAGATATATTTACATTAGAGGGTGGATCAAAGAATTATCGTATAAATGAAAAGTATGAGTTTAATTTAGATTTTTATACTAAACTAATAGCAACAAAATCTGAATAAAATGAATATTAAAATTAATCAGTCAGATTTGGCCCAACTTAAAAAAAAGTTAAACAATTTAAGAACATTTGATAAAACAACGCTTTCAAATGAACTTGGAAAGACTGGTGCCGATATTTCAAGAATTGCAACAAAATCTGCGCCGTCTGATTATGGTACATTAAGGCAGTCAATAAGGTATCAAAAACAAGGCAAAACTGTTGAGGTTATAGCCGGAGCAAAATATGCGCCTTATGTAGAATTTGGAACGGGTGCTTTTGTAACTTTTGACGATATGCTAGAGCTAGGAATACCAAAGAGTTATGCAGCACAGTTTAAAGGCTCTAAGCCTGGTTATATGAAACCTCAACCGTTTTTCTTTGGCTCTGCTAGAGTAGGATTAAAAAAATTATTAATGCGCTTAAATAGCGAAATTAAAAAAGCAATAAAATAATATGTTAGAGGCGATTTACTATGTAAGGAAATCAATTATTGCAAAATTAAACGGCAATGTTTTAATTAACAATGTAGCCGTACCGGTGTATAATCGTATTCCAACTGACGCAACCTATCCATTAATTAGAGTTTATTCAGTTTCAACAGACGAAACAGACCAAAATCAACAATCATTTACAACCGAAACAATTACACGAATTGAATGTATTTCAAAATTCTATTCAGATGATGGAGGGCAATTAGATACTAATTTAATGGTATCGCAATGCTTACAAAAACTCAGAACTAGGTCAGTAAACTATATTGATTTATTACCAAACGGATTTAATGTTTACACAAGTGAAAACAATGGTGTTACTTATTTAGAGGATGATTTATCAGATTCAACTTATTTTAGAGGAATAATTGAACTATCAAATAAGATTCAACAAGTAACTCCGGTAATTGTTTCATATACTGATCCTCTACAAAGCGAGTTGCAACTAGAGTACAGAAATCAATATACAGATAGAATTATAGCAGATGGAGGACAATATGAATCCATTGAATGTGCAACAGATGTATTATACAACCAATAAAATAATAAAAAAATGGCTAAAATAACTTTTTCAGCAAAATTTGACAATGTAACTTCGGATTTACCGAGAATAAACAAAGTTGAAGCAGCTGATATGAATGAAATTAAAGAATCAGTAAATGCTTTGTATGATTCGCAAGGTGGTTGGGTTGATTATGAAGATTCTGCAACAACGACAACTCCAATAAATCTAACTGCAAATGTTTGGACAGATTTAACAAATGACAAGGCCGGAAGCGGTACAATTACAACTTATAAGCCTAGCTTTGTAACTGGAGACTTGTGGAACTCAGCCTCTAACTCATTAGATTTTTCTGAACTTGGAGCCGGTAGAGTTATGATTGTTAGAAACGATTTCGATATAACTGCCGGAGCATCAAATACAAGACTTGACGCACGTTTATATTTTCCTGATACCGGAAAAACTGTTGAATTTATGCACGATAATATCGCAAGTAATAATGATCTAGTAAGGTATTCAAGAACTACCCAATTATTTACACATACAGATATTTTAACAAGTGGGTGCAAAATTCAAGTTAAAGTTGATAAATCAGGAGCAACGGCAACAGTTGAGAACTTTTTAATTACAGTTATATCACATTTCTAAAAACAAAACAATGCGACAAATAAACAAAATCATCATCCATTGTAGCGCAACACCGGAAGGTAGAAAAACAAGCGCTGAAGAAATAAAGAGTTGGCATTTAGAAAGAGGCTTTTCTGATATTGGCTATCATTATATTGTTCATTTAGACGGCTCAATTTCCTATGGTAGAAACATTGAGAAAATAGGCGCACATTCAAGAGGTCAAAATAAAATGTCGATAGGCGTTTGTTATATTGGAGGTTTAGACGAATGTTTAGATCCTAAAGATACAAGAACGCCACAACAAAAAGAAAGTCTTTTAATCTTGCTAAAAACACTAAAAAAATTGCATTCTAAAGCGGTTATTTATGGCCATAGAGATTTTAGCGAAAAGGCTTGTCCAAGTTTTAACGCGTTTGACGAATATAAATATATTGAGTAATGGCAAAGAAAAAATTTAAAGACACTAAAGTAGGTCAATTTATACTTAAAAAAATACCTGGTTTTGTTGGCGATATACTTCCGGAAAAAGGAGTTTTAGGAGTTGTTAAAAATTTAATTGATAACGAGCCTGAATTGACAAGTCAAGACAAAATACAGTTGCACAATGAACTGATTGAGTTATATGGGTTAGAAGTTGCGGACAGAGATTCGGCTAGAAAACGAGAGATTGAAAAGGCCAAGTCAGGAGGATTTGACTTTATGTTTAATTTAACCGGTGTTATTGGTTTAGGCGCCTTTGCTTTTATTATTTATGCGATTGTTTATTTACAAATCCCGGAATCCAACAAAGAAGTTTGGATTCATTTGATTGGAATTTGTGAAGGAATTGTATTATCAATTTTCGGATATTTCTTTGGCTCTGCGGTTAAAAAAAACAACCAGTAACTAAAGTGTTTTAATTTTTGTATTTTTGTTTTTAAATTACAAAAATATGTCGTTAGCGGATCAAGCAAGTCTTTTACTTATACCAACCGGTTACAAATCACAAAAAGTTTATTCTATATTTCCTACAAATGGCGATGGGGATTTTGACTTTTCGAGGCCTTCCTCTGCCACAAGAATAGCAAAAAACGGATTAATAACAACAGTTGCTGCAAATGTACCAAGGCTCGAATATCCTTTGATTGATGGTGTAGTAAATGGATGTCCTAGTTTGTTATTAGAGCCACAGAGGACTAATTTGATTGAGTATTCTATACCAACCAACTCAGCACCTTATAATTATGCTAATGGAGGAGTGGGTTTAGCACCAATACATACTGCTAATCAAGGAATATCTCCAGATGGCTCTCTAAATGCTTGTAAAATAGATTTTAATTTAAATGGGGGTACTTCATCAAGTGATTTAAGTCAAATGGCTTACGTTGGTTCTTCTTTAACTGGAGATTACACGAGTTCTTTTTATTTAAAAAGTTTTGATAGTAATTCATACACCGTCACATTACTAGACCCTAATGGGGTAACAAATAAAACAGTAATAACTCCAGAATGGCAAAGATTTACTTTTTATAACGGAGGAGGAACAACTTCTACAAATTTAATTAGGATTAGGTTAAGAGGTAATGAGAATACATCAGATACTGCGTCTTTATTAGCTTGGGGGTTTCAGATAGAACAAGGTTCTTACGCAACATCTTACATACCTACTAACGGAACAACAGTTACCAGACTAGCAGAAACTGCTAATGGAGCTGGAAATGCAGATACGTTTAATGATTCAGAAGGTGTTTTGATGGCAGAGATAAGTGCTTTGACGTCATCTAATGGGAGTAGGGATATAGAAATTTCTGATGGTAATACCAATAGAATTATAATTCAATATAATCCAAGTGGTGTTTTACAAGTTTTTGTTCTTGTTAATGGAGTTACAACTTATACATTCGCATACACCACATTAATAACGCAGTTTAAGAAAATAGCGTTAAAGTATAAAGAAAACGATTTTGCTTTATGGGTAGATGGTTTTGAAGCAGATAGCAGTAATAGTGGCTCTGTTTTTAGCGAAAATACATTAACACAATTAGACTTACTTAAGGGAGTCGATTCATCTTTAAATTTCTACGGAAAAACCAAACAAATACAATACTACAATTCAGCATTAACAGATAGCGAACTAGAAAAACTAACGTCTTGGACATCTTTTTCAGATATGGCAACAAGTCAATTATATTCAATAAAATAAGATATGGCAAACACTTTAAAATTCGGATCGGGTAATTGGGCAACAAAAGAAGGCTCAACTCTTGCCTATAATGATGAGAATGGGAACTTTAAACCTTTACCATTTGATTTTAGTAGAGATTCAAGTGCTACTGTTGTAAATAAATATGGTTTAATAGAAGTAGTTGGTAATGATATACCAAGAATAGATTATAAAGATGATGCTAAAGGTGCTTTATTGTTAGAGCCAACGAGGAGTAATTATAGTGCATCATCGGAATTACCATCTACTTGGACTTATACAGAATTTGGTAGCGGAAGTGCTGGAACAATAACAACTGGTAAAACAGATATGTTTGGAGGAACAAATGCAGTACAAGTAGATTTTCCATCAGATGCGGAAAACGTAAGTATTCTTTTTGGTTCTTCATCAAGTGGTTTAACTTCTGGAGATACTTCGGTAAGTATTTATATTAAATTAGTTGAAAGCGGTAGTAAAGACGTTCAGTTAAGGTGTAATTTTACGAGTATTGTAAATGTTAATTCTACTGAATTTACAAGAGTGTATTTAAGCGGAACTAAAACAAGTTCGGAAGCGTTTAACTTAAAATTAAGACCATCAGCTGGAACTTCAAGTGGTGGTTTTTCAATCATAGTTTGCCATCCTCAAGAGGAGAATGGAAGCTACGCTACTTCTTACATACCAACTCAAGGGGGTGCAGTAACGAGGTTGGCAGATGAATGTAATGGAGCTGGAAATGCAGATACGTTTAATGATTCAGAGGGTGTTTTGTATGCAGAGATTAGTGCTTTGGCTGATGATGGTACAAATAGATGGATAAATTTAGGTAATGGAACTTCGTCAGAATTAGGCGTCAATTTAAGGTACGTACCTACATCTAATTTAATTGTAGCTGCTTTTTACAACGGAACTTCTTTTAGCTGCCTTATGAGTACTGAATTAAATTCATTAACTCAATTCAATAAAATAGCTTTTAAATACAAAGAAAACGATTTTGCTTTATGGGTTAACGGTATTGAATTAGATACTGACGTTAGTGGAGCAACTAATGCACCATTGTCTCAATTATCTTTTGATGGTGGTACTGGAGCTAATGACTTCTACGGAAACACAAAACAAATACAATACTTTAACAAAGCATTAACAGACGCAGAATTAAAAACATTAACAAGCTAATAAATAAATAATTATGATATATAAAAGATACGAATTTAACGACCAAGAACAAGCAGAAGAGAAAATAGATACTTTCTTTGATGTAGATGAAGAAGGTAATAAAGTACAAAACGTTAAAGCAGCTTTTATTAAGCTAAACAAGTTTGTACTAGAACAAGGAGAATACGATGAGCAAGGAGAAGAAATAACACCTCCTATATTATCTAGTGGCTACGCAGTAGATGTACTATGGAATGAATTAGATGAAAGTCCTTATGGATGGAAATCTTATGAAGTAGAACCTAAGAACCCTAAACACAAAATATTCTAAATGATTAAAAAGATAATAGACAGTATTGCACAAGATAAAAAAGACCACATACTGTTAGGTATGTTTATTGGTTATCCTTTAACATCTTTAGGGTTTATAATAGACCAAATATTTAGCGTAGATTTTGCGCTAGTATGTGGAGGCGTTATAGGAATTATCTTAGTGGGTTTAAAAGAGTTAATTCACGATTGGCATCAAGAAAAAGGTAATCCGGAATTTGCAGACTTTATTTATAGTGCAGTACCTATATTGTTTCCTTTAATGACTTATTTTATTTAATATGCCTGATTTAACAAATAAAGAACTTTTAAACGCTATCGCTAAAAAACAACTGCAAACTGCTGCACAACTATCTAGTTTTATAAATAAGCAAGAGGGTATAAACGAAAAACTTTTAGGATATTTAGAAAATAATGACAAAACAAATCAAGTTGGCGTTGTACAGAAACAACAAGAATTAAATAAAAGAGTTGAAATTTTAGAAACGCATAAAAAAATAATTGTAGGGGTTTCAGCAGCATTATTTAGCTTTTTTGCCTGGATAATATCGTTGATAAAATAACTAAATTTGATAAATAAATATTTTCGTATATTTACACAAAATTAATAATATTAAAAATTACATAAATGGCTACAACCGGAATATTTAACGGAACTAACTTACTATTAAAACTGGATGGTACTATTATAGGACACAGTACAAGTTGTTCAATGTCTTTGTCTATGGACACACCTGAAGCAACAACCAAGGATTCAAATGGTTTTTCAGAATACATTGCCGGAGTTAAAGGCGGAGAAATTTCTTTTGAAGGTTTAGTCGATTATAGCGATTCATTAAATGGAGTTGAACTATTTGATTCTCTTATAGCTAGAACTGAATTAACTTGTGTGTTTGGAACTGCTGAATCAGGAGATGCAATTTATACCGCAGATGGTTTTTTATCTAGTATTGAGATGAGCGGAGAAATGGAATCTGCCGTTACTTATAGCGGATCAATTACAATTTCAGGAGCAATCACAAAATCAACTAACTAATAGCAATTAGTTTTTATCATATAGGCCGCCGTCATTATTTGGCGACGGCTTTTTTTATATTAATTTTAAACCTTAAAAAATGACAAACAAAAAAAGGGGTTACATTGACATCAAAGTTGGTAACAAAAACAGAACTCTACATTTTTCAATGAACTTTTGGAGTGAATTTACCGAGCAATTAGGAATAAGTTTAGCCGATATTGGCGGAGCATTTCAAAACGGAATATCAATAAAAGGATTAAGAGCCTTAGTTTATTCTGCAATCTTAGCAAACGACCAAGAAAACGGAAACGAAATAGATTATAATTTATTTACTGTTGGCGCCTGGTTGGATGAATTAGACGCCGAAAAAATTAATGAGATTGTTGAGGTAATGTTACAATCTAAAATTTTAGGTAATAGTTTAAACGGCGAAACTGAAACTAAGGGAAAGCGTCAGCCGTCAAAGAACAAGTAAATTTTGAAACTTTAACTGATCACTACATTGGATTGGTTGGAATTAAACCTGACGATTTTTGGCGGCAAACTTGGAGGGAAAATGCTTTAATTGCCCAACACTATCATAACAATATCAATTTAAATTGGGAACAAACTCGGTACATTGCCGTAATGATTCACAATGTGCAATGTGAGAAAAAATCTCAAATGTTAAAGCCTGAAGATTTATTTCAATTACCAAGCGATATTCAAAGAAAAAAGAAACGCTTAGAGCCTAAATCTACTAAAGAGCAAATGGATTCTTTTTTAGAAAAATATAACTCAATGACTAATAAAAAGACGTTAAAATAAAAGCGTCTTTTTTTTTGTATTTTTGTTTCAACTTATTTAATATTATGCCTGAACAGAATTTAAAAGTAAATATTACCGGAGATTCCTCCAAGTTAAACAATGCGCTAAGTTCTGCGAGTTCTAAATTATCAAGTTTTGGCTCAAAGATGCAAAGCGTAGGAAAATCATTAACAACTAGATTAACTTTGCCTTTAGCCGTTGCTGGTGGCGCAGCAGTTAAATTTGCAAGTGATTTTCAAGAATCAATGAACAAAGTTGATGTTGCCTTTGGAAAATCTAAAAAAGAGGTAAAAGACTTTGCAAAAACTACATTAAAGCAATTCGGTATTGCAGAAGGTAGCGCTTTAGATATGGCCGCCTTGTTTGGCGATATGGCTACCTCAATGGGATTGAATCAAAGCGCTGCTGCTGATATGAGTACATCTTTGGTTGGTTTAGCCGGAGATTTAGCATCCTTTAAAAATATAGGAATCGACCAAGCGACAACTGCATTAGCGGGGGTTTTTACCGGAGAAACGGAATCTTTAAAAAGGTTGGGTATTGTTATGACTCAGACAAATTTAGAGAGTTTTGCAATGGAAAGAGGTATGAACGCCAATATTAAAACAATGACACAAGCGCAAAAAGTTGCGTTACGTTATAAATTTATAATGGAATCAACTTCAAACGCTCAGGGCGATTTTGGTAGAACAAGCGGAGGAGCTGCAAACCAAATGAGAATATTTCAAGAGTCTTTAAAAGAATTATCTGCGAAGTTTGGTCAAGTTATATTGCCAGTATTTACTAAATTAGTATCATTTGCAAACGGCTTACTGCAAAAATTTTCAGAACTAAGCCCAACAACAAAAAAACTAATAGTTGTATTTGCGGGTATCGCTGCGGCTTTAGGGCCAGTACTTTATATTTTAGGAACTTTAGTTACTTTGGCTCCGGCTATTGGTACGGCCTTAACAGTTATGATGGGCCCGATTGGTTTAATAGTTGCCGGATTAACTGCAATATCAGTTGTAATTTATAAAAACTGGGCGGGTATAAAATCCGCTTTAGTAAAAATTGGAAACTATTTTATTGACTTATACAATAATTCATTGCCTATTCAATTAGCGGTAAACTCTTTAATAGCAAATTTTAAAAATATGTTAGCCGTTGGAAAGTTTGTTTTTTCTACTTTTTCAACAATAATAAAAACTTTTGCTAATAATTTTATGACCTTATTTAAGGGCATTGGCGATATTATTATGGGCGTTTTTACCTTTGACAAAGATAAAATTGTACAAGGTTTTATAGACTTAGCAGATGGCCTAAAAAACAATGTTACTGCTGCATTTGATGCAATTAAAACAGACGCCTCAATTTTAGGTAGTTCTGTTGTCGATAATTTCAATGAATCATTAAAACAAAAAACAATCGCAAAAATTGTTGTTCCAGTTGAAATGGCGGTTAGTGGTGGCGGAACTGATACCGCAACAGATGTTGGTGGCGGAGGTGCTGCAACAAGACCAATAGCAACCTCTGCAATGTCAGGAATTAGCGGTGCGGGAATACAAACTCCAATTAGTAATATGATTGAGGCTGATACTGCAAGAATGCCAAAAGCATTTGCCGAGCAACAAGCTATTTTTGCGCAAGGAAAATTGGATTCTTTACAAAAAGCGGAAGCCTTTAATCAAAGAATGGGGCAAATTATGACCAGAGGATTAAACAATTTAGCACAAGGTATTGGAGCGGCTCTAGGAAATGCAATTTCAACCGGAGGTAATTTAGTTAATGCTTTGGGTGGTTTATTACTTGGAACTATTGGAAGCATCGCCATACAATTAGGAAAAGCCGCAATACAAATAGGTATTGCAATGAAAGCTATAAAATTATCTTTTAAAAATCCTTTTACGGCAATCGCAGCGGGTATTGCCTTGGTTGCAGTTGGTACTATGATTAAAAATACTGCCGGAATAGTTCAAGGCGGTGGCGGTGGCGGAGGTCGTAGAGCAATGGGATCGTCTGTCGGTGGTTATACCGGAGGTAATTCAGGAGGCGGAATTACTGCCTTTGCAAATGGTGGAATCATAAGCGGCCCAACAATGGGATTAGTTGGCGAATATCCAGGAGCAAGACAAAATCCGGAAGTTATAGCGCCACTAAATAAATTACAATCTATTATTGGAAAATCTAGTAATAGCGGAAACATAAACGTAACGGGAGAGGTTAGAGTTGATGGACAAGATTTATTGATTGCAATAGAAAGAGCAAACGAAACTGCGGGAAGGGTTTACTAAAATAAAATAATGGCATACGGCGTAAAATACAGATTAGAATTTTCCGATGTTTTAGGATATGGAAAAAAAGTTGAAATATTAAAAAAAGATTATACCGGCGATATACTTCCAATGGTAGGAGGAGCAAATCCGGTTTCAATATCTTGGCAATCAACAAACGATTTTTATAATCCAATTATAGGCTCAAAATGTCAGTTAAATTTATTTGTTACCGATGACGTTTCGTATGATGATTTTTATAAGTTTGATGAACGTGAATTTAAAGTAGTTGTTTACTACAATCAAACACAAAGCGATTTGTACTCTAATAGGGTTACAGATGACGGAGGAAACATTGAATCCATTAAGTGTGTAGATAATACTATTGATCCGACATTAACAACTTCAACAAGTTTTAGGCGTAAGGTTTTAGATGATGGCGGTTTTTTTGAATCAATAGAATGTATTTCAGACAAGATTACAGAATATGATACTAATTGGGCAGAATATTGGTCAGGTTTTTTAGTTGTAGATAGATACAAAGAGAAAATGATTACACCGCCGTTTGCGGTTAGTTTTAACGCTTTTGATGGCTTAGGTACTTTAAACAATTTTAATAGTGTAATTGGCTACAATAACAACAATGCGCCGGTAAATAAAACAAATCTTGAACGTATTTCTGAAATTTTGCAAAATTTAGATTTAGATTTAGATATTTACATAGCATCTGATATAAAGTACCGAACATTTAGCCCGGTAACAACTAGCGATTTTGAGGAAATAACAACTTTAGATGTTGGTTTCGATGAATTAACTGGAGAGTATGGATTGCTGAATGCAAAACAACAACTAGAACTTTTACTAAAGCAATTTAATTTAAGAATTTTTCAATCTTATAACAAATGGTATATTGTTGAGGTAACAAATATTTTTGACTATTACGTTAAAGATATGATTTACAATGAAGTTCAATCCGGAACAACTCCAACAGAAATAAGAGAAAGAATAACAACACAATTAAAAAATACATCAAAAGAATATTTAGATTTTAGAAAATATAATTATTTGGGTGCCACTATTGGAACAGAAAGAAAACAAGTTCTTTATAGTAATAAAAGCGATTTAAAAGAAACCGGAAACAGTTTATCAAGGGAGTTTTTACAACCGGCATCTGAAGTTCATATTGTTGGAAGTTATTTAAAAACTAAAAACGCCTTTTATAATTCAGGTTTTGAATATGGTAAATACGGCTTTGATGTTATAGAGGATTCTGCAACGTCGCCAGGTTTTACATTAACAAATCCGGGAAGTGGGTTTTTTCCTGATGGTAGAAGAAATTACAATACAACCGGAGGAAGTGGTACCGGTATGGTAGTAGATGCAATTATTAGCGGCGGAAGTGTTCAATCTTTTACTATTGTAAACAATGGGCAAAATTATTTAGTTGGAGATGTTATTAATATACCTTTTGACGATTCGTTTGGAGTTTTAGCAACTTTTGAAATAACTTCAATTCCATATTTTTCAGAAATAGCAACTGATGAAATATCCTTTAAGGGTAGGCGATCAATGAAACTAACAGATATTGCTCCGACTACTGGATTTACTCAAATGTTTTCTTTTGAAACAGAGGTATTTAATCCACAAGAGGTAAAATATTCAGACTTCACTTGTAAATTAAAATACTATGTTAGTGTTTTAAATTCACAAAATACAAGCGTTTCATCATCTTTTAGTTACTCTATAAATACAGTTTTGGGCAGTACTGGCTATTTTTGGGATGATAGTATTAGAAAATTTAGTTCAACTTTTGGAGGCGTTAATACAATTACAACAACATCGCCAAATAAATGGATTGATTTAAATGTTGCTTTAAATGATACTGATTTAAATGTTGGCTCTGATACAACTGCAACAATAAAATTTACAATTTACAACACGCAATGTTCTGATACCGATTATGATACAACGTATTATGATAATATGCAAATATTACAATCTAAAACGTCAGCAGACCAATCAGATCAAACCTTTATATCTAAATTAACTAATGTAGGTACAAACACTAATATTAAAAAAGTCAATAGAATACCTGACCAAAAATTTGGATATTACAGAACAAGAGAGGCAAATCCTTCGGCAACTTTTAAACCAAATAGCATTGATTTAATGACTGTTTTAGGTAGAAATATTGCAAACGATTACAGAAACTTTGTTACAAGATACACCGGAACTTTTAGAAACTTAAAAAGAGAGCCGATGTCTATTCACAATAAACTATGGTGTTACTTTTCTTCTGATGAATTTGATCCACAAACCACAATAATTGATGGCCTTACTTATAACGTAAAAAATGCAGAGTTTAAAGTTGTATCTCATTTACCAAACAATGATGACGATACGCCAACAACTAGCATTATAAATTAAACTTTTTTCTTTTGTTTTGTTTGTCAGCCGTCGTTTAACAACTTTGTTATTCGGCGGTTTTTTTAAAAATAATTTTTTTATTTGAAAATTTTTTTTTATTTTTGCGTAGAATAAAACCAAAAGAAATATGTTTGAAAACAACTTCAAAGCCGAAATGAAACGGCTAAATTTAAAGCGTTATGATGTTTGTAAATTGCTAAATTGCACAATGCCAACATTAAAATCACGTTTACAAAATCCGAAAACCTTTACGATTAAAGAAGTGCAAATTTTACAAAGCGCTGAATTTAACTTGGACGGTATAGAATTAACCTTAAATTTTTAAATTTTATGAAACAATTGGCAAAAGCAATTATCTCTGTTATGAAAGAGGTGAAAGGAATGGAAAAAAATAGTCGTGTTGGCGCTGGTACTCGTGCAGCATACGACGGAACAAAGGATAGCGATGTTAAAGAGGCCTTTAACAATGCGCTTTCAAAAAATGGTCTTGCAATGATTCCTATTAGTATTGAGGATGAAATTAAAATTGATCGTTGGGAGGAGGAGAATACTTATAGTGGTAAAACAACTTTAAAACAAAAACAAAGTGTTTTCACAAAAGTAAAAACAAAATATTTATTGCTACACGAAAGCGGTGAAAGTATTGAGGTTGCCGGATATGGCCACGGAGTAGATGCACAAGATAAAGGAGCAGGAAAGGCCACAACATACGCATTAAAAAACGCATTGTTGTACACATTTTTAACTCCAGTTGGTAAAATTGATGATTCTGACACAACACATTCAGCTCAAATTGAAACACCAACAGACAATAAAAAATGGCTAACTGAATCACAACTAAACGCAACTTTAAAGGGTACAAAAGACCAAGCGAATAAGGTTTTAATTGCGTATAAAATGAAAAAAGTTTATAAAGATCAAATAGTAAATAAGTTTAATTTAAAATAGTAAAACAATGAGTAAAGAAACAATCTACTGCGGTGGCGGTAAACAAGTAAAGGGAGAGTACGGAACTTTTAGAGCCGTAACAATTAATCTGTCAAATCTACCGGCAGAACATATTTTTGAATATGAAGGAAAAAAATATGTAAAGCTAAATATTAGCGATAAAAGAGAGCCGGATCAATACGGAAAAGATGTTTCTGTTTCTGTTAATACTTGGAAACCGGAGGCACAAACTGAGCAAAAAGCACAAGCGGCAGCTCCAGTAAATGATTTACCATTTTAGGTAATTGACAAACAAAAATCAATAAGCGGTTTCAAGTTGGAATCGCTTTTTTTTTATAAATTATTTTTTTAATTAAAAGTATTTTTTTAATTTAGGCAAATATTAACATTTAAAATCTTAAATTATGGAAAAAGAATTGATTAAATTTTTAACAATGCAAGTTGAGGCGTTGCAAAAACAAAACAAAAAATTAGGAAAACAAAACGAAAAATTACAACAAATTTTAAAAGAACAAACAGATTATATCTGCGAAAACAATTTATAAATTATGGCAAAATATCAATTAAATATTG
>Ga0213863_10001863_pt1 | contig 15174 bp, 13 predicted proteins | sample PICome_8_FD_160128 | JGI IMG/M metagenome (GOLD analysis project Ga0213863, IMG submission 160128) | Coastal seawater microbial communities near Pivers Island, North Carolina, United States - PICO497 | ecosystem: Environmental > Aquatic > Marine > Coastal | place: USA: North Carolina... | reverse complement strand
ACACCTGACTGGCACGGCCGAAGTGAAGAAGGTCTGCCAAGACGAGGAAATTTTTGAGCTCATGGAAATTCACGTGGTAAACTTCTCACAAAATTGCGCAAAACGCAATACTACGTATTAAATAAATCAATTTACGCAATGAATCCGATACGATTTAATATGCCACGTAAAGAATCAACCAAAAACAACCAACCAACAACCAACCAACCACCAAAACAATGAGCCAAAACTATTTTAATTCACTACCTCTGCGTCGTCAGCTCGATGAGCTTGGAACATGTCGCTTCATGGATATCTCTGAATTCGATAATGGCATCGAAGCTGCCAAGGACAAGAAGATCGTGATCGTTGGCTGTGGTGCACAAGGACTTAATCAGGGCCTGAACATGCGCGACAGCGGTCTGGATGTATCCTACACACTGCGTGCTGAGGCCATCGAGCAGAAGCGTCAGTCTTTCCTCAATGCAAGTGAGAACGGTTTCAGTGTCGGTACCTACGAGGAAATGCTTCCTACTGCTGACATTGTCATGAACCTGACCCCTGACAAGCAGCACACCGCCGTTGTGGAAACAGTGATTCCACACATGAAGGAGGGTGCCTGTTTTTCCTACGCCCACGGTTTCAATATCGTTGAAGAGGGTACTCAGATCCGCAAGGACCTTACGGTGATCATGGTGGCGCCCAAGTCGCCAGGCTCCGAGGTGCGAGAGGAATACAAGCGGGGCTTTGGTGTTCCCACCCTGATCGCCTGCCACGGGGAGAACGATCCGAACGGCAACGGCATTGAAATCGCCAAGGCTCTCTGCTTTGCCCAAGGTGGTCATCTTGCCGGGGCTCTTGAGTCATCATTCGTTGCCGAGGTGAAATCTGACCTTCTGGGTGAGCAAACCATTCTTTGCGGTATGCTCCAGGCAGGTTCACTCCTGTGCTACGACAAGATGAAGAGCGAGGGCATTGACCCTGCCTACGCGGTAAAGCTTCTGCAAGACGGCTGGGAAGTGGTAACCGAGGCCCTCAAGCAAGGTGGCGTGACCAATATGATGGATCGCCTTTCCAACCCAGCTAAGATCGAGGCTTTTCGTCTGTCTGAGGAACTCAAGGTCATCATGCGCTCCCTTTACGAGAAGCATATGGATGACATTATTTCAGGAGAGTTTTCCAAAGGAATGATGGAGGACTGGGCCGATGGTGACGCCAAGCTTCTCGGCTGGCGTGAGGCTACCGGAGAGACAGAATTTGAAAAGACCGAGGGAGCCGGTGAGATTACCGAGCAGGAATACTTCGACAAGGGGATCCTGATGATTGCCATGGTAAGAGCCGGTGTCGAGCTTGCCTTCGAGGTCATGGTTGAGGCAGGTATTGAGCCGGAGTCCGCTTACTACGAGTCACTGCACGAAACACCCTTGATTGCCAATACGATCGCTCGCAAGAAGCTTTACGAGATGAATCGCATTATCTCCGACACAGCTGAATACGGTTGCTATCTCTTTGCTCATGCTTGTGTGCCACTTCTTGAAGACTTCATGAAGACCGTTGATACCAGTGTCATTGGCAAGGGACTTGAGCTTGTAGACAACGGGGTGGATAACCGCACGCTCGTTGACGTGAACTTCATCATCCGCAATCACCCTGTCGAAGAAATCGGAGAGGTGCTGCGCGAGGCAATGGGGTCAATGAAGGCCCTGTAAAGTCTTTCCAAGGTCTATGAACAAAAAGCCCCTGCAAACGCAGGGGCTTTTTTTGTGGAAGGTGTGAGGTGTGAGGTGTGGACTATCCGAAGTTTTTCATGGTATCCATGATTACTTTGACAACTTTGCTCATGACTTTTTCAGGTAGTCCCATATCTGCGCCTAGTTGTTTGGTATGGGCTGCAACAGACCGCTCAACATGGGCAATACGAAGGTGAAGTTGCTCCATGCGGTAATGTAATTGCATGTCCTGCTCAACACACTGAAGGGCGAGATTACCCAATGTCTGTTGTTCGGAGAGGGGTGCGCTCTTGAACTGCAGAAGAGGCTCCACGGCCTGATACCTTTTTTGGGTCCAGAGGTGGTGCTTTTGATGTGCTGCACGGCTTTCACGAAAATCCGTCTTGAGCGTCACATAGCTAGGGAGCTTTTCAGAAAGGAGTTTTGAGATGACTTGCCTGATTTTGGTTTTGTTGTTCAAGGAGCAGAGCTGTTCGATGCAAGAGAGGGTAAAGTCATTGAGCTCAGAGGGTGATACCTCATCATGCAAATGGAGCCGTGCATCAGATGCTCGGGTTTGTCCTGACTCCTCCCGTTGAGCTCCGGTCTCAAATCGAGATAATTCCAGAATGCAGTGACTGGACATGTCAGCTTGATGAGGTGAGGGGAATTGTCTGCGAAGCGGGTCGTTATTGTGGCCGTTGAAGCGTGATCTCATATTGGATAAGTGATTGCTAATATTTCGTGCAGAAATTAGCTAAATGAGCTAATATGGGAAACTTTAATAGAAGGTCTTTTTCAAAAGCCCTATAAAACAAAGGAAAAAACCATTTAGTAAGGAAAACTTAATTATTTTGATGGGTGAAGTTTCCTGCATATTTGGGCTTTTGTGGGAGGTTTTTGCAAATTGTCTTGAGCTGAAAATGATCGTTTGCTAACTTCAAGCCATGTCTGAAGCTCATATCATGCAAAAATTAGCAGATACGGTTGCCAAGATGAGCGATCAAATGAGTATCGAGCAAATGCGCTTGTACCGGGATTATGTTGCTAAGTCCCTGGAGGCCCGTGAGGCTCAGGAGGCTTTCATGGTGGCTGTCGAAGAGGAAGCTGGGGGAGACCTGCAGACTTCACAATGCTTACAGGATATCCGTGCTGTATTGGCTGATCCTCAATGCCGCCTCTCCGGCAGTGAGAGTGTGTTATTGGCCAGCCTCGCCAAGGTTTTGGAAGGAGAGGATTACATCGACACCAAAAGGCTCAATATTTTGCTGCACAGTTATGAGAGAAAACCGTCCAACACGACTAAGATTATCGATGCACTTGAGAAAAAAGCATGGATGGAAATCAGAAGTGATGGTCTGCATTCCCATAAGTTATTCCGCCTGACTCGTCACGGGGAAGACCGTGCCCGGGATCTCCTCGCCCAAATCGGTCACATTGGCGGCAGCGAGCGTCTTGCCATTGTTGACTAAGCTCCGCGGTCTGGGCCATTTGCTCTTCAGCAGCGGTATTACGTCGCGGTATTAGCTGGTGATGGCCAGGAAATTTCTGAGCAGTGCCAAGCCATTATGCTGGCTTTTCTCAGGGTGAAATTGTGTAGCTACCAGATTGCCACGTTTTACCGCTGCTGCAAAGGATAGGGCATAGTGACAGGTAGCGGCGACGTGTTCGGCCTGGTCCGGATCCGGATAATACGAGTGGACGAAATAGAAATAGGGTTCGGCGGGCATGTCTGCCCATAGTGGGTCCTCGGGTTTTGTGGGCGTGATCGAGTTCCATCCCATATGCGGAATTTTTTCACCAACATCAGGAAAGCGCCTGACAGTGCCCGGAAGAATCGATAGTCCCTGAGCATCCGGCGACTCCTCACTTTTCTCAAAGATGAGCTGATAGCCAACGCAGATGCCCAGATAAGGTTTGTCCTCCGCGGTCCACTCGACAATGGCATCAAACATGTTTTGTTTTTTCAGGTTGGCTGCGCAATCGCCGAATTCTCCCTGACCAGGTAGGACCAGATGCGTGATCCCGCTCAACTGATCCGGACTGGTGATCAGGCTTGTATCAGCGCCAATGGCCAGAAATGCATTCTCCACACTACGGATGTTACCCCTGCCGTAGTCAACGATACCGACTTTCATAAGTGGAGGTAAATGAACAATGATTGAGTAAGGGTTATCTTTGCAGCCAGAGTGATCAATACCGGTTGATTACAGCGCTTCCTTAGTGCTTGGAATACCGGTCTCACGCGGATCGATTTCAATCGCTTGACGCAGGGCACGGGCAAGTGCCTTGAAGATGGACTCCGAAATGTGGTGACCATCACGTCCGTAGAGGAGCTCAATGTGAATATTGGCACGCAAGTTATTGGTCACTGCACGGCAAAACTCCTCCGTGAGTGTAAATGGAAAATTAGGTGCGTCAGGGGTAGAGGTGGGGGCACGAAACTCAAGATGCGGACGATTACTCAAATCAATGACACAGCGGCTTAATGTCTCATCCATCGGTAAGTAGGCAGCACCATAGCGGCGAATACCTTTTTTGTCGTCCAGCGCTTGGCGAATACAGTCTCCCAGCACAATGCCAGTGTCCTCAACGGTGTGGTGCGCATCAACTTCGATATCCCCATCAGCCTTGACGGTCAGATCAATCAGGCTGTGTTTGCTCAATAGCGTGAGCATGTGGTCGAAGAAAGGGATGCCTGTAGAAACCTCTGCTTTGCCGGTGCCATCCAGATTGATAGCGACGGTGATACTGGTTTCCGCTGTTTTGCGGTCTTGGCTTGCGGTGCGTGCATTCATGGTTTGCTGGGCAGCAGAGTGCCTTCAGATAATGCGGTTTGCAATGGCAATTTTACCGATTAGTCAGCGCGCGCAGTGATAGAACTCCAGGTTGAGAAGCTGTTAGCGATGGATCATCGCAGCGCGTAATCATTGTGCGAGCAGCTTGTTGAGTTCGCGGGCAGTGGTTGCGGAGCCAATATTTTTTCCGCCAACAATGACGGCGCAACTGCCGGCCTTTAGTTCCGAGGCCGAACTTTCCAGCTCAGGATAAGAGCCCGAATCCGTTACCGCGATGATCTGGCATGATGCCGTGCGGGCTGCCTTCAATAAGGACTCGTTGGCAGGGAGTTTTATATAAACACTGCGAGATCGGGCAATCGACTCTAGGGTAAGATAGTCTAGCGCGGATAATGCAGATCTGTTTGCGGTTTGGTGTATCACCGCTCCCAGCTTGTTGATCATCTCGGAAAATGATTCATCAGCAAGCCTCAGAGATAAGCGCTTCGCATTTGAATGGGCCAAGGCCCAGGTGCAAGGATTATCCAGATTCAGAATATTGAGGTAGAATGGACTCGGATAAGGCGCGGGGTAGTTGGTGCCGTCATACTCAACAAGCAGGCCGGTTTTGGAATCGAAGAGCCGGTCTTTCATCAGTGTATGGAGTGTGTGGGCGAATTTTAACCATTCAGCATCAAGGGTTGCCTCGTGGAGGTCGAGGGCAGCTTGGCATGCCAGCGCGTAATCAGCTCCGGTGGCGGGATTGCTATTCAAGGTATTATCAAAACTTGCCCGATGCAGATCACCATTTTCATCCATGAAATGATCACGAATGCGACTCAGTGTTTTACTGGCTATATCGAGGCAGGAGTCTTCACCTGTAACTCGGTATCCCGCTACACAAGCGCTTGAGTATAATGCCATGGAGCCGGCAGTTGAGAGTTTTTCAATGATCGGGCTGGTAGCTTTTTTCGCGCGTGATTTTTGCAGTTTCTCTGCGATTGATTCCAATAAACGGGTCAATTCATTCGCGCCCTTGGAGGTGCGCTCCGACAATTCAGCCAGGGTGATTTTTTGTGTCAGGCTGTTTTTCTCAAAGTAGATTTTCTTGGGGTCGTCCTCGTAGGGAATGTTGCCAAGTTTGCGAAGTCCAAATGCATGCGTTGCAACATTAAGTTCCGCCGGGTTGAGTGCAGCCTGAATTTCCTTCAGTGTCCATAGGTAGGGGTGCTGGCCTGTTTTATCACCTAGATAGGAAATACTATAAGCATAGTTTCCATTTTCCATGAGATGGTGCTTCTGAGTATATGCTAAAATGTTGTTGGCAGCATTGAGATAACTAGCATCGTTGGTGGCCTTGTAGAGGAGGTATAAAGCCTTCAGGGAGATGGCCTGCGCCCGCAGTGTTTTTGAGAATTTGGGTAAAGCATAGGACATCGCCTCTTTGCCGATGAACACACCTCCATCCAGTGGATCAATCAGACCGCGAATCAGTAATTGATCTGCCACTTGCTGAGCCGTTTTGAGGCACTGCTGGCGTTGTTGAGCCGATAATTCGGGCAGGTATGATGCCATGACCATCAGTTCCAAATAACGTCCCACGGTAAGCTTGCCCATGTTATCCACTGTGTTTGATATGGGATTAAAGAGTGATTTAGCCTGCAAAATAGGCTTGCCGATCATGGTCTTCCCCATCTGGTCTGCTGGCAAAGGTTCGGGGATGAGAATTTTGTCTTTCTGAGAATTGCGGCTGTGACCCAGAGTGTATTCTGGTGAATTCAACCACATGCTAGATACTGTACTGCTCATGCGGGTAATCATCTGATGCACCTCTTGGCTTGATCCGTTGATGATGGGGGTCCATGAAATAGGGCTTCCCTCATAGGAAAACCAGACAAGTATCGGTGTGTTGCCCGGGTTGCCGCTGCCCAGACAGAGATAGGTTGCGTAAAATGCCATGTCAGGGTGCAAGTTACTGTCAACAAGTGCATTGACGTGATTGTTTTTCATCAGTCTCATCAGCGAGGGAGACTCATTGATCGACCTGAGAATATTCAAGGTATTGATGTCGGTGCCCGAGCCAATCATAGCGCAGACAACCTTTCGCTCGTTATCTGCCTGTCGGAAAAGATCCTGGTGCCAATTCTGCCAGCCCACCGATGAAGCACTTTCTCTGCCAAGTAAGCTGCTTTTCCCTGTAGAGAGTGGTGATTTCTCATACGCTGTAAGATCAGCGGTTTGGGTATTGCCTGACTCGTTACCATCATCGCCTGAGCGACAGCCGAGCGCGAGGAGGCAGATTGAGAGTAGTATGGGGTTCAGTGCAATTGGTATCTGCTTGGTGTGGAACAAGATGGAAGCCATTGATTAAGAGAGTCGTAATAATTTTGTTGACCATAGTTCCTTGCTCAAAAGATGCACCAAAAAAATGAATATTTAGCAGCTCTGTTTTCTTAACAAAATAAGCTCGCTCACTGGTGAAAAAATGCTTTTGTCTCTCTAGCGAGCAGCTACCTTAAACAAGAATTTGCCATTGTTGTGATTACTATTGCCATAACCAGTCAAAAAGGAGGCGTGGGCAAAACCACCGTCTCGATCAACCTTGCCCATGCATATGCCAGAGCCGGCAAGAGAACACTGCTTGTTGATGCTGATCCACAAGGCTCTGTGGGATTATCCCTTACCAGGCAGTCGCGATCTCTCAGTGGCTTTTATGATGCCATCGCTGAAGCAGATTTTCCCATTGAGCAGTTGATCATTCCTACTCGCCTTGAAACCTTGAGTATTGTTCCCGCCGGGCGATGCAGTGATTACGAACTTGGAGGGGGAGCAATGGGTGTTTCCTTACACAGGGTACGTAATTTCTTCAAAATGGCAGAAGCTCAAGGCTACGATGTGTGTATCATAGATACTGCAGCCGGGCTCTTTGGTGCAACCGCTGATGTGCTGTCTGCTTGCACAGCCGTGGTTGTTCCTCAACAGGCTGAGCCGCTTGGCGTTCGATCCGTGCCTAAAATGCTTGAAGCATTGACGCGGATGCAGATTGTAAACCCGAGACTCAGGGTGTGTGGAGTACTCATGACCATGGTTCAAAATCAGCTTCCTGAGAGTGTAGAGGCTGTGCAAGCTTTGAGAAATTTGTTACCTCATAAAATGGTGATGCGTAACGTCGTTCCTCGGGATGAGCTCTTTGTCCGAGCCAGTGCCAAAGGCTTACCCGTTGGAGTTATGGAAGAGGGGGCCGGTGTGCTGTCGATCTTTGAAGGCCTTCGGTCAGAAATTGATGCAACCATAAGGCAGTAGATTACAACAGACAGGGTTAATGGATCCATTACAACCATGGTTAGATGCTAAGGAAGTTCGCCGTTTGGCGGAGGGCCTGCTAGCACCCCCTCCCGACGTGGAGGAAGCTGCTGTGGATGCCGCTTATGGTGAAGTATTTGAGGGTTTTGCTGACCAGGGAAATAGCGAGCCTCCGAGCGGTAGCGGCAAGCCGGTAGTAAGAGTTAATCCTGCTGCTGACAAAAACGGCGACGACATGGAGAGCCCGGTTAGCGCTCCAGAACCAAGTCAATCTGCCCAAGCCCAAGAAGACGATCAGGAAGAGAGCGCTGACAAACAGCCTGAAACTGATGAGTCCGTAGCTGCCAAAAAAGAGCAGGGAAGTGAGGATGCTGAGGACGCGCCGAAAACTGATCTTACTGATGCCGCCAAAATTGATTCTCCTTTTCAAGTATCAGTTAACCAGGAGCATATCGAGACAGATATCATTGCTGCCAAGAAACACTCACTGGAGGATGATGATGTCGAATCTGCAGCATTAGCTGCCCGCGCAGAGCCCGCGCAAGACGTTGCTACAGAACCTGCGGTTGATAGTGGCAAGAAGGAGAACAAACTTGAGGCTCGTGGTCCTTTCTTATCGCGTATTCGCCAATTCAGTGAAGTGATCCGCAAAGATCTCGGTGCCAGAGCCATGTTTCTTATCGATGTCAATGGCCAGATTCTCCTCGATGAGGTTGAAAATGCGAAACTTATTCAAGTGGCACGCACTCTGGCCAATGCGTCTCAACGTGCAAACCGTCAATCTCCGGGAGCAGCTGCGGTGGGAAACCTTCACGTTAAAATTGGCGCAAGCTCGACCCTGGAGGTCATACCGGTCGACAGCCGTTACGGACTGCTGATCCTTGGTGTGATATTCCCTGGCCCGATTGGTGCCGTGCGTGTCATGCAAGTTGCTGACGAACTATTCAGAACGATTGAGCCTCGTCATTAGGAGAGGATTGAACTTGGTAAGCTATTGCATCATCAATACGTATGCCGGTTTTTGACAGTTTGAAGTATTGGCGGGATACCAACTCGCGAACGGCTGCCGAAAACATGGCCGTGGATCAGCTATTAATGGGGCAGCTTGCAGAGGACCCTGTTTTGAGAGTTTATGATTGGGCTCAGCCTTCGGTAAGTTTTGGCTACTTTCATACTCTGGAGGATGCCAAGGCTGCGTTTCCATCTTCCGAGGATAGTCCTGTTGACTACATAAGAAGGTGGACTGGTGGTGGTATTGTCGATCACCGCATTGATCTGACATACACTCTTGTGATTCCCAAGCAATGTGAGCTGGCAAATCAACGGGGCGCAAGGAGTTACCGTCTCATCCACCAAGTGTTAAAGAATGTTCTCGATGCATTGGGTCAGGATACAGAGCAAAGAGATGAAGATGCGGGAGCTGGATCTGTATGTTTTGAAAACCCGGTAGCCTATGATTTGGCCGATCGATATGGTGTAAAGATTGCTGGTGCCGGCCAGCGAAGAACGCGAAACGGACTGCTCCATCAAGGAAGTGTTATCACTGGTTTGATCCCTGATTCACTTGGTCGGGAATTTGCACGCCAGTTAGCTGATGAGTGGGCCCCCTGGGAGAGCAGTGAAAGCTTTGATGACCAAGTGGCTCACCTGGCTACTGAGCGTTACGCGACAGCTGCTTGGCTAAACAACAGCTGATGGAAGTCGATCAAGTCGGGGTGTGTCGAGCTTGGCCCCGGAGAATATTTTTTTATCCAGACGTGATAAGCCAAGTTATTGCTCATTCTCAGATGAATCCTCGGAACCTTCTGATTCATTTGTTTTATCAGCTCGAGGAGATCTATCCAAAAGTTCGATCACCTTATTGGGGAGGTATACCCCGGTACGCAACTTGTGGCTCACCGTCATACCGGTAAAGACAGCTGCTATGATCAGAATAAAAAGAAGGAGCGGTTTTAAAGGGCTGCCGTTGGATTGAACCATTTGTGGGCTGTAGCCAACTGGGCTTGCCGGTGCAGGGGAGGAGTCATTGTCGGCCTTTGATCGCTGTTCAGGCTCACTGTCCTTGTCAGGTGCAGGGGTGTTTTCTTTGAGAGGTACTATCTCCGCGTCCTTCTTTGCACTTGCTTGCTCTGAAGTCGATTGCAGTTCTTTCTGATGAGGCTCAAAGGATTCTTTGGAAAGGATATTGATTTCATCTTTGGAGAGTTCAAAATCCATGGTCACATCCCCCATAAAAATGGTCATTCCATCTTTAAGATCGATGATATCCATTCGTTTTTTATCCAGTGAGATACCATTGGTTGAGTCTTGGTCACGTAAAATAAACCCGCCATCGACCCGCTCCATGGTGCAATGAACACCTGAAGTAGAACGGCACGTTAGGATGATGTCATTGTCACTGCCCCGACCAAAGTCGACAAGGTTGCGTTCAAGTTCGAATCGATAGGGCTGTGCTGAACTATCTGGCTCTGTAATAACAATTCTTGGCATAATACTGGGTGGAAAAAATAGGAATCTGGTCAGTGCTGGAGTAAGGGTCTGCTTTTAAATGATGATCCAGGTTTTACTTCGATCACGATAGCAGCCGAACATAGACTGTCAGTATTGGTTAAGCAAATTTTATCTCAGCTTGTCAATTAGCCAATAACAAATCCATTACCGTTTTAGCAAGGTTACTTGAGCACTTGTGGCAAGCCGAGAGTTCAAGGCTGGGCCTGCCCCACCGGTGTTTCGGGTTTATTGGGCTGCAAGGGCTTTGCTGGTGGCGGGGGCGGAGGGTCTAAAATATTGAGTATGGCCTGAGTTGCTTTTGATTCTGGAATAGCGGGAATCATTTGATTTGCCTGCCTGAGTATTTGAATGGCCAGTTGCTTGTTGCCCTTCGCTCTGTGAATATCCGCAGTGTAGAGCCATTGGCGGAGTTGATCCGACTCCTTGATGTGCTTCTTGCTGGCCGAGTCAAAGAAGGCGATGGCGATCTTGTTTTCTTTGCGATGTCGGTGCCAAAGCCCGAGGTATTCGTAAATCTTGCCATTGTTTTTGGCCGCGGCTGCCGTGCGTAATTTTTGCACCAGCTTATCTGGCTGGTTACCCCAATTCTCGTTAGCAAGGCGAATGATTCGGTAATCCCGGTCTTCATCCACCATTTCACCACTGCCACCCAAATGCAAAAACGGCCGATAAAGTGGATCACCAATAACAACATTTTGCCAAGATAGGACAGGTACGGCCATGTAGGCGGCCTCCACAAGGGAGAAGCCTTTGATGAGGCGATCATGAAAAATATCAAAATGATGGGTGAGGTGGAGATATGGCTCATAGACGTTACCCAAGGTGGCAGCTGCGCCTTTGGATAGGATGGGGCCCGTCCAGTGGCTATTCGCATCACGTAGGTTGCTGGCACTAAAGGAGTGCAGATGTGTGGCCACGGCACCTTTGCGGAACCGGAAGTCTTCGTTGAGTAGCGGGCCGTTTTTGTGTTTGGTATACCATCCGTAATACAAAGCTGCATCACTCATCGGGTAATTGGTGGTGAAGGTTTGCTTGTTCTTGTCGATGACTGTGGGAATGCCGGTTGTAAAATTGATGTTGGCAATGTTCTCAAGCCACTGATCTCCGATACGGTAACCCCCGCCCTTGTTGGCAATGTCAAGATAGCACATACCCCAAAGGCCGCGGGTTTCAGCCGACACAGCGTCACTGATCATTCGCTTGCATATCTCGTAGCTCGGCCCATCAATGCGCCCGACCAATAACATCATGGGAAGTTTTGCATTTGCGAAAGGCTGGTCTTTTTTGAAGTAAGGATTTTTCAGTGGACCCTCGATGGGAAGTCCTTGCATGCCCATCATGGCGAGTTCGGAATCCACCGAAGCCTCATTGAAGTTGGTAAATTGACCTTTAGGTGGCTGAGCTTTGGGCTGGCTTGTCTGCCCCTCTTGAGTTGCTTGTGGTGGAGCGATGATTTCACGCCCAATCTTAAACGGTATGCCTCGCATGCAGACCAATGTCGTGATTTTGCTCTTTGCGGGCATGATGGCGCCCTCTGCCGTTCGGCCCAAAGTCCACCATCCGCGGGTGACAAATGCATTTCTCAGTGGGTCACGGAGTGCTGTGTCAAAGGTTGAACGGGAAATTTGACCTCGCTCAGGCAAGGGGACGCCGAGCAGATTTTCCTCGGGAATGCTGCGCACTTTGGCATAGTGAGCAGCCAGATCCATGGACTCGGGGATATTGCTGTTGTAGACCACAGCAACAGTGTCCGGTGGAATACTCGTAGCCTTTGCTACCAGGGCAGAGAGTAATAAAAAAGCTGTGGATATTTTCATGCTGAGCGGTCGGTGTAGTGACGGACCAGTTGATTTCTGCATGCTCTACTCATCAGCGGAGAAAGTCAGCTTCAGGCCGTCATGGGCAAAATCAAAGCCCTTGGGAAGCTCACTGAAAGTCTGATGCACGTCAAGCTCATGTGACAAGTGGGTAAGATATATGCTCTGGGCTTTCAATGCCTTGGCGGTAGAGATGGCTTCCTCTATGTTCATATGTGTCGGGTGATCACGCTCGCGGAGCGCATCGATGATGAGGACGCCGATACCTTCAAGCAGAGGAATGCTAGGTTCTGGGATCGTTTTGACATCAGGAAGATATGCAATCGAGGGAGCACCGGGATAGTCGAAACGATACCCTTGGGTGTCGACATTTCCGTGCTCGACAGCAACGGGAGTAATAACGAGCTTGCCAATGGAGAAAGGCCCGTGGGTTTCCACAGCTTTGGGCCTGACATAGCCACGGTAGGTGTTGGAAGGAAGAAATGCCCACTGGAAGATTCTTTTGATTTCATCGAGGCATGCGGGAGATCCGTAGATGGGAAGGGGGCAGTCTCGATGCCAGCAAAAAGCGCGTAACTCATCAAAACCGGTCACATGGTCCAGGTGTGAGTGGGTGTAGAGTACGCTGTCTACTCGAGTCAGATTTTCTCGCAGCGCTTGTTCACGCAGATCCGGCCCGGTATCGACCAGGATTGAGAAATCGGGCGTTTGTAAATGGATTGAGGACCGCGTGCGTTTGAGTTTTGGGTCGGTCGAGCTACAGACCGCACAGCGGCAACCAATGACAGGAACACCGGTGGATGTACTGGTGCCGAGGAAGGTAAGGCAAATTTCAGGTTTCAACTTGGCCTTAGCTTTGCATAATTAGACCTACAGAGCCAAGGAGATTGGTGGAAGAAGATCATGTTGAGTTTGCTCAAAGTAAAAAACCTCGCACTCGTTGATGAGTTGGAGTGGTATCTGGACACAGGTCTTGTCGGCGTTACGGGCGAAACGGGAGCGGGTAAATCCGTAATCGTAGGTGCGCTCAAGTTGGTTTTGGGTGAGCGCGCTGACAAGGCTTTGATTCGCACCGGTGAGGCCAGTTGTGTGGTTGAGGCTGTTTTTGATCTGGCCAATGCCCCGCTTGTCAATTCAGTGCTGACTGAGTGTGGTATGGAGCCCTGTGAGGATGGACAATTAATCATTAAGCGTATCATTGGCCAGTCATCGAATAAACAGTTCGTCAATAATTCTCCGGCAACGCTCGGCCTGCTGAAGAGCCTGGGTGAGCATCTTGTTGATTTGCACGGGCCGCATGACCACCAGGGGCTTTTATCCACTGATCGACAACTCGCGATGTTGGACGCATACGCGGGGGTGGGTGAGCTGTGTGGTCAATATCGTGCCAAGTGGCGCGTTTGGCGTGAAAAATCAGAGGCGTTGCAAAACTTCCAAGCTGCGGGTATGGCGGATGAAAGGGAGCTGGACTTGCTCTCACACCAGCTCGAGGAAATTGATGCAGCGGACATTAATATTGCGGAAGAGGGGGAGTTGGAATCAATGTATCAGCGCGCATCAAACAGCTCACACCTTTCGGAATTACTCAGTGGAGCTCTGGCATTGCTGGGTGGGCGTGATGATTCCTTGACCCATCAGATAGGGCAGTTCCAAAAGCTAAGCCGTGACCTTGAGAGGCTTGATCCAGTTTTGCGTAACACGCTTGAGGGAGTGGATAAGACGGCTCTTGAGCTTCAGGAAATGGAACGCGGCCTGGCCGATTATTTGGAGGAGCTCAATACCGATCCTGAAGAGTTGCTACGCCTTGAGCAACGTATAAACACACTTGAGTCTCTGAAGAGGAAATACGGCCCTTCCCTTGAGGAAGTATTAGAACGCAGGGATGAGGTGGCAAAGCGTCTCGATATGGTCGAAAATCGTTCTGAGCATTTGAGACAACTGGAAGCCGAAATTGATGCGGCTCGTCTCGAGACAGATGAACTCGGCATGAGGTTAAGTGACGAGAGGCGGCGCATAGCGCCTGTGCTCGCGAAGGATATTGCCAAGCACTTGAAGGAGTTGGGTTTCAAACAGGCTGCCTTTGATGTGCGTTTGTTACCAAATTCCAAACCAGCAATGAGTGGCCTGGAGGATGTGGAATTTGAGTTTGGTCCAAACCCGGGAGAACCCATGAAGCCTCTGAGGCAAATCGCATCAAGTGGTGAGATTTCGCGGGTGATGCTCTCGGTGAAGAGTGCTTTGGCCCAGCAGGATGCCACCCCTCTGATGGTCTTTGATGAAATTGATGCCAATGTAGGCGGAGAAATCGCAAGGGCTGTTGGCTGTAAGATGGCTCACCTCGGTGAGCAACATCAAGTGGTATCGATTACTCATTTTCCGCAAGTGGCGGCTGTTGCCAAACACCACTTTGTGGTCAGTAAAGATGTGGAGTCGGGCAGGACCTGTTCGCGTCTTGTCAAGGTGAGTGGAGAGCAACGCATCAATGAGCTTGTCCGAATGCTCGGTGGCGGCGGTCAACAGGCAAAAGCTATGGCGGAGAGCCTGCTTGCCAGCAGCTGATGTTATCTTAGAGATGGGGAAATCTCGGCAGTAAGAAGAACCGAGAAATTTGACCGAGGCTCTAATTCCCCTTTTGCTTCCAAAACTTCTAGAGACCAAGCACCAGTGCTGCCTAGCTGATAACTGTCAAAATCAACCCTGCTGTGAAATCCATCAGATGCTGAAATTTCCGCTTTGTTGCTGTTATTGCCAAAGAGTCCATCCCGAAAAATGATGGTAACGGGATCACCCATGTGTTGTTTGTTTGCATCAAGGAAATAGATTCTCAGTGCTCCTGATGTGGAGCGCTTGTCCAGTGTGATGGTAGCAGCAGGCACGACGATCGCCCCCATTTTTACACCGGTCATATCGTCTGTGAGTTTCCAATAGCTTGCTAGATCCGAGATGGTGGCATGAGCCCCTTTGACTGGCAAGTTGAGCGACATTGTGCCCTCAGTAAGTTGGTTTTTTTGTATGAGCCAGATTACAGCCCAGAGGGCCAGAGCGATAAAGATGATGCCAATGGACAACAGAGCGATA
>Ga0213863_10001861_pt1 | contig 15198 bp, 10 predicted proteins | sample PICome_8_FD_160128 | JGI IMG/M metagenome (GOLD analysis project Ga0213863, IMG submission 160128) | Coastal seawater microbial communities near Pivers Island, North Carolina, United States - PICO497 | ecosystem: Environmental > Aquatic > Marine > Coastal | place: USA: North Carolina... | reverse complement strand
TTGCTACTAGATCATTTAAGAAGCTATCAATGACACCTTTAACTTCGTCTCTTGTAATTTTATCGTTTGGTTCAAACAAGAACGGGCGCACTATTAGATCAAGTTGTAATCTTATAAATGCAGTAAGTCTAGCAACATTGACTCTATCAATGGCACTAGGTACAGTGGCTCTAGTTTTTTGTCCAAACGCAACGATACCAGTTTGTGAAGTTTGTACCAGTGGGTTAACTCGGTTTTCGTAAAGTGTATCTCTTACACCTTCACGTACACCAATTGACACAAACTCACCGTTACTGCCCAGATAACCTAATCTTGTTGCATTATCTATTGTACCACGACGTGTGCCAGCTGGCGCAAACCATGGATAGCTAACTTGGTCGCTACGGATCATCATACGCATAACAGCGTAACTACTTGGCATAGCAACACTATTTCCGCTTAGGTCAGACCCTAGAACTGATGGATACCAAACTCCTACGTAAGGATCTGATGTTACCAGTGAACTTTCACCGTCAGTTCCGTCAAGATCTGCGTTTGTTAACCAATTTGTTAATGCAGTGCCCTCGCTTGCTACACGCATAGGACTATCGCCAACTACAAATGCAGTTTGTTTTCTATCGTTATTTAACTGAACCATGTTTGATATTAGTTCTGGATAACCCGGTGCAGCAATTAGATTAAACTGACGCTGCTCTTCACGTATGGCTGTATTGCCATCAATTGCTGCTTTCATGGCTTTAGCAATAACATTGCGTTGTGCTTTACGTCCAAAAAACGCATGACCGTTTTCTCTTGATCCACTGATTGATACCCATGTATTTTTTTCAGTTGGCAATGTTTTACCAGCGTAGTCAACAGCATTAAAGTAATCAACACGGTACTCTTTAACATTAAAGTTACTTCGTCTTGTATTAACTAGTAACATTCCTCTTGGGTATAAACTTGCAGATGGTGCATCAAGATCTAAATAATCATTAGTTAACAATGATTTTATACTAGGTATTGTACCAGAGTTTACATCAGTGGTACTATCTCCCATAAATCTTGCATCAGCAAACAGAATACCGTTTTCGGTTGTTTGATCGGCTGTGTTAATTTCAACCCATTGGTCAACTAGCGAAACTAGTTCATATCTATAGATCTTAGGATAATTTTCTAGATCAGTTGTGTCGATCCAAAGATCTCCATATACCAATGCCGATTTGTCGCTTTGTTGTGTTGGTTCTGTTGCACTAAAGATTGGCCCATTGGGATCAGTATTGCTCAGGTTAAACCCTCTTGCATCAACGGTTACGTTGCTGTAACCTTTCCAATTGGTACCATCATGGACCATAATATCTGCTTCGCCGGTTTCGCCCCAATACCATTTTTGTTTATTTACAGGATCAACACCAGGAGCAGTTGCACTAATTTCTATTTCAGTGACTCCCCAATTACTAATGATAAGATCACCGAACGCATCTTCTCTAGCATAGTCGCTGTCGCCTGTAATTCCGGCATCTGCAAGGGGAGTACCACTTACTTCTGCTAATAGAATAACACCGCCAGCAGTATGAGAAATAGTAACTTCGCCTGTTGCAGCAACAGATGCACTAACATTAGTTAAGTTAGCAGCGAGAATATCTTCTACCATGCTAGCTGCAGTAGTACCAGTTAATGTAATAGTTGTTGCAGAAGGCATCGTTGACGAGCCAATTGCACTAGCACTAATACTAAAACTTTCGCCGATTACTAAAGTCGGAGTCGTGTTTGCTCCAGTGACTGTAACAATACCCGTAGCTAGTCTGTCGAGTACTTTGTAGGTTACTATATCGCCTTCGGTTGTATCATATTGAACAAATACTGTTCCGACTGCAATACCAGCACCGCCTCTTAGAGGATCATATGCAGCATTTGCACTTTCGCCGTTTTCATATAATGGTGCGCTAACTAATTCCCAATTACCAGTTAGTGCATTATAACGTTTCACTGAAAAACTTGCACCGTTATTAACGGCCGTTGTTTTAACCCAAACACTTTGGCTTGGTCTAGATTGACTGTCGCCTGATTTCCATTGTGGAATACTAGTGTGTGCACTTTGTTGCACTACTGGACGATAATATGTACCAGCTGTAATTTGTAAATCAGCTAATGGTGTTCCGGTGTCGTCTGAAATAATCATTGCGCCGTCTGCTGTAATACCATTACTAGCTGCAGTATTGTCAATAAAAATTTGTAGCTTGCCCGACACTGCACTTGCAGTAATACCACTAATACCTGCATTAACAATATCAGATGCAGTTGTTGTTACTGTTGTGCCAGTTAATGTTACAATAGTACCATTAATTTCAATTGATTCCGAAGAAGTCAATGCAGGATTTGTAGCACCGCTTGTTACAGCCGGAATACTATTCATCCAAGCTGTACTTCCTACTAGGACCCAATTATTACTTGAATTTTTATAGTACGTAGGCATTGCATGCTGTGTTCCATTTACTGCATAACTTCCTACTGTGCCAATACTTGCTGACGGCACACCGCCTGTTAAATCAGCAGTATTTGTAATTACAATTGGAGTAACAAGGTCAAATTCTTGATCTGTGCTATCCCATTTAAAAATACCAAATCGTGTTGTTGCTGTGTCTAGCCAGTATGTCATGTCTAGCGGAGCAGCTTCTGGTCTGCTGCTTGTTCCAATTAATTCACCAAGATCAACATCTGCTCTTAGCACATATGCTCGGCTAGTTGTACCAAGCAAACTGTACACAGTTTGTAAACCATATTCATTTAATTCATAACCGTGAATAGGTGTTCCACTTGTGTTGGTGTAAAATGTTGGTGTACCAAAGAAATTTACTACATCTCGTTGGCTTGTTAATACATAAAGATCGCCTGCATTTGCAGCAAGTGTGCCTGATGCAACCGTACCTTGGGGGGTAGTTTTGTTCTCCGCACTTGCAACAATTACAAGCGGAACAGTAGATACTGAGTTTGGAGCGTATTGACTTTCGTCGGTAATACTTACGTCGACTCCAGGAGATACTAATGCCATTTGTTAGTTCCTTTTTAAATATAAGTATATTTAGCCATTTATTCTTAAAATAGCGGTTTTTAATAGAACCTTTAAAACCTTTAAATAGTATTATGACATTAAAAAACTGCGAAACATGCAATAAACATCCTGTTACTGTAAATTATGTCCGAAATGGAAAAACTTACTATAGAAAGATATGCTATTATTGTACTAAAGAAAAAAAACAAGCCAAGCATCAAATAAACCAACAGTTGAAAAAAAGTGGTTATAGAAAAAAAATAACATGCGACAGATGCAGATTTGTTAGCAAAACACCAGATCAAATAAAAATACATTTTCGAGACGGTAATTTATACAATGCATCTTTAAACAATTTACGAAGTTATTGTATTAATTGTATAATTGAAGTTAAAAACAATCCTGCTGCAGACAAAAGATCTATTATAGCAGATTTTTAACTATTTCTTCTTAGGCTTTACTGGCTTACGTGCTTTGTTTAAAATTTTAGTTAGCAATGAGCTAGGATCAACACGTTTGGTTCTTTTTGATCTACGAGCTGCTCTTGCTGATGTTCTTGCTCTAGTTTTAGTCATCTGTATACGTTTAGCAATGTTAACTGGAGCAAAACATTGTGCCATATTACTTACACGTTTACCTGCTCTAGGCCCACTACTACAGCTAAATTTTTGTGTAGTACTTACGCCGCCGTTCTTATTTTTAGAGCGAGAAAAAATCATACTAGTTTCTGTTAGTTCAGCTTCGATTGATTTGTCAGAAAATTCATGTAATCTCATAATTTTATCCTATCACAAACCACATTGGTGCGCCGCCATCAACATAATTAGACAAATCTTGCAGCAATCTTTCTAATTCATTTTCTGCTTCAGCTTTAAGTGCTGCGCCATTAAGAACTGTGCCGCCTGATGGGCCTGCAACCGTGGCAAACTTTTCTCTGGCTTCGCCTAGTGATTTTTTAACCATTGCTTGTGTGTACCCTTTGATCCAAGGATAAGCATATACATCTTGTAACAACATAAAATCGGGCTTGTGGTTATGTACCCAGAGCAACACTGACTCTTCGCTGTTTCTTGGACGTCTAACTAAAGCAAGTTTTTTAGTTGAAGGATTAAATGTATAATTTACATATCCCCCGAACATTTTACTAGCTTGTTCTTGGTATTGTGCAAAAAATTCATAGTTTGCAAGCCCGCCTACCCGACCGCTTTGTAACAAATACATATTCATAAAGCCAGCTTCAAACGGTTCAAGACTTGTAGTACTACTACTAGCACTACCAAGTGTTCGACGAAACACTTGTTGAACACCCATTACTTCTGTTGGCAAAATATATTCGTTTTGATCTTCTACTAGATCTAAAAAAAGATAACTTTCTTCAACTGCATTGCTGCTACGCTGTCTGTAAATTTCAAATGCCTGCTTGAGCCCATACTCATAGTGATTTGGGTCAAGTTCAACATCTACCATATCTCCGCCAAGATTGTAGTAAATGCTCTTAAACAGTTCGGATTTTAATTCATCAATTGTTGCCATACTATTATTTATGGCAGATTAAAAATTAAATACTATACCGCCTGCCCTGCTGTTACAAAACAATCAACGGTACCATTTATGTTAAGTGCTTTGAAATATTTTCTTCTAAATCTCCGTACATCAATAAAGAATACCGAAGACTGTTAGAATTATTTACAAAAGAGTGCGTATGCATTCCAGCATTAACCAGATTTGGTCCATCGCTGGGCATAATACCTTGTTCTGCCATTTTAAAGTAAGTATTTTCAGATTCTGACAATGTCCAATGAAGCTGCTTACACCCTTTAAAATAAGGCCACGATTTTCTTGTAATATGATCATCAACATGCAAATCTAATGCAGAATTTGCACACAGTGTGTTGATTTGAATATTAATAATTGATTTATAGCCAATTAAATTAATAATTTTTTGAATTTCACGGCCTTGAATTTGATTGTTATTAACAAAGGGCAACTCAGTTAATTCTTTAAGCCAATATTTTTTCCAGTCTTTGTTGTTTTTGTCCATAAACTGGTATTTTGATATTTCAATAACTTCGTTGATTAATTTTTGTTTGTCTACATCTTTAAATATATTTTTGTCTAATTCAATAAACGGTCTATATATATTGTCTTTTTTCCACCATTTTGGACCAAATGGATATTCAAAAAAACTTTTTATAGATTGATTGTAGTTACCATTAATTTCTGTTGAATAGTCGCAAGTAAAAACATATTTTTCAAAAAGATTTTTTCCAAAATCTCCGTTTAATATTTGTGTATGCAAGGAATGTTTTAAAAAACCTACATTTTTATGTAGCCAAATTTTAAAATTACCAGGTTCCCAAACAGCCGTTGCAGGTTGGAATTTTTCATTTTTATCATTTTCAAACCATCCTGTATACTTTAAATAATCGATACTGTATCCATTGATTTTAATATCAGTAATTTCATTTTTAATTCCGATGTAAGGAATTTTTAATAGAAACCAATCACTTTTTGTATCAAAGTTTTCATTATTTTTTAAATTATATGTATTATGATACAAATCTTCAACAATTAGATTATTAATACCATTGGCAGAACTGACATCAATTTTTATCATTAAACAGCCTTAAGAATAATTGTGTCTGTATTTAGCCGACCATTGAGTTTTATTTCAACAGCATTAATACTGTCCATAAACTTACGCAACACAACTTTGCCAGCTTTTTTAAATTCTTTTAACTGTACTTCAGGTTTTCGCAATGTCTTTTGAACACTTAGTTTTTCATCAATAAACAACAGTGTTGTACCTTTTACTTGTATTGTAGTATGCTCCTCGGCTACATACTTGCCTAGCTTTCGTGTTTTAGTATTAAAAACCCATACTTCAGTAGCACCTACTATATCGATCGGATTAATGCTAACAAGCTGATACTTTTCATCCCGAACTTGGTACTTAATTTTTGCAATCATTTTTTCTTTACTTGGTGCTTTTTTAACACGAGGCTTACGGACAGCTTTTGCTGATTCAACAATCATGTCCAGAGAACTCATAAGATTTTCTAACCCAGCGAGCCATTTTTTAGCTTGATCTTTGCTAACATGTGCATACCCTTCCCGTATTTGTAATGCGTAGTCAGCTTGTGCCTCATCTTTAATTTTTTTAATTTCTGCACTTGATGGCATATCAACTACAGTTTGTGCTTCACGTAGCTGATCTACATAAAAGCTTTTAATTTTACGGGCATGTGCCTGGGATACATTATGTTTAACAAAATGGTTTGCAAAGTCAAAACTTTTAGGATCAAATGTGGTTGGATTAGAAATAAAATCTTCTAACCATTCTTCAATGGCATCACAAGCATCTATTGCTTGATCGCGAATACGCTCTTGAATAGTAGGAACGTAAACATTCTTTTTGTCTTTTTCTTCAGATTTTTTTTCTTCTATAATTTCTTTACCTTCTTCGGCAAGCTCTAGTATCCATTTTTTCATACTTTCCTTGTATACCGCAGGTACAAGGTTAGGCTGGTTTTCTAATAGATATGCTGTACAAGCCCAATGGCTCTTTCCGCCTACTTTCCAATCTGGTAGCTTGTTAATCGAACTAACAATATTCTTGTCATAGTGTTTTTTGATGTATCCTTTAACTGTTGTTAGCCACTCCTTTGATTCTACTTCATAATGAGTATAATACTTGGCTTTGTTCCAGTTTAGGCCTTTTGTTGGCATAAGTGGCATCATATTTGCACCTCGGCGAACTGACCGTGTTGTTTTTTTCTTAGGTTTTACTGCTACTTTATTTGCTTTTGCCATTTTTTTAATCCCTACTAGTTCGGTACTTATACACAATCAGTTGCCAAGCCGAATCATTATCAACTTGAGCAATTTCTGTATCATTTACTTCAAACAATTTGCAAAATAATTGCCCAATTGTCAACGGTCCGGTGTATATGTCAGCTTCGCTGATAAATTCTAACCACTTTTTATCGTCGATCATTGGAATATCTCCTACTTGACTCGTAACTACTGTAACATATGCAAATTAATCTGTCAACCAATTGCCATAAATATACTGTATAAAAGGACGTAGGTATGCCAAGACTAAGCATGTGGCGTGAAAATCGCAGCAATGATTATAAATTCTTTAACGACCGTGCCAGAGAGCAATTCACTGTCGGCGGAACTGGCATTCACATACACAAATATATCGGAAGTGACAACGGAGATGGCACTTCTCCTGAGCTACCGCAATACAGCAACCAGAGTGAACAGAATATACAAGATCTACTGTTTTTAGAAAATAGAGATAGAAAGTATGATGAAAATATCTATAACTTACGAGGACATTACAATGTCAATGACACTGACTTTGATCTTAGTCAATTTGGTTTGTTTTTGCAAAATGATACAATCTTTGTTACATTCCATTTAACAGATATGATTGAGCGTCTTGGCCGGAAACTTATGAGCGGCGATGTTATTGAATTGCCTCACTTGCGTGACGATTGGCCATTGGACGAATCAGTGCCATATGCACTAAGAAAATATTATGTAATACAAGATGCTACTCGTGCATCTGAAGGATACAGCCCAACCTGGCATCCTCATTTGTGGAGAGTTAAGTGCACACCACTGGTAAATGCGCAAGAATATAAAGACATAATTGATAATGCTGTCGACGAAGAAACAGATAATCCACTTGGCGAAATATTATCAACTTATAACAAAGAAATTAATATTAACAATGCTATAGTAGATCAAGCATTACAAGATGTACCCAAGGCAGGATATAATACCGATGATTTATATACACTACCAACTAAGCCCGATAACAGTGTAAACATATACAATGTTCCTACTGCTGATGTTGACAGTATTAGAACTGATAGCGGAAAATATACAGCCGACCTTGATGTTGTAACTCCAACATCAAGTGCATATGATGGTTATCTCACTGGCGACGGTCTTGCGCCAAATGGATTTGATGTGCAAACTGGTATATCTTTCCCATCTGACCCTAATGACGGAGATTTTATTTTAAGATTAGATTTTTATCCAAATCGACTGTTTAGATTCAATGGAAATATATGGGTTAAAATTGAAGATAATGTAAGACATAGCTATATTCCCAATGAAAGCAAATCTCAACTAGGAAACTTTATTAACAATCCTGGCGAATTTAATACAACAGATGGTCGTACATTTGCTACAAAACAGGCGTTGAGTACTGCTATTAAACCTAAGGCTGATAACTAATGAGTAATTTTTATTACGACAAACAAATAAGAAGATATATTTCACAAATTGTTAGTATATTCAGCTATTTTGAAGTTGAATTTGGCAATGATGAAAACGACAACACAGTATATCGCAGAGTGCCAGTTAAGTATGCCACTAGCGACAAAATGACCGCAAGTATACTTAAAAACAACAGCGAAAATACAATGCTAAACGTTCCTGTTATTAGTGTATACGTCACTGGTTTAGAATATCAACGAGACAGGATGCAGGATCCTAGCTTTGTTGATAAAATGAATATACGACAAAAACGTTACAATAATATAACAGACTCGTATAGTACTGACCCAGGAAATGCATTTACTGTCGAAAGACACATGCCTGTGCCATACAGTTTGCAATATAGTGTTGATATATGGACTAGCAATACCGAACAGAAACTACAATTACTTGAACAAATACTAGTGTTGTTTAATCCAGATTTTGAAATACAAAGCACAGATAACTACATTGACTGGACTAGTTTAAGTTACATGAATTTAGAAAATGTAAACTACAGTAGTAGAACTGTCCCGCTTGGTTCTGAAGAACAGCTAGATATTGCAACATTAAGTTTTAGCAGTCCAATTTGGATTTCGCCTCCTGCTAAACTAAAAAAACTTGGTGTCATTGAGAGCATTATTAATAGTGTATATAACAGCCAGGGCAATTTGTCAGAGGATATCATTGATGCTAGTAATCGAATGGGCAATAGATTATACACTACGCCCACTGGTAACAATCTTTTATTACTAAACGGACAAGCAACAATATACCCAAGCGGAGGTGTATCTGACAGTGATAGCCTAAGTTCTTTGCCCGAAAATACATCAAATACTCAATGGGAACCGCATATTAGTACATTCGGCGAACTTAAAAATGGAATAACACAATTAAGATTACGAAAAGACAATCCTGATACACTTAGTGAAATAATAGGAACTGTGAGTTACCACCCAACTGACCCAACTGTTTTGTTATTTACTGTAGACCAAGATACAATACCAAGTAATACGCTACCTGCAATAAATGCAATTATTGATCCTACTCGTAGTGCACCAGGGGTCAATGGACTACCTGTGGCGTCTGCAGGACAGAGGTACTTATTACTCGGGGACCTCAATAGTGGCAAAGTAGGCGATGACAGTTTTGATGGAGCAGATGCGTGGAAAAGTTCAGGAATTGACCTAATAGCCAAGACATACGACATTATACAATATACTGGTAGCGAATGGATGATTAGTTGGAGCTCAACAAGTGACAAACAAGAATTTGTTACTAACTTAACTACAGGTATACAGTATAAATGGAATAATACCGACTGGGTCAAGAGTTGGGAGGGCGAGTATCCTGAAGGTACTTGGTCTTTGGTATTTTAATTTATTACTAAAGTATTTTTTACTGATATATAATAGTATGAATGAAAAGTTTCGCAAAGGTTCAATGATACAAGCGGCTGGTACGTTATTCCTTTCAGTTCAAACAAAAAGATTCTTACTCTTAATGAGAGATGACGATTCCTATAATAATACATGGGCAACTGTCGGAGGAAGAGCAGAAATAGGCGAAACAATAATTGAAAGTTTGAGCAGAGAAATTATTGAGGAAATTGGCTTTTTGCCATTGGTTAGAAAAACCATACCAATTGATTTATTTGCTAGTAATGACGGAAAGTTTGAATTTCATACTTTTGTTTGTTTAGTAGACAAAGAGTTTATACCTAATCTAAACAACGAACACAAAGGTTATGCTTGGAGTAGTATTAACGGTTTTCCAAAACCTCTGCATCCAGCACTACACAATGCACTAAAAAATCATGCGCTAAGAACAAAAATAGAAAATATATTACAACTATTAGAGGTCAGCGAGACTGATGAACTGATTGAAGTTGATAGGTTTATAATTAGGTAATTTAAGTAATTCTCTGTAATTATCGTTTTCATTTGCTGTTACTCTGTAAAATGTAACATCATTATAAGTTATTGCTACATTTCTAAGATTTCTAACCCAGTTACTATCTAATACTTCCTCATTTTCAGAAGGATAATCTTCGGTGCCAGCATACACATTGTTATTATAACCTAAAGTATGTTGCCCATCATACCCAAAAAGAAAAACACGTTTTGCTCCGTGGAATGCTGCAAGATAGGCTGCACTTGCTCCTGCATCAAGTCTATAGCCGCCGGGCATGAAGTTAAACCCAGGGTAACGTCTAGCAACTTCTTGATTAGAGTATGCTATATCTCGATACTCTTCGTTTAACTTTGCAGCTAAAATTTGATTGCTAACAATCAAAAAGTCTGGCATCCATTCTCTATAGATTCCATTGCATGCATACAAAACATTATAATATCTTAAGATTTTAATTTTATTACTGTGTTCGATTTTCTCAGGTATTCGATTTAATCGACTTTTTCCATTACCTAAGCAAATAGCATTTCCGCTTGGATTTTCGAAAACTATTTCTTGTTTCATAAATCGCCTGTCGATTTTTCCTTGTCCTAGTAGTACGTTTATCCATTCGCCTTGGTAATCTTTACTGTAAAGTTTTTGCAATGGCGAAGTTGGTGCCGACAGTGATTTCATAATCTACCTACTAATATTTCAATGATACCTTCATCATTGCTATCGTGATTTTCAAGTGCTTTGCCAATTGCTGCGCCCATTAATATGTTCATCGGATGTTCGGCTACTGCTACACCAGGTGTGTTGCCTACAACAAGAAAGTCTCCACGGTTAACATTACCTTGCACTCTGCAAGGAACACGACCAATGTACGCAACAGGAACTACATGTTCACCTTCTAACCCACTGTTCATCAACAACCCAGGCTTTTCACTAACAGTACCTACAATTTTATAAGAATGTGGACTGGCAATAGTTACTTCTGCGTCACCGCCAATTTCTAGTACTGTGCCAATTGGATAGTCAGCGTCAGCAAGATATTTTTCTGCTAAGTCAGCATACTGTGAGCTTGTTGCTGTTCCGTTAAACACGCCGGTGACATCAACATTACCATTGGCTTTTATATCACCAAATACTTCAAATTCATAACTGTTGCCCGAGTATGTTCCAAAACGTGCTCGAGCAGTATAACTGTTTGCAGAGGCGTAGGATTGATCTATGTATAGTGGTATGCCGCCGCCTACGTCTTGTTTTCTAAATCTAGTTCTGTATCTTCCGTCGGTGTATGTGCCACCGGTTTCAAAAAACAACCCAGAGGTTGCGCTTTCAACACCCGCCGATGTTTGTAATACAATATTTCCTGTTTTTGTATCATCAGCATCACTACGTAAGAAACTAGACGCTTGAATACCATCAACAGTATCAGCGTCTAACCCATTGCCTGTGCCTTCATCTGCAGTAGTAAGAATACGATTGCCAGCAACAGTAGGAATTCCAGTTAGTGCCGGGCTAGCCAACGGTGCTTTAGAAGCAAGACTATTTGTTACAGTGGTACTGAAATTAGCATCATCACCTAGTGCCGCTGCTAGTTCATTCAATGTGTCTAATGTACCTGGGGCACTGTCAGTGATACTTGCTATAATACTGCTAGAAGTACCATAACCATTGGCACTCAAGTAACTAGCAACATCACTATCTCCGTAATCGCTACTGCCAATTCCTGTTAAGTTACTACCGTCTCCATAATATGCGTTTGCCCTAACGTTAGCATAACTGCTTATAGTTACATTGCCACTAGTACTGCCATCTTCTGCGGTGTTTACAATTGCTAACTCGTCGGCACTTTCGTCCCATATAACAGCAACATTAGTATCGCTACCACGTTCAATTACAATGCCAGCATCTTTGTCATTAGAGCCAGACTGACCGCTGTTTAATCTAATTAATGGATCTGTAATATTTGTTACATCAAAATTAACTTGGGCTGCCCTAGGTCTCGTTAGCGCCATACTTAAAACTCCTAAAATAATATACCAATATTTATCCAAAAGAATAGGGCCCGGAGGCCCTATTCTGATTAGCTTGGTTAAGTGGTAATTAGAAGCGGCCTACTGCTACTTCAATTACACCTTCGCCACTTGCGTGTGCTTCTAGTGCTTTACCAATCACTGTACCAACTTTTGGATCCGCTTCAGCTCTCGCCATACCGTTTCCTGCTGCTACCATGATGTCGCCTTTAGCAACTGGACCTGTCACTTTACATGGAACACGACCTTGTAGGGCTAGAGCAACAACGTGCTCGCCTGCGCAATCTGCGTTCATTAAGTGTGCTGGGTCAGTTGATACAACACCTGCTACACGACGATCCATATCAGCACCGTTAGCTGTTACTTCTGCGTCTCCGCCGAATGAAACAACTGTACCAGGCTCATATGCTGCGTCTGCTGTGTAGTTTTCTGCAAGGTCAGCGTACTGTGCTGACGTTGCTGTTGCAGTAATTGTACCTGCGCTAAAGTTACCACTTGCGTCACGATATACAATAGTATTAGCTGTGTTAGCACTTGTAGCGTTTGATGTAACTGTAAATGTTCCACCTTCACTGTTTACACTACCACTAATACCGTTGCCGCTTGTAGCACCTTGTTGTACATAGTTACCAGTTGTATCAGTACCTAGCGCAACTGAGTTTGCTGCGATTGTTGCTGAAATTGTAGCAACGTTGCCACTAAAGTTAGCAGTACCAGTAACATCACCACTTAGTGTGACTGTTGCTGTACTTGATAGTCTAGCGCCTAGTGCTGTAGTAGTTGTCGAAGCATAACTTGCATCATCATTAATTGCTGCTGCTAGTTCATTTAGTGTATCTAACGCACCTGGAGCACCGCCAACAAGATCAGTAATTTCTTGCTGAACATATGCTGTTGTAGCAACTTGTGTTGTATTGGTATTTGCTGCTGCTGTTGGTGCTGTTGGTGTACCAGTTAGTGCCGGGCTACTTAACATTGTAGCTTTTGACTCATTGGTTACGTTACCTAAACCTACCATTGCGGCAGTAACACCACTTACTGTACCAGTAAATGTTGGACTTGCTAGTGGAGCTTTTAGATCAAGTGCTGATTGTAGACCGTCAACATCGCCAATGATGTGACTGTGAGTATCATCAACAACAGTTGCAGTCAATGTTACGTCTGCACTACCGTCAATACTTACACTACCAGTTAGGTCACCGCCAAGTGTAATAGTACGTGCGTTTGACCATTTGTCTGCACTATCAGCACCTTCAATTGTAGCAGTTGTAGTTAGGATTCTAGCATCAACGTTATCGCCAGATTCTGGTGCTTCTGTAAATGTTAGTGTTGTACCACTTACACTATATGCAGTACCTGGGTCTTGCACAACACCGTTGATCGAAATTATAACACCTGCAGTTGTTGAGCTTTCGCTTATTGTAAACGCTACTGTACTACCGTCACCGTCAAAACTATCTGCTGTTATGATTGTAAAATCAGCACCAGCAATTAGCCATTCAGCACCATTGTAGAACTCCATCTTGTCGAGTGTTGAGTTGAATCGTGTCATGCCTTTGGCAGCAACACCTGGACGTTGTGCTGTTGTACCTGATGGAATAATCATCGAGTCTGTGCTGTCAATGTGTAGTGATGCACCTGCTGTCGGCGTTGCTGTTTTGATACCAACGTTACCGCTACTACCTTCAACAAACAATGCATTTGTTTCGCCTGTACCTTCAACACGGAAGTCAACATCTGCGCCTGCTTCGTTAACTACAATCGCACTTGCTGCTGATGCTTCAAGTATTAGGTTACCAGTACCAGTGATACTGTTACCATCAATACCAACATTATCAATGTCTGCTGCGCCTGTGATTGTTGCAGTTGTACCGTCGAAAGTGAAGTTACCACTATCTTCAATAGCACCTGCTGTACCTGCTAGTACAACACGACCACTTGTTAAGTCACTTACTGTAGCACTTGCTAGAGTTGCTTCGCCAGTTACACCTAGTGTACCACCAACTGTTACGTTGCTGCTAAATGCGCCTGTTGTTGCACCTGTTAGTGCGCCAGCTGTAAATGAAGCTGTACCATCAGTTAGTGTACCACCTGTGATTGTACCACTAAATGTTGCTGCTACACCACCTGTGATTGTACCAGCAGTCGAACTTAGTGTTCCGTCTGTTAGTGTACCACCTGTGATTGTACCACTTGCTGTTAAGTTAACAGCACCTGTAAGTGAACCGCTTGCTAGTGTTGCTGTTCCATCAGTGATTGAACCACCTTCAACTGCACCACTAAATGTTGCTGCTACACCACCTGTGATTGAACCACCTGTTAGTGTTGCTGTTCCATCAGTGATTGAACCACCTGTAACTGTACCGCTTGCTGTTACATTAACAGCACCTGTAAGTGAACCACTTGCTAGTGTTGCTGTTCCATCAGTTAACGAAGCGCCTGTGACTGCGCCGGTGGCAGTTACAGCACCTGTTACACTTAATGTTGAACCATTAAATGTTAAGTTACCACTGTCTTCAATGGCACCGGCTGTACCGGCTAGTACAATACGACCGCTTGTTAAGTCACTTATTGTAGCACTTGTTACTGTAGTTTCACCAGCACTTAGTGTACCAGTTGTAGCAACGTTACCTGATGTATCTGCTACTGTGAACGCATCATCAACAGCAATACCACCATCTAGACTTGCTAGACCATCAACATCTAATGTACCAGTTGTGTCGATATTACCCGATGTGTTTGCTACTGTGAAAGCACCATCTACATCAATACCACCATCTAGTGAAGCAAGACCAGTTACATCAAGTGTTGAACTTGCTGTTAATGCGCCTGTTACATCTAGTGTTGTTGATACTGTTGCTGCACCTGTTACTGCTAGTGTCGAACCATTAAATGTCAAGTTGCCACTGTCTTCGATTTCGCCACTTGTACCAGCTAGTAGTACACGAGTCGAAGTTA
>Ga0213863_10001860_pt1 | contig 15198 bp, 14 predicted proteins | sample PICome_8_FD_160128 | JGI IMG/M metagenome (GOLD analysis project Ga0213863, IMG submission 160128) | Coastal seawater microbial communities near Pivers Island, North Carolina, United States - PICO497 | ecosystem: Environmental > Aquatic > Marine > Coastal | place: USA: North Carolina... | reverse complement strand
AGAAGCCAGCACAGCGATTATTACTAACCCACAAACCGCTACTCGAGAAGCAGCGCTTCTCGAAGAATTAGATCTGAAACAAAGAGACTTAAACTAAGTCTCAGGGCCGCCCCTGATGAGAAGCGTGCGATGTGCTTTCAATAATCAGTGCGATACCCCGGCCCATAGGATCAGACCAGCGGGAGACTAAGCCGTCCCATGGCACTTTTAAAATGCCATGGGACGGATCATAAATAGTCGCCAAACCTAAAGCGTCCCTTGGTTGTAAAACTATAAAATGCCCCCCAACTTTCCCCGGCATTCTCAAGATCGTTACTCGATCGATATTCTCAAGCCACGATCGCGACGCAGAAAGTCCTCGGGAGGGGATGCCAAAATACGCTAATAACCATTGTAAATCTGATAGCGAGTAACCCTCGCCCGCAGGTCTGCCTTCAGTCGCAATATAGCGATGGCTCAATAAACTGGCTAACTCCTGCAGCTCCGGATCAAGCCCCCTGTCGGCGAGAATAAAACCAACCGCTCTAAGTCCACAGTCGTTACGCAGAGCGACGGGGTCTAAAACAAAAGCTGGACTGAAGGGTAAGCTTGAGATTACAGAGCCCGAATTGAACTCGCCCTGAACCGGCAAGGTCAAGAGTAGGCCTAACCCGGCAATTAACCGGGCTAGGATTGAAGAACACCGTAGACGACTCGAATAGCTGAACACAGCGCCGCAAGATCGCATGACTCGCTAGCTACGGAGTCTCAGTGTAAAAGTGTGGAGTCGTCGGTGCATAATAAGGCACGTATACCCCCCAATAAAAGCCCATTAAGGCCAAATCTACACTGGCTATACCTAAAGCAAGGGCCATTGGCCCCAAGCCCCCTCGGGTGCTTTCCATAACAATCGGGTCGAGCTCTTGAATTGGCATATCGTAAACAAGTGTTGAACGGCTATCCCGGTGCGAATCAGCGTGCATCGGTTCGGCCATAGCAGCCGTTGCACCCACTAGCAGTAATGCTAGTCCTAGTGACTCAAATGTAGTTTTCATAGACATCTCCCTGTCTTAGTAAAGGACCATCCTGGGTCCCGGTTTCTGTCGTGTCGTCTACATGGCGGTAAACGGCAACGAAGCAGAAATCCTAGGCGTATAAGTTGCGTATGAACACGTCAGATAGATGCGGAGATTAGCTGTGGCTGACACGATAGCGTTTAGGACGATACTGATGATGACCCTTGCAGTACGCTCTTAAATACCGTGCCATACCCAGGAGACACAGGGGTGTGGTCAAAGTAACCTCGAGCCCGCAACAACCGACGAAGATCTGCAAGTCGATAACACGGCACTGCCGCCATAAAATGATGCTCTAGATGAAAATTGACGGAATGCGGCGCCATCAAAAAACGCTGCCAATAGGGTGCTTCTACCGTGCGCGTATTTTCTCTGGGATCAAGATCATAAAGATTGGGCACCGCCCCATGCTCCGCAATTTGACGCAGTCGAATCACCAGCATGTAAGTAGTCATAAAGGTGGCAAACCACAGTAACCATGTCCAGCCCCATCCCAGTGCAAATAGAGCGAGAAACAAGAGCCCCTGCACCAATATTTGCTTGAATAAAAGTGCTCGACCCTGACCTTGAGCTCGGTTCATATTCCCAGCACCGCCCCTAACCAGGCTGATTAACAACTTAAAACCTGTTTGCCCGGTTAAATCGCGAAAGACTTTTCGACCGAAGCTTTTGTTCTTAATTGGATAGGCCGCATAATTAACGAGATCTGGATCATCGCGAGTGCCCGCTTTTCGATGATGCTCCAAATGCCCCGCCGCATAGCTGGGCAGATCTCCCAAGGTTGGCAATGCACAAAACCACTGACCTACAACACGATTCAACGCCGGCGTGGCAAACAAAGAGCCATGACCTGCTTCATGCATGAGAACAGCAAGGCCCAACTGGCGACCCGGTAAAAATACTAGGACAACTATTGCGGTCAGTGCCCCGGGAAAAAGCGCAGCCAGCCCTAGCAGTATAAAAACTAAACCCCATGTTTGAGCCACCAGCCAAAGTCCAGCCAAGTCGCTTGATTGCATTAATGCTAACCGCTCTTCAGCAGAAAGCAGCTCATTGGGCTTAGTGGGTGCTACAGAACCACTGTTATGGGCGACATTCATCGACATCTAGACACCTTTAGCCGTGGGGGTTTTCCAGAGACGCAACCTTATTTTCCCACAAAACACCCGTACAGGACGACAGTTTACCGCTGACGGCTAACGTTACAGATGGTGTTAATGACGGTGAATGGGCGGGCGCACCGTAACAAGGCCTGCTCTCCCTCCAAAAATAGCGGTTTCCATTCTTATTGTTATCTTACATACCGCCCAAATCAGTATAATAGCGATGGCGAATAACACCCGGGCAAGTACCCCGAAGACTGTTTGGCATCTGATTTAGTGATAGCTCATTGCATAAAGACTTGCGATAATTCTCTCTCTCACCAGACCTAGGGCTTCCTAGCACTAAGGGCTCTGAGGTACTAACTTTTGCCAAAAATCTCCGAAACTTGGGTCGACACACCCTGAGAGCGTTTCACATCTAACTAAAGGACTTAAACATGCGTCACCTCGCCATAAGCCTTTCCGGTAGCGCCTTAATTGCCCTACTGGCAGGTTGTGCGTCTACTGAAAATCAGGCCATGAAAGCCTTGGACGACACCGGACAAGTCTCTCTTAACTCAAACTACAAAGACATCACACAATATCCCGGTAATGTGACCTGCGGCAAATATCTCGCTACAGATTATCAGGGCTTTCCAATCTATAAAGATTTTGTGGTTTTAGATACCGTAGCCGATCTCAAACCATTGGCTATGGACGTTAGAATTTACTGCAGCGAGGATCCAGCTGCGGCGCTGGACGCAGCTTTTAACATTAATTATCAAGTTCAAAAGCTCCAGATAGATAGCATTCTCGAGGATTTCCGCGCACTAGCAGAGCCACTTTCAGCTTATTTAAGGAGCAATCGCACCTACCCATGGACCGAGCAAGGACTCCAAGCACTGGTCGAACCCACTACAACGGGTAACGCTCCCTTAAATTTTCCAGAGGGCGGTTACATCACCGCAATACCCACCGACCCCTGGGGTAAGAGCTATGATTACGTCTGTGAGCCCTTCGCCGGAATTCTTGTGCCCTACAAACTTCAATCCTTAGGCGCTGATGGGCTCGCGGGTGGCACGGGAGTAAACGCAGATATCAAGCACAGCTACCTGCCCTACTTTGACCATATAAATGACCTGTAGTTGCCCTAATCTCGCCCATAATGACTAAAAAGGAAACACCCTCGGCAGCAAGAGCAAAACAACAGTGCTGTACACCAGGGTAATCGGCAGACCAAACCTTAGATAATCGGCACGCTGATAGCCTCCTAAGTTTTGTACCATCAGGTTTGTGGTATAGCCAAAAGGCGTTAGAAATGAGGCGCTAGCGCCAAAAGCAATGGCCATGACAAAGGGCATGGGGTCGGCACCAGTCGACAGCGCTAGGGTCCAACCCACTGGAAACATTAAAGCCGCAGCCGCATTGTTGGTCATTAACTCGGTTAGGAAGACCGTTAAGAAATACATAGCAATCAGCGTCCATAGCGGGTTTATTCCAGTAATGAGTGGTGACGCCCAAGCCGCGGCTAAAGCCACAGCGCCGGTATCCTGAAGGCCATGTGCAACCGTCAAAGCTGATGCAATTATTATCCACATCTCAAAGGGAAAACGGCGTCGCAAATCAGCGCCGTTTATAACGCCAAGCACCATGAAAACCGCCAACAGAAAAGCGAGCCCCTTAACTAATGCGAGCACTCCCATCGCGCCTAAAGTAACAACAGCCACCACAGATGCTGTGATAAAAATGCTGACTGATAGCGGCAAACGTGACGTATCGACCTGAGAGTTAACAACCAGAAAATTGCGACCCAGGTTCATGCGTTGGGCAAAATCAGGACCCACAGCTAACGCCAAATAATCACCCGGTTGCAGCGTAATACCTCCAAGTTTTCCCGAGAGCTGTGCGCCATCGCGACGCAAACCCACAACCGCCGCATCAAAACGCGCTCTGAAACTGGATTCTTTAATGGTTTGCCCCGCCACAGCCGCATTGGGCAACAAAACAACCTCCGTTATGTTGTCACTCAACAAACCCTCTTCCGTCGCAAAGAGCTGTAGTCCTGAAAAATTCGACAGAATACCGATTCGGCTGACCTCTCCCGAAAAAATCAGCCGATCGCCGGCCTCAATGCGCTGTGAGGGCGCAACCGGCGACAGCATCTCCTCACCACGTGCAATCTCCACCAAAAACAGGTCATCCAGATCACGCAGCCCATTTTCTGAAATGGTTCTGCCCACGAGTTTAGATTCGGGGAGTACCGTTGCCTCAATCAAATGCTCACTGATTTGTAGCGCAGTGTTCTCGTACTGGGGCAATCGGTGACGAAACAGCATCATGAAAATGATTCCGCCAATTGCCGCAGGCAGCGCCACCGGCAAAAATGCAAAAAAAGCGATGCCCTGCCCCGAGGCGTCTTGTAAAAAACTGCTGACGATGAGATTGGTAGACGTACCGATAAGCGTGAGCGTACCCCCTAAAATAGCCGCATAGGAAAGGGGCAGTAAAAGCTGGCTTGGGGCATGAAGACGTGATCGTTTCAGTACCCCAGCAAGGGTTGCCACAACAGCGGTATTGTTAACAAAAGCCGAAAATACCGCAGTCACTAGTGATATGCGTAATAAAGACTCCGCCAGAGATGGAGCGACCATGCGACGAGAAACCATCAGCAGCCAAGGCAGCCGTTCAAAGCCCACCGAGACAAGCATTAGCAATACGAGCGTAACCAGCCCCTCATTCGTAGCCATGGCGAACACCGTATTCATATCGACGAGCCCCATCAACAAGCAGGCAAGCAATGCACTGGCAAAAACCCAAGAAGCAGACCACCGTGTCACCAAAAGAGACGTGACTAGCCAGACGACAACCAGCATTATTAAGCTAATATCCAACAAAACTTTTACGTGTCCGATGGTTTGGGAGGTGTCAGAATACGCATTTACGTCGTTAACTAACAGTGACTGCGTTTGGCACCCAGTAGGCGCCTGTTTGGGACATGTTTACTGTAACTCTGACTAAGCCGGCATAAAACCCCACCCATCATTTTTGATCACTATGACACGGAGAATAACCCCATGATTGGATACGTCACCCTAGGAGTCAGCGACCTGGAAGCTGCCAAGAGTTTTTATCAGCAGTTATTGGGCGAAATGGGGGCCTCTACCCTGCTCGAAATGGATCGAATTGCCTTTTTTGGCAAAGATATGGCTAACCCGATGCTCGCTGTCTGCATTCCCTACAACGAGAGTGATGCGCACTCCGGCAACGGCAACATGGTGGCCTTTAACCCGGGCAGTAAAGAAGCCTGTGACGCGCTCTATCAAAAAGCACTGGCTCTAGGTGCAAGTTGTGACGGAGAGCCCGGACAACGTATACCCGATATGTTTTATGGCGCCTACGTTCGTGACCTCGATGGCAACAAGCTGTGCTTTTTCCAATTTGGCTAAAGCCAATGACGACTTAATGCAGCCTTCATCGAACATGTAGAAGCCGTGATAGACAACACAAACTCCCCTATCTCTGATAGTTAGGACATATTAATGCGCAGCTTATTAACCCTAGTGTTGCTAATGTACGCCACGTGGGGGCACACCCACAGTAACAATGACGTTATCACTATGTATAACGGCGATCGTATCACCGGCGAAATCAAGGGACTGGCAAATGGAGACTTAAAAATAAACCCTCCTTATGCTCCGGTAATTTCGTTAGATTTGCAGAACATTGCCTCTATTGAGTCCAATTACAATTATGAAATTCTCACGGAAAACAATGAAAGGCTGTACGGCAATATTTCGAGTACTGACAAGACTGGCGAGTTGCAATTCACCAGCATCGACAGCGCCAAGGTAATCCCGCTGTTAGAAATTACTGAAATTAGACCGATTGAAGAAAGTTTTGCTGAGCGGCTGCAGTACACCATAGGCGCGAACTTTAACCTTGAACCCGATATACAAACCTACAAAGTCGAAGGCACGGTAAGTTATGCATCCTTAAGGGGTCAAACCTCCGCGCGAGCTAATATCTTGCAATCTAATTATCGCTCTCTAAATGAGCAAGGTGACTATGAAGACGACTATACACAGACACAGGGATTATTCAGATTAGAAAACGAACGCTGGTCAAAGTTCAGCAACAATTGGTACCGAAGCTTCTCGGGACAATACGACTACAACGATCAACTCAATAACTTTGGCCGAGTGTCCTTGGGTTCAGGTTTTGGTCGATATTTTATCGATAATGCGGGCATGCGACTGAGCACACTGATTGGACTTCAGGGTATCGCAGAACGGAGTAAAGTAGAGAATGAGGAAGACCCTGACATCCTTCAGTTCAGCTTTTGCTCTGGCGACCTCTTTGATGAGAGCTGTTCTGGCGATATTTCCTTTGTTAAGCAAACGTATTTCTCTGCCGAGGGTTTCCTGACCAGTTCTTTTATCATGTACAGCCTGACCGACGTGAATCTCGATATCAATATAACGGGAAGTCTTTACCCCTCTTTGACCGAGGGAGACCGCCTGCGCGCGCATTTAGAAGCCGCCGTGAAGTGGGAGGTTGTTAGTGATCTGAATATAAAACTCAGCTTGAATTCCGACTACGATTCCGGAAAGGAAGATTCTGGCGAGTTGGAATCGTTTCGTAAGAAAACCTTGGACTACAGTATTTTACTGGGTCTCGAATGGGCTCCCTAGGTAGAAGCTGACGCATTTTCGGTCTCGTGATGAAAGTGGTGTAAGTCGCGCTGAGGAAAAGGAATGGTAATTCCCGCTCGATCAAAAGCGAGTTTGACTTCTCGATGCAGCGTCCAATACGTTGGCCAATAGTCCTCAGTCTTCACCCAGGGTCGCACGACAAAATCAATAGAACTTTCCCCATGTCGGTGCAGACGAATCACTGCTTCGGGCTCCGGAAGCACTGCAGGTATCTGGGCCAAAACTTCAGCCAAGACTTGCTCTGCAAGCTCGATGCTATCGGTATAGCTGATACAAAACTCGGTATCCACGCGACGCATATTTTGACTGGTGTAGTTGCGAATCACGTCACCCCATATTTTACTATTGGGCACGATCAAACTTTTATTGTCGGTAGTAGTAATAGTTGTCGATACCAAATTCATTCGCCGCACAGTACCCTCGACTCCGGCTACGGCAATAAAATCTCCAACATCAAACGGTCGGTAAGCCAAAATCATCCCCCCCGCCGCAAAGTTACTTAGGGTCTCCTGCAGGGCAAAACCCAGGATAAAGCCAGCAACCCCCAGACCTGCCAACATGGGTGCCAAAGAAATACCCACCTGAGATAACGCAATAAGAAAACCTGCGGCCATCACACTACCGCCGATCATTGAGACTGTGACATCTCTCAAAAGCTGAGACATACCGCTGGGCCGAGCGTCCAAGGTGCGCTGGGCAAATCCTCGCGCTCCTCGACTGATGACTCGAGCAAGAAACACAATACCCAAGAATACCAGGATGCGGAGCACTGCATCGGGGCCCTCAGCGGTAAACCAGCTAATAATCTTGTGATAAATATCGTCAACAACAACGTTGAATACATCGATATCCACCATTTCCAAGGAAATTGCGGTTTGCTCTTCAATAATGGCACGCTTGAGTCGAGTGGTATCGAGGCCCACGCGCTGCATTTGAGCTCCAATACGCCCCAGTCGGTCTACATCCAAAGCAAGGAGCTGCTCCGCTCGCAGCAGTGCTTCTTGTAAAGTTGCGTCAGACGAGGCGAGTTTTAGTCGAGATTGCAGGGCTTTACGCTGCGCTTTTAACAGCTGCAAAGACCCCAGTCGCTCATCTGCATAATTTAGCAAACTTCGATTGGCGAGTTTCTCCAAAGTACCGGCAGGAAAATTTAACGCTGCACGGATGTCCACAACACCAATCATATGCTCTAAATAACGAATTCGCTGCTCGTTCATGCTGTCGATTTGGGCGAGTAGCAGCGCTCTATCAGAGCCACTGAGCGTCTCTAGCTCTTCATATTTATCTGCAATTCGAGACTCGAGAAGCTCAAATCGGCGCACAAAACCCTCATCGAGCTGTTGATTACGCAACGCTAATCTTGCCGCGAGCTCACCACGATCAGCTGCTCCTGGATCTAGTTTTAAAACGCGTGCTGCGATTTTGCTGAACTGCTCCAGCACATGAAGAGATTCTTCGTCCAAGTAAAAGCGCAGCGCATCCTCTACCTCCCCGCTAACATCCCCAGCCTCTTCCTCGGTCTGTCGAATAGCATAGAAGCGCTGTTCAAGAAGATTAAGCTCATCTGCGACGGTTGGACCTTGGTCTGCTTTGGGATCCAAGGCTTTTTCCTGACTCCAAATGAGGCCCGAGGCCATCAGCAAAGCCAGTGAAGCAATCCACGTGCAAGCTTTAATTTTTGAAGGAATCAGTGCTTTCATGAACTCCCACCTCGGTTGAGACGCCTTTGTGCGACATCGTCTGCCAGTCGGACCAGAATATTTTCAGTAGCCGTCCAATCAATACAGGGATCGGTAATGCTTTTTCCGTAAGTGAGTTGACCGCCCTCAACAACGTTTTGGCGACCCTCTTCTAAAAAACTTTCAATCATCACTCCGATAATCGCATCATTCCCACCAGCAACCTGCTGACCAATATTGGCGAGCACCTCTAACTGTCGTTTTGGCTGCTTACGGCTGTTGGCGTGACTCGCATCGATCATCAGCCGATCGGACAAACCCGCCTGACTTAGCAGCGCCCGCGCATCATCAACGGCAAACATGTCATAGTTTGGTTTATGCCCACCTCGCAGAATTACATGACAATCTTCATTACCTAATGTTTCGAAGATTGCAGACTGTCCTTCCTTGGTAACGGAGAGGAAGTGGTGGGGTTGACGGGCAGCGCCAATCGCATCCACCGCCATTTGCACATCGCCATCCGTGCCGTTTTTAAACCCAACAGGACATGACAGCCCCGAGGCCAGTTCCCGATGGGTTTGACTCTCAGTTGTTCTTGCACCTATGGCCCCCCAACTCACCAAATCGGCTAAATATTGTGGGGATATAAGGTCGAGATATTCAGTGCCCGTGGGCAACCCCAGTTTGTTGAGGTCCATGAGTAATTGGCGAGCCAAGCGAAGACCCCTGTTGATCTGAAAGGAACCGTCCAAATCTGGGTCGTTAATGAGACCCTTCCAGCCCACTGTGGTTCTCGGCTTTTCGAAATAGACCCGCATAACCACTAGCAAACGGTCACTCAACTTTTCAGCAAGGGGCTGTAGGCGCCGACCATACTCAATAGCAGCGTCGACATCGTGAATGCTGCAAGGACCCACAACCACCACAAGCCGGTCGTCCTCACCTGTCAACACGTTGTGTATCGCTACTCGGGCCTGAGTGACATGAGCAGCAACGGTTTCATCAAGGGGTATCTGACTCAACAAGTCACTGGGCGCAGCCAACTCTTTGAGGGACGAAATTCGAGTGTCATCGGTAATTGAAGGCATCACATTTATAAACTCATGATTGGGCGTCGGAGATAGAACTCACAGAGCTCTCAGCGAGAAGCCCGTCAATCATATCTCCCACTGCGTTAGATTGAACACAATGCGCGGCATACCATGTATGCAAACAACGAATCCTGTCGGACCCCTGAATGCCACCAATACCGCGACTGGTGAAGGCTTCTATCATACCAGAGGACTCCAAGAGTTCTCGTTCCGTAAGCGTCATAGTTGCCGCACGGACTGCCCGATGTTTTTCATGATCAATGCACATCTGAGCACGTAATTCAGCCGAATCGTTAACCACCTGCTGCAACTTGGCAATACAGCCAGCAGCTTCTAGTCGATCAATGGCCAGGCATAGCGCCGGATCGATCAACCAAAATACGGTTGGAAATGGCTTACCATCAACCACAGGAGCTACCTGAATGACGCGAGGGCGGCCTTGAGTATCCCAGGCCACAATATCTCGCAGACCCCGTGGCTCGCGGTCTAAACATTGCCTGATATAGGGACGCCAGCGCGATAATTCGCGTTCGTTCGCTGCTCTGGATTTTTTGGGATCAAACATGCCGCTCATATTAACACCGGTTAAAAACCAGAAGACCATAAAGGTTTGACGCGGCTCGTCGGCGCGAGTAGTCTGCGCGGCGTTAGGTGCCTACCGGTCATAGCGGTCTGGGTAGGTTAAAAGGGAAACTGGTGCTCGGTGTCAAACCGCAAAACCAGTGCTGCCCCCGCAACGGTAGGGAACTTTGTTCCGAGCCCGATACCTGCCTGACGTAACGTAAACCACAGAGCGGAGGGCTCTGCAGGGTGCGACTCCCCAATTGGCTGGAGCCCACACCTGTGCTGTTTGTGACAGCGCCTCCGCCCTAAACAGGAGCTGCGCCATGTCTCGCACAACACTGCACCGACCCATGATTCTATCTTTGCTTACGGGCGCACCACTGTTAGCGATGGGTGCCGAGGTAACGGATGGAGAGGCGCTGGAAGAAACCGTTGTCGTCGCGTCCCGCGTGCCCACCCCCCTAAATCGAATCGGCGTATCGGTATCGATTACCGACCGTGAGACCCTAGAGATCTTAGGCTATAGCGACGTCGCAGACTTTCTTGATCTGCAGCCCGGCATTTCGGTGACCCGAGATGGCGGCCCCGGAAAATCGGCCGCTGTGCGCATTCGTGGCGAGGAAGGATTCAGAACACGGGTTGTCCTAGACGGCATTGATATCGCTGACCCCTCTTCACCGCAAATCAGCCCACGAATTGAACACCTTTTATCTGAGGGTCTGCAGCGAATCGAAGTCCTTAGAGGGCCTCAAGGACTCGCTTATGGCGCCGATGCCGGCGGTGTCATTGCCATAACGACCCGTCAACCGGAACAGGGGCTCGCTGCGAGTTTCACCTTAGAAGGTGGTCAAAATGGCTATTCCGAATTAGGCGGATTTGTCGCCGGGGGTACTGAAAAATTTCGCGGCGCCCTGTCAATCACCGATTTAAGCACCGATGGCTTCAACGCCAGAACCTCTGACAACTCGGAGTCAGACGAAGACGGGTACAGCAACACTACGATTCATGGGACGGCCACATTAGCGCTCACTGAAGCACTCACCCTTACCGGAAGTGTGCACGATATTACTGGGGATAATGATTACGACGGCTGCTTCGACACCATGACTTTTGCTCAGATTAATACCTGCACCGATACTTTTGACCAATCCGCCATTCGTATCTCAGCAAGATTTCAAAATACCCTCATCGATTCATCGCTAAGCTACGAAAAATCTGAGCTCGAAAGAGCGTTTTTTAGCGATTCACTTGCTTCATTTGCCACTGAGGGTGAGCAGGAAGAAATTTCTTGGATTGGTTCATTCTCGCAACTTTCGGGGCAACGCATTACCCTTGGGCTAGATGCCGCCGAGCAATCCCTGAACGACGGTGGCGATGACCGCAGTCGAGACAATTTAGGCATTTGGGGCGAGTATGACTTTGACTTTTTGGCCGGGGCACTCACTGTGGGTGCCAGATTGGATGACAATGATGATTTTGGAAAACATACTTCCTGGCGAGTCAGCTTACAGCAACAGCTTGCCGGAACCGATTACCCACTGATCGCCAGGGGTGCTGTTGGCACCGGTTTCCGTGCACCTAGTCTGTATGAAATTGCTTACAATGCTGGGCCATTCAGCTATGCCCCGGCAGCCACTACAGCACTCTCTGAAGAACAAAGCCAAGGATGGGAGATAGGTTTGAGCTGGGGCCAACCCAACCAGCGACTGGAAGTGACCTGGTTTGACCAAGAAATAGACAATGAAATCTACTTCGACCTCGCCAGTTATTCAGGCTACCTGCAGGGTACGGGCACCACGTCGTCACGTGGCTTAGAATTTTCTGGTGAAACCACTTTTCTTTCAAACTGGCGCCTTATGGCAAATCTCACTTGGAACGAGACGGAATCTAATGATGGTCAGCAACGGCCTTATCGTCCCGAATGGACCGGAGCGACCAGCTTACTCTGGCAAGACCGTGCGATAACCGCTGCTTTGACAGCGCGATTTACTTGGGACTCGGTCGATACTGTAGGAGCGTCTATGGCCGATACAGAACGCCTTGACGCCAGCATAGCCGTCAGTGTTACGCAATCCCTACGCCTGACCGCGCGAATCGAAAACATGACCGATAGCCAAGATCCACAGATCCGGGATTACAATCAAATTCCTAGGGCCGCCTACCTTGGCGTTCGCTATAGCATCTAAGGGACTGAAACATGGACAGCAATCACAAAGACGCGCGCCACAATCGCGCCATGGAAAAACAAAAAGCTGCTGTCGATGCCGGCGTGGCAGCGGCCACCACCGATAGAGGTGTTGCCGTACTTTTAACCGGCGATGGCAAAGGCAAAACCAGCTCAGCCTTTGGCATGGTAGTGAGGGCCCTAGGCTATGGACAAAAGGTTGGGGTCATACAGTTTATAAAAGGCGTGCAGCTGTCAGGAGAGGAGCACTACCTTCGCGATCACTGTCCCGAAGTAGAGTTCTACCAAATGGGCACGGGTTTTACATGGGACACACAAGACCGCAGTAGTGATATTGCAGCCGCAGAGCGCACATGGGAACAAGCCGAAAACATGCTGTCTAATCCACAGCTAGATTTAGTCATTTTAGATGAACTGACCTATATGCTGGCTTTTGACTACCTATCAGAAGCAGCGATACTGCAGGCCATTACAGCTAGGCCCGAACATCAAAGTGTCGTGGTTACTGGACGAGGTGGCGGCAGCGCGTTACGCACTGTTATGGATACCGTATCTGAGATCAAAGACATTGAACACGCCTATCGGGCGGGTATTCAAGCCCGCAAAGGGGTTGATTACTGAGTGAAAGAACAATCCTTGAGTGGCGATTCGATTCACTTCGGATGGTTCCTTGCTTACAAATTTTTCAATTCACTGTTTCTTGGGCTATCAATTGGGGCCGTTTTTATCCTCTATGAACCCCTGTCACCGGCTATTTTTTCGGCAGGAGGTATCGGACTTGCATTGGCAACACTTGTCATTGCCACCCAGTATCATCGCATTTTCAATCCCTATTGGTTTTTTAGACTTTCACTCAGTGTTGAGTTCATCATTTTCATCGGAGTGATTGCCGTTTTAATTTTACCCTTGGAGAAACCTTTGGCTCTTTTTATCTACCTGGGCTACCAATTTACGTTTGCACTGGGCAGCTACCTTGTCCGATGCGAGACGCTACTATTTGTGGATCAGCAGCGATTGACGCAACTCGATATTGCAAAACAGGTCGCCTACCTTGTAGGCATGGGAGCCTCTTGGGTTGCCTATCAAATCCTTGCCACAACATTTGAGATAAGCAGTAAGGTTGTTCAGGTTACGACCCTACACTGGCCACTTTTAGGCATTGAAATCGCGATCATTGTTTGTTTAATTTGTGCGTTCAGAACGGCTCGCTAATACACGACCAGCACCAAGCGCAAAGCACGATTGCATCTTCATCATGCAACCTCTACGCTGTCTTAACTGACTCTGGAAAAACCATGCTGACTTTGATCAAACTCTCATTACCGCTAACTTCAGGCTTACTGAGCCTTGCGCTCTTTAGCCCCAGCTACAGCACAGCATCCTCCGGGGAAATAGCGAGTGAACTCATCAGTACCCTGCAAATGGTTCGCACCGGAAATACCCAAAATATCAAAGACAACGATACCGGCACCACCCCCCCGGCACTAGATACCGATATGGACGGCGTGACGGACGACGCTGATCTTTGTCCCGACACGCCCAACGGCGAAACCGTGGACAGCGACGGCTGTTCAGACTCACAAAAAGATTCAGATACAGATGGTGTCGCCGACGATATCGATCTTTGCCCCGACACACCGATCGGAGAATCTGTCGACAGTAACGGCTGTTCAGATTCACAAAAAGATTCGGATACAGATGGTGTCGCCGACGATATCGATCTTTGCCCCAACACACCGATCGGAGAATCTGTCGACAGTGACGGATGTTCAGCGTCCCAGAACGACCCTGAAGCCAGCGTTAAGCAAGTTTACGAAGATGACGTCAATAAGCTAATTGTGAGTGCCGCCGGCGGTTGCACCAGTTCCGGCTGTCATGGACGAGCAGGAGCACCGGGAGGTTTGCGGCTCTATAGCGCAGGAGAAGACAATAACATAACTCTCAATTACGAGTCCTTCGTGCGCTATATTGGTTCGAACTCTGCCGATAAACTGGTGACTAAAATTTCTGGCGGAAGCGGCCACGGTGGGGGCACCCGATACCGCTCAGATACGGCAGAGTTCGCCACTATCGAAGCCTGGGCAATATCGGTTGAGGCCCTACCCTAGTAAATCGGGCTGTTCAGCCAAAATAACATCAAACATGGGCTGTCCACTGAACCAACCGGCCAGCGCATTACCCACTTGCTGTCGGGTGTGCTGTGCCATTTCTTCAGGTATAGCGCGCGGTACACCTGCCGCCTCAGCAAGCAACTGTGCCTGACAACTGCGCTCCATAGTCACGTACCACCAACAGGCTTCTTCCACAGATCCCCCTACGGTCAAGTGCCCATGGTTTTGCATGATAATCGCCTTTTTTTGGCCTAGAACGCTGGCAAGGCGCTCCCCCTCGTTCATATCAACGACGACACCCGTATAGTCGTCAAGCAAGGCGTGGTCGTCATAAAATGCGCAAGCATCTTGTGTGATCGGATCGAGCAAACGTCCAAGGGATGACCAGGCTTTGCCGTAAATTGAATGGGCGTGGGCCGCCGCGATGACCTCAGGCCGCGCCCGATGGATCTGTCCGTGTATGGTGAACGCAGCGCCATTAAGAATGCCCTGTCCCTCAACAATCTGGCCGTCATGATCGACGCGAATGAGATCGGACACACACATCTGCTTAAAAGATCGACCCATGGGATTCACCCAAAATGTTTCCGTATCGAGAGGATCTCGAACCGTAATATGCCCCGCTACGCCCTCATCAAACCCAAACTTACCGAAGATGCGCAGGGCTGCCGCTAGACGCTGCTTGCGAAAAGCTTGCTCTTCCTCGGGAGTGCGATGCC
>Ga0213863_10001859_pt1 | contig 15199 bp, 17 predicted proteins | sample PICome_8_FD_160128 | JGI IMG/M metagenome (GOLD analysis project Ga0213863, IMG submission 160128) | Coastal seawater microbial communities near Pivers Island, North Carolina, United States - PICO497 | ecosystem: Environmental > Aquatic > Marine > Coastal | place: USA: North Carolina... | reverse complement strand
GGGGCACTGGAACCGCAAATCAAGGCTACGCTGGAGGTATTGGCTCTACCACTTCTCATCCATACGGTCACGGCGGCGGTGGTGGTGCTGGGGGTGTGGGTACTCCCGGAGCAAATGGTTCAGACTCTGGAGTAGGAGGCGCAGGTGTTCAAGTAAACATAGACGGAAATAATTATTATTGGGCTGGTGGCGGTGGTGGCGGTGCTCACAATGGCACGGGTACAAACTGGTCGAATGGTGGTATCGGTGGCGGTGGCGGTGGTGCAGGCTATCAACAAAATGGTGTAGGAGGGGGCTCGGCTCTAAATTCAGGAGCAGATGGAGCTAACGCTGGTGGTGCTGGTGGTGCCAATACTGGAGGCGGAGGAGGTGCTGGTAAAGGTGGAGCAAACAACGGAGGCGCTGGAGGCTCAGGAATTGTTATTCTTCGACTGTCTCAAGCAGCTACTTCAACCACGGGCTCTCCAACTGTAACAACTATAGGTAGCGATACTGTTTATACATTTTTGTCAAACGGTACAATAACAATTTAAGGAGTAAAAAATGGCAGTAGTAAATTTACCAAATAGTCCGTCAAATGGGGCAACACAAGATGTCGGAGGGATTACATATACTTATAGCTCTAGTAAGGGTTATTGGACAGCAGCAGCCGCGAGTTCCGGCGGAGGCGGGGGAGGCGGCGCTTCGGTGACTTCTTCAGACACAGCACCTTCGTCCCCTAGTGCAGGAGACCTTTGGTATAAGTCGGACACTAATGCTTTGTATGTTTATTATACAGATGCAGACTCTAGTCAATGGGTTGGAGTGTCCGGGCCTGCTGGTGCGGCTGGTGCTGATGGCAGTGCAACATCTTATACAAACCTTGCTGGGTTTCCTTCTTCAGGAAATAGTTTAGGAGACTTTGCAGTTGCTGAGGATACTAAAGCTCTTTATATGTGGGACGGCACAGAATGGGACCGTATAGTTGCTGGAAGCGCTGGGGAAAGTCCGATAGTTTATACTGAGCCGCCCACGTCCCATAATTTAAACAATGATGGAAGTACTAGTACTGTACAAATGCAGGCAGTAGACCCCGAAGGAACTGCTATTACTTATGGTATTGCATATGCAAACTCCACGAATGCTAGACCTGACCAACTAGCGGCAGATACGGTCATAGATCAAGCCACTGGTACTTATACTTTTGATCCCTCTGCAAGTAATTCTAACGAGGGAAGTTTCAGAGCACGTTTAAGTGCGACCGATGGAATTACTAGTGCCACTCGTTTTGTAAATTTTAACCTATTATTCAGTATATCTACTAGTTACCTTATTGTTGCTGGAGGCGGCAGCGGGGGTGTGGGCAATACCGGAGGCGGTGGAGGTGCTGGTGGCCTTCTCTATGCTTCAAGCCACTCTTTTGAAACAAATGTCGCTCATACTATAACTGTAGGAGCGGGAGGAGCTGCAAAAAGTGGAAATGGTGCAGGTAATAGTGGGCAAAACTCTTCTATAGGTACTATTACTGCTATTGGTGGCGGTGGCGGTGGAGGAAATGGGGTGGTTCCTTTAGTGGGAGGATCTGGAGGCGGAGGCCCCGACGGAGTTGCAGGGGCTGCAGGTACAGCAGGACAGGGTAATGCTGGGGGGCTTGGAGATTATACAGCCCCCACTAACGGAACAGGGTACGGTGGCTCCGGTGGAGGCGCTGGAGCCGCTGGAGGCTCCGGGTCTGACCAAACTTCTGAGGGCGGTGTAGGTCTTGAATACAATATTACAGGTACTGCAACTTACTATGCTGGAGGAGGCGGAGGAGGCGGATATAATAATACTGGTAGGCCGGGAGGCAATGGTGGTGGCGGTGATGGAGGTAATAGGTATGGCGGTGCTGTATCTGGTACAGCAAATACAGGAGGAGGCGGTGGAGGAGATGGCCTTGTTAGCGGTGCTGGAGGCAGTGGAATTGTAATAATTCGAGCCCCTAGAGCAGCCACCTCAACAACAGGCTCTCCTGCTGTAACTACCGTAGGATCAGATACCGTTTATACATTTACTTCAAACGGCAGCATTACATTCTAAGGAGCAATCAATGGCAATAAATTTTCCAAATAGTCCGTCAAATGGCGCTACACACTCAGCTGCCGGACAGACATTTACATATGATAGCACTGCAGGAGTGTGGAACCCTCAAGAAGGTACTCCTGTATCTACAAGCACAAGTGCCCCTTCAAATCCCACTGCTGGGGATCTTTGGTTTGATACGTCTTCTGGAACTTTATATTTTTACTATGCTGATGGTTCTTCTAATCAGTGGGTAGGAGTATCTGGTGCTACAGGTGCTGAAGCTTCCGGGGCGGGAGTAACTTCTTATGCAAACTTTGCGGCTTTTCCTAGTTCTGGAAATAGTGGAGGGGACTTGGCATTTGCACAAGACACGGGAGCTGTGTACCTTTGGGATGGAAGCGCCTGGGATCGAATGGCCGCAGGTAGTGATGAAAGTCCTGTAATTCTTACCGATCCGCCTACTACGCACAGCTTAGACCATACAGGAGGTACTACTTCCGTAACAATGACTGCTCAAGACCCAGAAGGTTTTGATATAGAATATGGAATTGCATATAATACTTCAAATAATGCAAGGCCTTCTCAGCTTAGCGCAGATACAACAATTAATCAAACCACAGGCGCATATACTTTCACCCCTTCTACTACTGGTTCTAATGCAGGAAGTTTTAAAGCAAGACTAAGTGCTTCAGATGGAGTAAAAAGTAGTGTACGAACTGTAGACATTTCTCTCGCATTCGATGCTATAGGAGAGCTTCTTCTTGCTGCCGGAGGTGGTGGGGGTAACTCTTATGGAGGCGGTGGTGGAGGTGCCGGAGGTCTTGTACTAAATACAAACTACACTTTTACTGCTGGTGAGACAAATACTATTGTAATAGGCACTGGAGGAGCTTTTGACAACGTACAAGCAAATCGAGGAGATAATGGTACAGATTCTACATTTACAGCAGGATCTACACTAGTATATACTTCTGTAGGCGGAGGTGGTGGAGGTGGCTACCCTGCAGACAACCTCGGTGATGGAGGCTCTGGTGGTGGTACTGGTAGAGCGGGTATTGCGGACAACGGAGTATCTACTCAAAATGCTTATGGAGGCGTAGGCTTCGGACATGATGGTTCTTCAGTTACTTATAGTAATAAAGGTGGAGGAGGTGGTGGAGGTGCTGGAGGCCCCGGACAAGGGGCTACTAGTTCCGCTGGAGGTGCTGGAGGTGCTGGTAAAGCTTCAACAATTACAGGATCTAGTGTTTTCTATGCTCCTGGGGGCCCCGCTGGTGGATATAGTACAAGTATAGGCTCTTATGTAGATGGCAGTCTTTCTAGTTATGGGGCGGGAGGAAACGGAGGAAACTATACTTCTAATTCTGCGAATAACGGAGCTGATGGAGTTTGTATAATTGCAACTCAACAGGCAGCAACAGCAACAACTGGCAGCCCAACAGTAGATACTAGTAGTAGAAGTGGTTGGTACGTATACACCTTTACAAGCAACGGAACGATAACATTTTAAGGAGTAAAAAATGACAGCATTAAATTTTCCAGACAGTCCTGCAGACGGAGCTACTTATCAGGGCTACACCTATAATGCAACAAAAGGCGTATGGGCTCCTGCCGTAGCCTCAGCGGGGGGCGGAGTAACTTCCTATGCAGACTTTGCAGCCTTTCCTAGCTCTGGAAACACTTTAGGAGACTTTGCAGTTACCGAGGATACTAAAGCTCTTTATATGTGGGACGGCACAGAATGGGACCGTATAGTCGCTGGAAGCGATGAAACTCCTCGAGTTACTACAGAGCCAGTTACAACGCATGGTTTAAATGCTGATGGTAGTACGAGCACAGTTACAATGACCGCAGTAGACCCAGAAGGCTTTGATATCGACTATGATATTCGGTATAACACTTCTGGGGGAGCGCTCCCAGATCAACTTGCTTCTGCTACGACTATTAATCAAACTACAGGGGTGTATACATTTACACCTACTACTACTCAAAGTAATGCCGGACAATTTGTAGCAAGACTTAGAGCATCTGACGGAAATCGAGTAACAACTCGAAATGTAACGGTAGATCTAGGCTTTAATGCACAACTTTCATTAGGAGGCGGATCGACTAATGGTGCTCTTGATACATATACAAGTCCCTCAGGCATGGTGCTGACAATGAATCCCGCCGCTGGAAATCTGACTAATTATGACCCCGGAAATCTTTTTGATGGCGTAACTACAGCAACACTTACTAACTATTGGTTAGGGGGCGGTTTTAATTCAACGGGTACATTAACTTTCGACTTTAGTAATGCAACAAATAGTAGCTCGGCTGCGATGTCCTATATACAAAAAATTATCGTTACTCCCTACTCTCGAAGTGACACCTTTAGTAATATTACAAAGATAGAGACATCTTCAGACGGATCAACATGGACACAAACTCATGGAAACCAAGGACTTACCTCAGCAAACTCAGGAGAAGGAGTGTCCCATACATACAATCTTAATACAAGCGATCTATATTTTAGACTTTCTTTGACCAAGACAGGTAGTTGGACTGTATCAATGAATGAAGTAGTAGTTTGGGGATATTAACGAATAAATAACGGTAATAAAAAAGGGGCTTATTGCCCCTTTTTTAGTTCTTCTTGAAGAGAAACTGCAAAACCTTTTATGGCCATTTCAAGTCGTTGTACTTTTAAGTACTCTTGTTTTAGCTGCTCTTGCAGGTCTTTCATTTGACTAAGATACCCTATTGCTTCTTCTGAAAAGTTTTCAGGATTTATATCCATCGTAGGCTCTTCTGCCCTAGAACCGCCTGGATTTTTTTCATCCTCCCACTCGCTTTCGTCCGCTAAAGGTATTTCGACCCCGTCGCTACTCATCAGAGGTTTTCTCTTCTTCTTGAGAGTTTAACTCTTCTTTTAAAAGATTTACAAACCCTACTCTGCATACTTCAGATCTTTCAAGCTTTAGCTGAAGCTCGCTGGTAGTTTTAGTGCACTCTCGTATTTGTGCAAGATAGTGACGGCCCCGGTCGGACATACTTTGAATATCGTGGTCGACTCCGTCTATCTTTACAGTTTCTTGTACTGGTGTATCATTCATTTAAAAACATCCTGCCAATTACCTGTCGTGCTCGCTCTAGCATACTCTGTAGCACGGTTCTCAAAGAAGTTGGTATGCTCAACTGCGTTTAACATATAGTCTAACCACGGTAAAGGATTTTCTTCGCTGTGGAAAATTTTCTTCATTCCTAGCCCTAGTAGGCGTCGGTCTGCAATGTATCGAATGTACTCTTTGATTTCTGCTGCTGTGAGGTCTGGCACATCCGCGCCTTCAAAGCAGAGATCAATAAACGCATCCTCTAGCTCTACTGTCCGTTCTGCTGCACAGTAAATTTCATACTTTAGCTCATCGTTCCACAACTCAGGATTCTCCTGTATGAAAGTTCGGAATAGTTGAGACATACCTTCTACGTGGAGAGTTTCGTCTCGAATAGACCAGGTAACAATTTGTCCCATTCCTTTCATAAGGTTGTGTCGCGGAAAGTTAAGTAAAATAGCAAAGCTACTAAATAATTGTACCCCTTCTGTAAATCCGGAGTAAATCGCCATAGTCTTTGCAATGTTCATGGGTGTATCCATACCAAAGGTAGATAAATGTTCGTGTTTATCCATCATTGCTTTATGGTCCATGAACTTTTGGTACTCATCATCTCCAAACCCAAGAGTTTCGAGCAGTAGTGAGTACGCTTCTTGATGCACTGCTTCCATTGCAGCAAAAGCAGAAAGCATCATTCTTACTTCAGGCTGTTTAAATGTAGGCAGGTAGTGCTTTGCGTAGCCGCAACATACGTCTACGTCTGCCTGTGTAAAGAATCGAAAAATTTGAGTCAATAATTTTTTATTGCCCGGAGTAAGGTTTTCTCGAAAATCTTTTAAGTCGTCAGCAAGATTCACTTCATCTGGTAGCCAGTGCATATGCTGTTGACTTTTATAGTGCTCAAAAGCCCAAGGGTAGTTAAAAGGTTTATAATATTCTCTTTCAGTGAGAAGATTCATTAAAAGCTCTCCATGACTTCTTCGAAGTCGCTATATCCTCCGACCCATTCACCATTTACTCTTATTTGAGGAACGGTTTTAGCGCCGGGAAATAATCTACTAAATTCAATTGTTGCTTGGTTGGCGTCAATATAAGTATAATCGAGGCACAACTCTTCTGCGAGGTCTACGGCTTTATCACAAAAGCCGCATCCGTCTGCTCCATAAATTTCTACGTTCATCTTAACCCTCACACGCTAGACATTCATTTTCATCCATAGAATCAAAAATACGCTGTCTTAGTGCTTCGTCTGATACTGTCTCTGCTCGCTTGTACGCTTCGCTTCGTAAGTAATATAAAGTTTTTACTTTCTTTTTCCACGCGGCCATGTGAACGGCGTGTAGTTCTTGTTTTGACACATCCGAAGGAAAAAAGACATTAAGAGACTGACTCTGGCAAATGTGCTTTTGCCGATCTGCTGCCATATCTATAACCCATCGCTGATCTATCTCTACAGCAGTTTTAAACACATCTTTTGTCCAGTCATCAAGGAAATCTAGGTGCGCTACTGATCCGCCGTTTGTAACAATACTTTTCCATACATCATCGGTATCCATTCCTAAGTCCCGAAGTAAGTCTTCCAAATATTCGTTTTTCTGTAGAGAGGTACCACTTTTAGTTTTCTGTGAATATGCGTTAGCACGGTAAGGCTCGATACTAGGGCTAGTGTTGCCACAGATAATACTAGACGAAGCATTTGGAGCAACAGCCAACAAGTGACAATTACGCATACCCGTACCTTCTGCATCGGGCGCTTCTCCTCGCTCCACCGCAAGAGTGCGCGAGGCAGTCTCCGCAGCAGACTTAATATGCCAGAACATAGCCATATTACGTCCTTTCGCCATTGCCGATTCAAACGGAATGTTGTGCCGTTGTAAATAGGCGTGAAACCCCATCGCCCCCAAGCCAATACTTCTCTCCTTTTCTGCACTAAATCGTGCTTTCTCTAGCTCATTTGGAGCATGAGCAATAAAATAAGTAATTACATTATCTAGCATACGTACAAGGTCTGGAATAAAATTAGGATCATTACTCCACTCGTCATATTCTTCAAGATTTACACTTGATAGACAACATACTGCTGTACGCTCTTCGTTTGTTGGTAGTGTAATTTCACTACATAAGTTAGACTGGTGCACTTGAAGGCCAAGCTGCTTTTGGCACTCTGGGAGCCCTGCTTGTACGGTGTCCCCGAACATAATGTAAGGCTCTCCAGTTTCGACACGATTTTGAATTAACTTCACCCAAAGTGTTTTTGCTGATACAGTTTTTGTTACGTGTCCAGAATTAGGATCCACAAGATCCCAGCTATCATCAAATCCCTCCGCCTTAGTGGCTCCTTCGATGAGTTCCATGAAAGTGTCAGGTATAACGACGCCATGATGAAGATTAGTAGACTTACGGTTAATATCACCGCCAGTAGGCTTTCGAACATCTAAAAATTCCTCAATTTCGGGATGATTCATCGGCAGATATGCCGCGTAGCTTCCCCGACGTGTAACTCCTTGTGAGAATGCGAGCATTTCTGCATCCACTACTTTCATAAAAGGTATTACCCCAGTAGACTCGGAACCATTAGAGGTTTTAGAACCAACTGAACGTATGTCTCCCCAATAGCCGCCGACCCCGCCGCCAACAGAAGAAAGAAAAGCATTTTCTGTATAGTGGTCGGTAATACCTCGTCTACTATCATCCACATAGTTAAGAAAACAACTAATAGGGAGCCCGCGCTTAGTACCACCGTTACTGAGGATAGGGGTACTGAACATAAACCATAGTTTACTAACATAGTCATACAGCCGTTGGGCATGTGCATCATCATCCGCAAAGGCTTCCGCTGCTCGTGCAAACGCCTGCTGTGGGGATCCTTCCCCGTTTACTAAATACCTATCTTGCAGAGTTTTAATACTAAACTCTGAAAGATAGCGGTCTCTTCTAAAATCAATTTCAACGCTCATACAATCTATTCTCTATATCAGGAATATTCTTCATTCCTATTGCATCTTCGCAATAAGTAAGTATATCCATTAACTCATAATTGGCCAGTAATTGTTCTGCATTTTGATTCAAATTTTGAATATACTTATAATTACTTGCAATAGGGAGTTGGTTATAAATGTCTAAAGCGTCGCCATACGCCTTAATTAAAGTTTCTGCTCTCTTTGGGCCTACACCGGGGATACCTGGAACGTTATCTCCTTTATCCCCTACTAGACACTTTAATGATATGTACTCTTCGGGAGTAACATTATAGTGAGTCTTCCAATTTTCTAGTGTGACCTCTTTTCGTGTTACATAAGAAAACCTACTAACACCCTCTTGAATAAGAAGATCCCAGTCTCGGTCACTAGATATAAGCCACATTCTTCCTAGATTATGCCTTTCTTTATGTTTTACTAAGTATCCTGCGATATCATCCGCCTCTACTCCGTAGTACCTTAGTACTAAATGATCTTCTGCTAAGACATCTAAGGATGCTTCGTACTCTGCAAAAAATTCTTCAAAAGCAATTCTTTCTTCTTCTGTTTGATCTGCAAACTTATCTTTTCGATTTTGCTTATACTCTGGATAGATTACTTTTCTATAAGCTGAAGACCCCCAGTCCGCTGTAATTATAATTGACTTACACTGGTAAGACTCTGCTAAACTTTCTACTGTTTTCTGAAAGTCATATCGAAAGTCTGTACGACCTTGATGCTTCCAACGAAATGCTAAGTTTAAAGAGTCTACTACTAGTGTTGAGGGGCCTTCTGTAATTTTTTCTGTAAAATTAAACGCCATATAAAAACCCTACTTTTTCTTCTGCAAGCCATGTTTTTGCAAGTAGCACATGACACTGCAACCATTCTATATAAATCCAATGGTCTGTGACTTCTGGAAGAATATTAGTAACAACAAATACCTCTGACCGATTGTATTTAAAAAACAATAAAGGCTCCTGGCCGCCGCCTTCTGCTTGCTGTTCTAATTTCTTCCACCATTTAATTAAGTTGTTTGTTCTTGGTGCTGTGAATATTTTATCTGAAAGAGGAGACTTCTCGTAATTTTTTACCTCTATGCAAAAACGATTCTTTGCGTGAGGAACGTATATGTCTCCTTTTAGGTACTCAAGAGCACCGGATGCGGGCACTCTCTCGAACTGATGACCTGTGGCTTCACGCAACATATCTCTTACAAGATACTCACCTCTTGCGCCTTTAGCTCTACTATCAACCATCTACATCACTACCCATCAGAATGTTACCCAGCATTTCATACTTTTCTGCATACTCGGCAGCCTTTGATAACTCTTCTTCAATTGCTCCAAGAATATCAGGATGCTCTCCAATCCCTACTGGACTTTTCATGTAGATCAATACATTCGCTTTGTGATACTTCACTTTCCCCGCTAGATAGCTCATCATGCTGTCTGCTATTACGTTCTTCAAGTTCTCTCTCCTTTATCATCTCGTGGATTTGTCGCCTACGATTATGTTGCATGCGTCGTACGTGTCCCATCAGTGCTCCAATTTACTAATATTACCTGACTTAACTACTTCTACTTTGTCAAGCAAAGGGTGTGTCCACCCGTGGCTGACAACATAAGTATTTAAATCTTCCTGTAAAAGTACCTCTACGAGCTTTTCTCTTCCTGCATCGTCAAGTACCGCAATAACTTCATCTAGAAATAGTATGTTGATTCTAGACTTTGATATACTACTCATCAATTTGCGTATAGCGATGAGAGTAGCAGTGTTCACCCTTGCCAGTTCTCCACTAGAGAGAGCAAGAATATCCACAATGTTACCATTGTCAGTGATTTGAACATTAAGTTTATCATTTGTAACTACAAACTCCAAAGTAAAACGACCATCGGACAGTTCTGCTAGATAGTAATTTGTGAGTTCTTCCAACACTTTTACCAAATTCTCTATCTTGTATGCAAGTAATCCATTCGTGCTAAAAGACTTCTTTAAAACTTCTAGACTACTTGCAGTATCTGTCTCCAGATCAACTAACTCGTTTAGTTCAAATAACTCGGATTCAAACTGCTCTGTTTGCTCGAGTATTACTTGTATTCGAGTGTTGCGACGAGTTATGGACTCGTTTTGTTTTGAGACGCGCTGTAGTTCTTCTTTTGCTTCTGATATTCTTTTCGAAATTTCTTCTGCCCTGCTTTTAAGCTCGACAGGGTCCAGCACAGTCGCTGGTAGGCTTTGGTCGATACTTCTGAATAAATCTTCCCAGTCGCGCTGAATTTTTCGTGCAGATTGGTAGTCCGCATTGTTTCGTTTAATTTCGAGTATTCTTCGCTTAATTTCATCTTGCTTTTTCTCTGCCTCCGTTATTTTATCCGCTTCTTCGTTAATGAGCTTTCGTATAAAAGCATTGTCTACGGACTGCTCGCAAGTTGGGCAATGTGCTCCTAGCCCACTTAGCTTGTTTAAAAGTCGTTGAGACCCCGCTGCTGCTTGTGTTAAGCTACCGCTTTCTGCCTGTAGCTCGTCATACGATTTAATACCAGAAACTTTACAACTCTGAGCATCTTCAATATTAATCTTAGACAGCAAGTCTTTATAAGTATTATTCTGAGAAATCTTTTTATTTTTTTCAGAGATATTTTTAATTTCACTCATAAGGTTGGCGAGGTCTTGTTCGTCTTCACCCGTCTCAATTGAAATTTCAGACACAGGCAGTATGGTTGTATCACTCAATTTGTTATCATTTAGCCACTTTTCGATTGTCGCTATTTTTGATTCGATACTATTAAGAGTTATAGTACTCTTTCTTGCTTCTTCTTTGAATAGATCAAAAAGCTTTACATAGTGCTCTAAGTGGAGAAGATCAATGAGAAACTTTTTACGGTTCGTATCTGTCGCAGTAAGAAACTGTAAACTACTATTTGTGCTCTGGTATACCAATTGAGAGAAGGTTTTAAAGTCGATTCCAACAATATCTTGGAGTGTCTTGTATGTATTGGTCGCTGTATGAGAGCTAATATCTTCCCCATTTTCCAGCAGACGCAACTTAATACTAGACTTCCTATCAATAATAACATCATATTTATTCTCGTCTTTTGTAAACTCAAGATGTATGTTGTACCCCGAGTTTACATAGCGGTTTGGTATGTCCGCTTTTTTAATGCCTTTTGAGTTTTTGTTGTATAAAGCCTCTTCTATAATTAACGGGATAGAGGACTTCCCCATCCCGTTAGTACCAACAAGCTGTGTGACCGTATTACTGCCTAGGTCTAGCTCGTTATCTGGGCCGTAACTAAAACAATTACTCCATTTCAATTTTTGAAGCGTAATCATTAAATATACCTACTATTTTTGGTATCCGTGAATCTGGTATTTCTAGAATATAAGTTAAGTACTCTACTAGTTCCTCTTGAATAGACATTTCTTTGTCCATAACAAGAGTTGCTTCAGTACTTCGTTTAATTACTTTCTTATCCAGCAGTTCATTGTTTTTTACGTTTGCAAGTTCTTGCATGTCACCTTCTATCTCGTAGATAGTGTGGTGCCACTCTGTAGGAACCATTTCATCAGTACTAGAGACTGTTTTACGAATAAGTTGAGGAAGCTCGAAAGCATCCCACATCCACGACCAGTCTGTTGGGTTTATTAAAAGGTAGCCGGTCTTGACTTCGTTCCTATGAAACGAAGTAGTCATAGGGCTTCCTGGGTATACAATGTTTCGTTGAGTATTACTATGTGCGTGAAGATCGCCAGCAAAAACTACGGGAAAGTCCTCGAACCTGTCTAAGTCCACCTCTGGCTTGACGTGTGGAGGTATTTCTCCTCGAACATGAGTGAACAAAGGCATCTTTGCGTCAAACAGTTCAATAGCATTTTTACGATGAAGATCTGCGTACGGTAGTATTCCAAACCCAAAGTCATTATCGTAGTATGACATATCTACTATCTGTACGAGAGGGTTTATATCGCGAGATACTTGCTTTAGTTGTGTAAAAAATGTTTTGTTTTTCTTTGTTGCTTCATGATTACCGTCATAGATAACAGTTGGAATCTGTACTTTCCGAATAAACGAAAAGTACAGCTCCAACTCTTCCATGTTCGGCAGACGGTCAAAAAGATCGCCACCTATTATGTGCATATTGCACTGTTTTTCAAGAGAATGTATCTGCTCGAAGAATAGACGGTAGCGGTTTAATGCCCACTCTCGTGGAACATTCTTTTGACCTAGCTTTATATGCCAGTCTGCCGTGAATAAAATCATCCGATGTTGAACTCATCTTCCAGGCTCTCATCCATATCTTCAGATGAGACTTCTCGAATTTCGTCAAGCAGTGTTTTTTGTGCGTCGGGGGTAGGACGAGGCATAACATCATCCATAGACTTCAAGTCTGCAATAGCAGCCATTTCACTGTCGCTAAGTACTCGTTGCTTGCACTTTAAGACCTGTAGTTGATACTCTACATTGTACGGTAGTGGTCCAGTCTTGACGCGCTTAAACTTAACGTCCCAGCCTGTCTCTGGGTCAGTAGGGTCGCCTAAGTCTTCTGCTGCAGTAAGAATTGCTTCAAACAACTTCTTCTTGAGATTGACGATTTTTACTTCGCCATTATCAAGACACTGCATAGCGTAGCTCCAGCCACACTTTAGATCGGGGTAGTACTCACGAATCCAGTCTTTTTCTTTGTTATTGAATCGCTCTTCGTTGCGGTCAAACGAAAGACACTCGAAAGGAATATTCTTACCATTTTTACCCTCTAGCCAGTAAACATAACGTGCTAGAACGTCTCCAACAAGCCGTAGCTCATTGTCGCCGTCACGATAAGAGTAAGAAGTAATAGATGATTTTTTTGCGCCGCCTGCGGCTTTGTTAAAGGATAGTGCCATTAGTGTATTGTCTCCTGGTTGGCTTCTTCATATAGAAAATGTATTTTACCATTCTTTATATTAAGTAGGCTGTTAGTTGTAATAAGCTCTAAATCAAATTCGACAAGTCGAACGTCTAGAGAAGATTCCCCAGTTGTTGTATAGTCCGCTAACGGACGCATGGAAGCTAAAGCAAGATACTGGGCTATCTCACGATAACTGTGCTTGTACGAATTGTACAAAAGCACATCCGGGTGTATCAAAAATGATGTACCCGAAAAGTTTTTAAAACTGTATTTATAAATCTCAGAGTGCCGACTATCCGGAATTGAGTTCTGTGTCATCATTTTAAGAATGAGATACATAGAACGTGGATTTCCGTCTGAGGCATCAAAGATCTTTTCCCAATCGTAGAATAACATATTATACTCTCATCTGAAACAAAAGTCAAGAACTAAATTTCTATGCTCAGAGCTGTTTAATTGAATAACCTTGTTTCATGTAATAGCCCATTCTGTTGGATGCTTGTCTCTGGGCTGTTTTTCCTCTTAAATGAATATCAATAATTACTGGATCTCTTTTCTTCTCATGCTTGCGTACAACCCTTCCGATGAGCTGGGTAAGTAAAGGTTCATTATTAATAGGGGTTGCAAGAATAAGGCAGCTAAGAGTATTGACCGAAATGCCTTCGCTAAAAATTGCTTGAGTTCCATATAAAACATTCTTATCTCCGTGTAATATTTCATTTATGAGCGCTTCTCTTTGCTCATGTGGTACCTCGCCTGTAACACATATAGATTTCTCACCAGTCAGTTCGGCGCAGCTCTTTAAAAAGTGAACTCGATCTGACACTACGAGTACTTTATGACCTCGCGCTGCATATGCAGCCGCTAACATGGCCACAGAGTGCCGATATTCGTCGTTATTTGCGATTGTGTTGACTCGTTTTGCCCACGGTATGTTTGCGCCGTCTGGAAACCGTACCTCTGATCTGTATATGTGTATACTAGGAGTCATAAAGTTTTCTTTTGGCGGTTTAAATATATTCGGACTAAAGTAATCACGAAATACTACATGCTTTCCATCTTTGCGCTCAATTGTACCAGAAAGCCCAATCTTGTATCGAGCATGACTAGTATCAATAATTTTAGCAAAGGTAGGTGACGAAACGTGGTGCATTTCGTCGAGTATTATAGTTCCGAATTCTTTTCTGATTTTCTCGATATTCCGATACAAAGTTTGAGTATTCCCAATAACAATAGGGCTATCAAGCTCAAACCTACCACTCCCAATAATGCCGGGACTAAATCCATAAACTTTCTCCACTTCCTTGGCCCATTGATTTCTGAGGGGCACTGTGTGTGTTACAACAAGTGTTTTTTGTCCGAGTTTTCCTGCAATTGCGAGGCCTGTAAATGTCTTACCCCAACTGACCCAGGCGTTGATAATAGAGTTATCATCCAACTGGTCGTAAACCTCTTGTTGGCTGGCCCGTAGCTCAAAGCCAAACTCAGGAAAATCAACAGGAATATGCAGCCTCTTTTCAACAATTTCATAGTCATTTGGTATAAGGTCCGTACGTCCGATTGGTATAGATACCAGATTTTCGCGCACCCGCTGCAGATTTTTAATAACTTGCGGTGGATCGTTAGGGTTTTGTGTTGCTATCGTATATGTAAGCTCGTCCGAGAGCACCTTTCGGTACTCCGGAGTACACTCCATAAATATGCGATTACTAAGAACTGCTTTCATACTTTTCTTCTTGTATCAAGCGGCCTTTCTTCCGCGTAGTTATATAATATCCAGGGCAGTTCTCCATAGTGCAGAAGCCCTGCGTACAGTACATCCTCTGAGGGAGGTCGAGGAACAACAAAATGTTGTTTTACATTTGCTAGAACAAGTAAAGAGCAGTCTTCTTTTCTAATAACTCTTTTTATTTTATAGTACTTTAGCTTACAGAATTTGCTTTTTTCGTAAATAAAAGGCATTCCGTTGCTGTCTATAAAGTGTGAGTCTGTGCTTTTAAGTATACCTCTTAGTGTATCAATTTGAGACCTTAACTCATATAAGTTCTTATGAGGGGTTTGTAGTCGACGAATACCTAATGTATCTCCCGGCATGTTTTTATCGTCAACTATGCTGCCCTCTATAAATAATAATCCATCTTGTCTTTCCCAGTTTCCGGAGCCAAGTTGATAAACCGGAAACCTAACCTTTAGAATATTTCTATAAGATATCACC
>Ga0213863_10001858_pt1 | contig 15208 bp, 13 predicted proteins | sample PICome_8_FD_160128 | JGI IMG/M metagenome (GOLD analysis project Ga0213863, IMG submission 160128) | Coastal seawater microbial communities near Pivers Island, North Carolina, United States - PICO497 | ecosystem: Environmental > Aquatic > Marine > Coastal | place: USA: North Carolina... | reverse complement strand
AAAAATAAAAAAGTCACAGATCAAATTTGGGGACTTCAGACCAGCTCAGAGCATTGGCATCTTTAGCCGAGAGCTCCGGGGCTGCCCCATTGACTAAGGGCCATTGAATATTAATGTGAGTATCATCCCAGGCGAGGCTGAGCTCGCTCTCGGGGTGGTAGTAGTCGGTGCATTTATAGAGAAAATCAGCCCATTCAGAGACCACATAGAAGCCGTGGGCAAAACCTGGGGGCACCCAAAGCTGGGCTTTGTTCTCGGCGCTCAGCAGGCAGCCAAACCATTCACCGCAAGTCGCAGAATTAGCGCGCAGATCAACCGCAACGTCGAAAACTGAACCGCTGATCACACGTACCAGCTTGCCCTGGGTTTGCTGGGTTTGAAAGTGCAGGCCGCGCAGTATGCCCTGGCGTGATCGGGACTGGTTGTCCTGCACAAAGTCATGGGGAATGCCGGCGTCAGCGAAGGCGCGGCGGTTCCAGCTTTCAAGAAAGAAGCCGCGATCGTCACCGAAAACCTGGGGCTTGATTACCATAACCCCAGGCAGTGGCGTCGCTTCAATATTCATCCCAGTAAGTTCCTTTATCGCGGAGTAGGTCTTCAAGGTAGATGCCGTAACCGCTCTTAGCGAGGGGCTTGGCCAGTGCAAGCAGTTGCTCAGCATCAATGTAGCCCATGCGTAAAGCTATTTCTTCCGGGCAGGCAATTTTGAGGCCCTGTCGCTCTTCAACAACCCGGATAAAATTGGCGGCATCGATTAATGAGTTGTGGGTGCCGGTATCTAACCAGGCAGTACCTCGAGACATGACTTCCACAGAGAGGTTGCCCTGTTCCAGATATACGCGATTGACATCGGTAATTTCTAATTCACCCCTAGCTGATGGCTCTATATTATGGGCAATATCGACGACGTCGTTATCATAAAAATAAAGGCCGGTGACGGCGTAGTTAGATCGCGGCACCTCGGGCTTTTCTTCAATACCTACAGCTTGGCCTGACGCATTAAATTCTACGACACCGTAACGCTCCGGATCCTTAACGTAGTACGCAAACACGGAAGCTCCAACCTCCCGCTGTGCGGCTGAGCGTAATTTTTTTGTTAAGCCGCCGCCGTAAAAAATATTGTCCCCCAGTACGAGAGCCGTGGGAGCACTACCGATAAAATCGGCACCTAAAATAAAGGCTTGTGCCAGACCATCGGGACTGGGTTGAACGGTGTAGGTAATGTTGAGCCCCCATTGCGCTCCGTTGCCGAGCAGTTCAGCGAAGGCTTGCTGATCCCGAGGGGTGGTAATGATCAAAATGTCGCGAATCCCTGCGAGCATGAGGGTCGCCAGAGGATAGTAAATCATGGGCTTGTCGTAGACGGGCATCAGCTGTTTGCTGACTGTGCTGGTGAGAGGGTGCAGCCGCGTGCCCGACCCTCCGGCAAGTATGATTCCTTTGTATGGTATATTTTGCATGTCTAATCGAGTCATCAGGTACCAGCTGGCAACGATAAACACTTCCCCGTGATTTGTCAGGTTTTCCAAATTACCCATCAGGTAAACCCTATGAGTATTTGCCAAAAGGCCAAGTGAAATTCATTCCTTTGTATTTGGCCTCGTTATTGAAATTCACTCCTTGGGGTTTGGTCTCATTATCAAAGGAACCCGTAAAAAGGACAGGGTTTGCCTGTAAACGTTGCTTTTGTTCAATTGTTTGAAGGTGATATCACAGCAATGTTGAGACGACTCTATTATGGCATTGGCACTGCCAAAACTTGTACAATCGCGATTTTTCAACGGAGATAGGCTCATAAACGCATCTGCTCACAGTGTCGAACATGTGCTCTCGGCGTCTGCTAACGGTGAAGCTCTGTCGACTGGCCCGCTGAGAATTGCGTTGTTGGGATATCGGTCTGCGCCGTTTTCTGGGGGTCAGGGTGTCTACCTTAAATATTTGAGTCGTGCACTGGTTAAGCTTGGTCACACCGTCACGGTTATCTCCGGGCCGCCTTATCCCGACCTCGATGTCGAGGTTGAGCTGCAAAAACTACCCAGCTTAGATTTGTATGCCCACGGCCTTAAGTCTGTTGGCCTTAGTCAGCTGTTTAAAGATCACTTGGCACGTGCTGAATGGCTGAGTAAGTTAACGGGCGGTTTTATCGAGCCCTGGACTTTTGGCGAGCGGGCCCGGGACTGGTTATTGGCACATGCTGACCGTTTTGACGTTGTTCATGACAATCAAACGTTGTCCGACGGCATATTGGATATCCAGAAGGCGGGCATTCCTCTAGTCACTACCATTCACCACCCAATCACTCGGGACCGTAAATTAGCCTTGGCAGCAGAGCCGAGTTGGACGCGCCGACTGATGATTCGGCGCTGGCATGATTTTTTAACGATGCAGATCGCTGTTGCTCGGCAGTTAAATTATATCGTCACGGTTTCAGGGGCATCTCGCACCGACATCATTGCCGATTTTGGCGTTGATCCCGCCGCGATCGCTGTCATGTACAACGGTGTTGACGCCGATTTATTTAAACCACTGCCTGAGATTCAACGCAAACCCGCGCAAATTATGGCGACAGCATCTGCCGATACGCCACACAAGGGCCTACAGGTTTTGTTACAAGCAGCCGCTGACCTTCGGAAAAAAGGTCGGGAGCTCAATTTAGTGTTTGTGGGTAAGCCCAGGGCAGGTGGCGCGACCGAGCAGCTGGTGTCGCAGCTGAATTTAGGGCCTTACATCCGCTGGGTGAGCGGCGTGGAACACGCCACTATTGTTGAGTTATATGCCGAAAGCACCATTGCGGTTGTGCCGTCGCTTTATGAAGGTTTTGGTTTGCCTGCAGTCGAGGCCATGGCCTGTGGCATTCCTCTAATCGTCAGTGATGGTGGGGCCCTGCCCGAGGTCGCTGGTGAGGGTGCGGTGGTGGTTCCCGCGGGAGACGCCGATGCACTGAGTGCTGCGCTTACCACTTTACTCGATGATCCTAGGGCAAGAGATGTATTAGGAGAACGCGCTCGTGAGCGCGCCCTGAGTGAGTTTAGTTGGGATGTATGCGCGGCGCGGTTAGTCCACTACTATCGAGGCGCTATGATTGGCGGATTGGTCGGCAATCTACCCAAAGATACGGATCGACCACCCCTGCAACCGGAAACAGCCCCATGTTAACGGTAGACTTTCAAACCCTTGACCTGGGGTCAGGGCAGACCTTTCTCGATGTCGGTTGCGGTGAGGGCCGGCATACGCTGGCCGCTTATTTAAAGTCGGGTGTTAGGGCTGTGGGCATCGACCTGGGCTTGGCCGACCTACAAACCGCGCGGAGTCGCATTGCCGATATGGAGCCTTATGCTCCGGAGGGACATATTGAGTTTCTTCAGGGTGACGCGACTTGCCTACCTTTCCCAGATGACCATTTTGATCATGTTATTTGCAGCGAGGTGCTCGAACATATCCCCAACTTCATTGCGGTAATAGGCGAGTTAAACCGGGTATTAAAGCCGGGCGGGAATCTGTGTGTGAGTGTGCCCAGAGCTTGGCCTGAGCGTATTTGCTGGTGGTTAAGCAAAGACTATTACAATACCCCCGGTGGTCATATCCGTATTTTTAACGCGGGCTTTTTACGCCAAGAAATTCACCGTCAAGGCCTGAATTGTTATCGTCAGCACGGGGCGCATGCCTTACATGTTCCCTACTGGTGGTTGCGCTGTTTGTTGTGGCGCGAAGGCGAGAAGCAGCCGTGGGTGGCCGCCTATCATCGTTTGCTTGTTTGGGATTTAATGGAGCAGCCGGCTCTAACGCGATGGATCGATAAACTCTGCAATCCTTGGATGGGAAAAAGTGTCGTGATGTATTTCAACAAGCCTCGGGGTGTTGATCTATGAGTGGCTTGTATTTAAGTCGAGGCCTTTATCCTCGTGAATTCTTACAGCCCACCGTAGATTTTCTGCTGCGCACACAGCGCCCCTGGGGCGAGATTCCTTGGTTTGAGGGAGGCCACTCTGACCCCTGGGATCACACGGAAGCGGCTATGGGCTTATCGATTGCGGGTGAGTTTGCTGCCGCTGAGCGCGCCTACCGCTGGCTGGCAAACACGCAGCTCAGTGATGGCAGTTGGTGGCGTAGTTATCGCGAGGGTAAGCCCGACAATCCTGATCGTCGAGAGTCCAACTATGTGGCCTATGTGGCCACGGGTGTTTGGCACCATTATCTCATTACTGGCGATATGGCTTTTTTGCAGGAGCTCTTCCCTGTGGTCGATGCCGCGATGGCTTTTGTGCTGAATCTGCAGGGCGAGGCAGGGGAGATCGATTGGGCTGTTGATGCCCAGGGCGTACCTATGGCTGATGCTCTGGTCACGGGGTGTAGCTCTATTTATAAAAGCCTTGAGTGTGCGGGGCATATAGCGGCAGTACTGGGTATTCAGCGCAACGAGTGGCTCGAAGCTCGGTTAGCCCTAGGGATTGCACTGCGCTCAAGGCCGGATCGCTTCGATAGAACCTGGGCTTCTAAGTCACGCTATGCCATGGATTGGTTTTATCCCATTATTACCGGTTGGGTGCAGGGGCAGGCTGCGATTGACCGCCTCGATGCACGCTGGAGTGAGTTTGTTGAAACGGGTTTGGGCTGCCGTTGTGAAACTCAAGAGCCTTGGGTAACGGTTGCTGAATCGTGCGAGCTGACCCTAGCTTTACTGGCGGCTGGTGATAGGAGTCGAGCGGCAGAGCTTTTTGCCTGGCTGACGCAGTGGCGCGATGGAGATGGCGCTTGGTGGACGGGTTATCAATTTGTCGAGAATGTCCTGTGGCCCGATGAAAAGCCGACATGGACAGCTGGGGCTATTATGCTTGCTGCTGATGCTTTGACGCATTACACCCCGGCAGCTTCATTGTTTCTTGAGGTGTGTGAGTCCCACCAGCAATTATCAATGAGTGCTGGTCGAGATTAATTTACGCGAGTCGACGTAAAGCTCTAAGGGAGTCAACACTCCCGTAGGGTGCGTAAAGCCCGGAATCCACAGCCATTCGCCAAATAGTGAAGGGTGCCTGCCCCCCGGCACTCGCGTCTGGAAAGACATCGTGAATAGCCAAAATACCGCCAGGCAGCACCCGCTGACCCACACTGCGCCAGTCGGTCAAGGCGGCTTCCATGCTGTGTCCACCGTCAATGAAGGCCATCCCCAGAGTGTTTGGGATAACGGCGGCAGCCTGTTTTGTTCCCGCGACAATGGGAATAACAATATCTTCCATTCCTGCTTGGGCGACGTTGCGACGAAACTCACGCAGGGTGTCCACGCGGCCTTCGCCGTCTATCAGGTCAGAATCGTAGAACATTTCCCCGGGCTGGTGCTCTTCAGAGCCCCGGTGATGATCGAGGGCAAGAACAACGGTGCCTGCGTTTTTAGCACCTTGTGCCAGCCAAATAGTTGAACGCCCACACCAGCTACCAATTTCAAGGACAGGTCCAAGACTTCCGGCCTCACAAGCTAAATCAAATAATAGTGCGCCCTCGTCATCGGTGAGAAAGCCGCGAACATTATTACCGGGTGGTGTGGCCATGGGCTGCTCCAAAGGGTCAAGACGCACAGTATACGGGAGGGTGGGAGTGTTTTTAGCGATTAGCCGTCATCAGGTAGGTGTTGGTGTTGCTCACAGGTGACTCAGACCTAACGGCGGGTAGGTTCTCAGCCGCTGTTTTGTCCTTCGAGGATCTCCTAGTCTCCCGCGCTCCGGAAGGGATATTTTTGCGACCTCGGGTCGGGCCACCGGAGACAACCCTTGGCCGTGTCTCTGGACAACTGCTGATCAATTACGCGTTACTGCTCTCAAAGCTACCCTCGCCAAGTTCAGCGTAAACGATTGTAGTAAGGGGCGATGATGCCTCGGGGAGAACCCTGAGGAGTGCCCCGAGAATACCCGCGAGGTTTATGCATTAGGGGGTGCTATCAGGCTCGGCTTGAACGCCGTTAGCTGATGCTGCCGGCGGTGGAATCAACGCCGCGTCGAGTCGTGCTACGTCGTCTGGAGACAGCGTTCCGGAGTTTTCTTTGAGCCTGAGCAGATTCACCACGTAATCGTAACGGGCGTTGGCGTAGTCTCTTAGAGAGGTGTACAGCAAATTTTGGGCATTGAGTACGTCAACAATATTACGCGTTCCAACATCATAGCCAGCCTCTGTGGCATCTAATGCACTTTGCGCAGAGCGAATCGATTGCTTTCGAGCCCGAACGCGGGCGGCATCGGACTTCACTGTCATGTGCAGTGAGCGCGCGTTAGTGATCGTAGTGCGCTCAAGGTTCACGCGGCTTTCTTTCGCGGCAATATGCTGTTGAGCTGACTGTCGGCGCTGGGCATGCAAGCGCCCACCCTGAAAAATGGGTACGTTTAAGCGAACTTCCCAAACCTCACGGGTATCCTGTGAGTCGGGCTGTATTTGAAATAACTGGCGAGGCTCAGAGATTTGGCTTCCATCGGTATCTGTGTCTGAGTACTGATAACTCGCGGTTACAGTAGGCGCGTGTCCCATAGCGCTGGCTTTAGCGGACTGTCTTGCCGACTCCTCGGCGTAACGTGCCGCTGCCAGGTCGTAGTTGTTGTCTAAAGCGAGCTTTACCCAAGCGGCACGATCGGCAGGTGTGGGCGGCTGGGCTTCAAAGTCCTCGCTTAGACGGAACAAATCACCGTGTGTTTGCCCGGTCAGAATAGACAGTCGCTCTTTGGCTACGGCGACATTGTTCTCTTCAACGATGCGCTGCACCTCGGCTAAATCCCGCGCGGCCTCAGCTTCATAGACATCAGTAATGGCTATGAGGCCAACCTCAAAACGCTGCTGGGTTTGTTCCAGTTGGCGCGCGAAGGCGCGCTCAGCGGCTGAGGCAGCGGCTAAATTATCCTGAGCCCGAAGCACTGTCAGATAAGCATCAACTGTGCGCACGATCAGGTTTTGAGTAGCTGCCGCAAATTCAGCTTCGGCTTGTTTGCTAAATTCTTGGCCTGACTGCAGGTTATACCAAGCAGAGAGATCAAAAAGGGGTTGAGCAAGGGCAATATCCCACCCTTCGGTTTCAGTGTCTCGTTTATTGAAGCCATCGGCGATGATAGGAACGGTCTGGCCGGTGCTGGGATTGCCTTCAAAGCCGACGATTTGCGGGCTGACCGTCTCACTCACGTTGCCTGAGATGCCGTAGCCTGCGTTGACTTGGGGGAGTAGCGCTGACAAGGCCAGGCTTTCTGTTTCCAAATTTGCCAGGTATTGGGCTTCCTGGGCACGCAGTTGAGCGTCGTTTTGCAGTGCCAGCTCATAAATGTCGAGCAACGTATCGCTGTGGCTCTGCATGCTAATGGGCATTAAGCACACCACAGCTAGCCCCATTAGAGTGCGGTGGATAAAGCGGGGTGTCATGGAAACTCCTTAAGTGAGCGCGATTTAGCGTTGCATAGTCTAACACTTGTCGCAGCTCGGCGAAGGTGAACTTTTAACCTGATACGGCAGATTTAAGACAATCCGTTGTTGTTTCTATTCCTGCGCACGAGCTCAGCTATTGCTACACTAGGGCTATGGGTCAGAGGTAAATCAATGAAAGAACAGACGGGTCGTACCCGCAACAGACGGACGCGCTACAGTGTTGATATTGGTGACTTGCACAGTTTGTGCGAGTCCAACTATCTTCGGCTACAGCGTGTCTTCCCGGGTTACGAAACGCTTAATTCAGTTGAAATCACAGCAAACCACCTAACCCTGGTATTTGATGTTGTTGAACGAACCCGCTACACCACGCTGTTGCGTCTCACGCAACGGGGTCAGCAGGGGCTGCCGGCAATGAGTTTAGACCTCAGGCTGTATCATGATGCGAGTATGGCGGAAATCGTGGCCTTTCAGCGGCATCGTCACCTTGAGGGTCGTTACGATTATCCCAATCCCAATATGTATCAGCGGGATGAGAAAACACAACAGAATCGGTACTTGGCCGAGATACTGGAGCTTTGTTTGGCTGAGGGCCGCCTAGCTACCAATCTCAGTTCGTGGATGACTTCTTGATATGAATAGTGCGTTACGCGGGGATTACACGCTAAATAACAGCGATACCCTGACTATTATTCAAGTCACTGATGCTCACCTAATGTCGGAAAAGGGTGGACGTTTACTGAATGTTGATACCGATGACTCATTGGCCGCTGTGCTTGATCTGGTCATGGATCACCCCGGGACACCCGATGCGCTGTTAATCACAGGGGACATTGCCGGTGATGGCGCAAGTGCAGCGTATGAGCGTATGGCACTGGCACTGGGTGTCATTCATGCTCCAAGCTTCTGGCTGCCCGGTAATCACGATGACTGCGATGCGTCGAAGATAGATCATGAGCATTTTATTCGAACCGCGACAAATCCCCACTGGCTGATTGTGATGCTCGATTCCCAGCAGCCGGATGCCGTAGGGGGGCACCTCGTTGCCACTGAACTCGACGCCCTCTCTCAGGCTGTGGACCGGGCTAATCAAGAGGGTAAGCACCTGCTGATAGCGTTACACCACCCACCACAACCTGTGGGTTGCGATTGGTTAGATCCTCAGCGCATTGCTAACAGTGCGGCATTCGAGCTTGAGGTGCAGCGCTGTCGACAACAGGTTGTGGTTATCTCAGGACATGTGCATCAAGAGAGCGATCAGGTTATCGGGGACATTCGCTATCTCACGACGCCGTCGACGTGCATTCAATTTGCGCCTAATCAAGTGAATTTTAAAGTTGACGATCAGGCACCCGGCTACCGCTGGTTACGTTTGTCACCCTCTGGTGAGGTTGAAACCGGTGTCGAGCGGGTTATCGACCGTGAGTTCCCGGTAGATCTAAACTCGGGTGGCTACCTTTAACTACAAGGCACCCAGCTGGGTAGGCGCCGCGCCTGCTTTGGCTGATTTATGGGTCATGAAAACCGACCTAAACGTAGATTGATATCAACAGAGAATAATAGAACGCTAATGAGCCAGTACAACGCTGATGCAATTGAGGTTTTAACCGGTCTAGAACCTGTGCGTAAACGACCCGGTATGTATACCGACACCGTGCGCCCGAATCATCTTGCTCAGGAGGTCATCGATAACTCAGTGGATGAAGCCTTGGCAGGCCATGCCGATCAAGTAGACGTGGTCATGCACAGTAACGGCGGCATCAGTATTCAAGACAACGGCCGGGGTATGCCGGTCGATTTGCATCCGGTGCAAAAGCTGCCTGGGGTTGAGGTCATATTATCGACTTTGCACGCGGGCGGTAAATTTTCAGATAAGAACTATCAATTCAGTGGCGGTCTTCACGGTGTCGGTGTGTCGGTGGTTAACGCCCTGTCGAAACGACTCGATATCACGATCAAGCGCGATGGCAACATCTACACCATGGCTTTCGAGGGCGGAGAAAAGGTTGAAGATCTTGCGGTCGCAGGAACCTGCGGTAAACGCAATACCGGGACTCAAATTCGCTTTGATCCTGACCCGCAGTATTTTGATTCTCCGAATTTTTCAATGCCGCGACTCATTCATGTCCTTCGCGCCAAAGCGGTGTTATGTCCTGGTCTTAGAGTCACTTTGCTCGATGAGAAAAAAAACGAGCGCAGCGAGTGGTTTTATGAGGACGGTATTTCTGACTACCTGATGGATGCGACCATCGACTACCCGGTGATCCCGGAAAAGCCTTTTACGTATCATTTTAGTGGTGAGACAGAAGCCGTTGATTGGGCGATTCAGTGGCTGCCGGAAGGGGGCGAGGTTATCGCCGAATCCTATGTCAATTTAATTCCCACGGCTCAAGGGGGCACGCATGTTAACGGCTTGCGCTCGGGCCTCCTCGAGGCGTTGCGCGAATTTTGTGAGCTGCGCAGTTTGCTGCCTCGGGGTGTGAAGCTAACCGCCGAAGATATTTGGGATCGCTGTTGTTTTGTGCTGTCTTCCAAACTTCAGGACCCCCAATTCTCGGGACAGACCAAAGAGCGACTGTCCTCTCGAGAGGCTGCCGGCTTTGTTTCAGGGGTCGCAAAAGATGCCTTTAGCCTTTGGTTAAATCAACACACCGATGAGGCTGAATTATTGGCCGAGTTGTGTATCAACAGGGCGCAAGCACGGTTGCGCTCGGCCAAAAAAGTGGTGCGTAAAAAAATCACCTCGGGTCCGGCACTTCCCGGCAAATTGGCCGACTGTACCTCTGAAGACCCGGCTTATGGTGAGTTATTCTTGGTCGAGGGAGATTCTGCCGGTGGGTCGGCGAAACAAGCCCGTAATCGCGAGTTTCAGGCGATATTGCCATTGCGTGGCAAAATCCTGAACACTTGGGAAGTCGATGCGCAAGAAATCCTCGCTTCGGTTGAGGTTCACAATATTTCCGTGGCCTTGGGTATTGATCCCGCGAGCGACGATCTGTCGGGGTTGCGCTATCACAAAGTCTGCATTCTTGCCGATGCCGACTCAGACGGACTGCACATTGCCACCTTGATCTGCGCGTTATTTTTACGTCATTTTCAGCCGCTGGTGCGTGCTGGGCACGTTTATGTGGCCATGCCGCCCTTGTACCGCATCGATGTGGGTAAAGAGGTGTATTACGCCCTCGATGATGCTGAGCGCAATGGCATCCTCGAGCGCTTGGCGGCTGAAAATAAGCGTGCTAAACCCAATGTTCAGCGTTTTAAAGGTCTGGGTGAAATGAATCCCTCGCAGCTGCGGGAGACAACGATGGACCCCGATACTCGACGACTGGTGCAATTGGTACTGGATGCTGACGCCGATACCCACAGCACCTTTGATATGTTGCTGGCCAAGAAGCGTTCAGGTGATAGGAAGCTCTGGCTGGAATCGAAGGGCGACTTGGCCGACATTGCGGTTTAAATCAAACTGGCTTGATTAATGATGTTTAAGGAGAGACTCATGTTGTTTTTGACACGACTAATGACCTTCGTTTCTTTACTGTTTATGGCTCAGGCGACCCTGGCAGATTGGAGGCTAGCGTCGAGTTCCAAGGTGGGCTACGTATCAATCAAAAATAATGCAATTGCGGAACAGAATTATTTTTCAGGGGTGACTGGCAGCCTTTCTAAGAAGGGCGTGTTGAAGATTAATATTGACCTGAGTTCGGTTGAAACGCAGGTTGATATTCGCAACCAGCGCATGCGCGACTTGTTTTTTGAGGTCGCTCAATATCCGCAAGCTGTGGTCACCGCTGAGCTCGATATGCAAGAGCTTGCGCAGATTGATTCTGGTGCGCCTCTCGAAATCGTTAAGCCTTTTACCCTATCGTTGCACGGTGTGGAAGCCACGTCAGAGGCGCACTTGCGGGTTATCGCTGGGGGTGGTCGCGCTTGGGTTAGCACGGTACGGCCCATTTTAATTTCTGCTGCTGATTTTGGTTTAGAGGACGGTGTCGCAGCACTGCGAACAATTGCAGGCCTTGAGGCAATCTCTTCCGCCGTACCGGTGAGTGTTGACCTAAAGTTCGTTAAAAAGTGAAGCCCTCAGCGTAGCCCCGCGCTCTGCAGGACGCCTTGTAATTGGCCTTGATAGCGGCCTTGTTTGCCCGTATCACCGAGTTCTTTAGCGTAGGTGATAAGCGCCGACAGTATTTCAGGGTTACCCGGTTGTTCCTGATTAAGTTGTTCCAGCAGAGTAAAGGCCTGCTTGGGCTGACCGGTATCATGAAGGGCAATGGCGTAGACATAGCGATGACGAGATCCTCCGCTTTCCAGTGCGGCTGCTTTGGCCAGTTCGTCGATGGCGCTTGCACTATTACCTTCACGAAATTCTAAAAGACCCAATGAATGGTGCAGTGCACCCGGTGAGAAGGAGGTTTTAATGCCTTCCTGAAGGAGAGCTCTCGCGTCGGCGTCTCGGCCTTGGGCGCGCAGTACATCGGCCAGGTTGACGCGGGCTGGATCAAGTTGCGCATTAATTCGTAGCGCTTCTCTGAGAGACGCTTCGGCGGCAAGGACATCACCACGGGCGAGCCAGTAGTTGGCCAGCTGTAGCTGGGAGGAGGGCATATCTGCATGCGCATTCAAGACGCCTTCATATTCTTCAAACAGCGCCAACAAAGGCGGTATATCTTGAGGCCTCAATTCTTGCAGGGGTGTGGCGGCGAGTTGCTCAGCAACGGCCATACGGACACCTTGAACAGGGTCATTAATAAGCGTGCGAAGCATAAGGTAGCGCTGCTGCGGTGGTAGGGCGGCGCTGGCTCGTACAGCACTACTGCGCAGTAGGGTATTTTTCGACGCTAAAAGCATGCCGGCGGTTTGGGGTAAATCCGGTGGTGCTAGGCCACCATATTGTGCAAGCGCAGAAGCGCGTAGTAGAGGCGTTGCTGATGTGTCATCAATAATCGCCTTGAGTGAGGGTCTGCTGCGAATATCTTGAGATTGAGCGCGTCGCAGTGCCAGTGCAGGATGACGGCGCGGGCTATCAAATTTTATGCCCCAGTCTCGGAGGGTATCCAGCGCCCAGGAGTTAGATTGATCTTTGTGGCACTGCGTACAGGCGTTGGGGCTATCGGTCATCAATGACAGGTCGGGCCGGGGAATGCGCATGCTGTGATCCCGCCGAGAATCGACGCCCATATAGAGTTGCGAGGGCATGTGGCACTCAACACATTGAGCACCGGCGCTGGCCGGGGCGTGCCGGTGATGTTTTGGCGTATCGTAGGTGGCAGGCATGTGGCACTGAGCACACAGTCCATTGCCTTCAACAACCGGCTTGTTGCTGTGAGGATTGTGGCAGTTAGTGCAGACCACTCCCGCCTGATGCATTTTGCTTTGTATGAAAGACCCGTAAACGTAGACTTCATCTCGGATTTGCCCGTCTGGCCAATACAGGGGCTCCTCGATCAGCGATAGCCGGTGGGTATCGAGTAAATCGGCGCCATAATGGTAGTCGCCTAGGGTGCTGCGACGGGCATGGCAGCGAGCGCAGCTGTCGATTTGGACATTGTCATTTGGGCCGCTGGTGCGATGGGCAATGCTGGCATTTTCAGACCACGCCCAGGTGCCTTGGGCCGCAAGAGACATTTGGAACCCGCCGTTGGGCTGGCTGGCAAGGGTGTTTTCTTTAGCCAGTGCAACGTGGCTGGATCCGGGTCCATGGCAGCCTTCGCAGCCCACATTATCGGCGTCCCAGCTAGTCGCAAAACTACGCGTGCTGGGCTTGTAGTTCTTTTTAATATTGGTGCTATGGCATTCAGCGCAGCGTGTATTCCAATTTTGGTAGGGTCCTGTCCAATGCAGTGGATCACCCGCTTTAATGGCATCGTCGGGGTAGAGGTGATACCAGCGCTGTCCGCCCTCGGGCTCTGGTCGGGCATCCCAGGCGATGGTGAGTGCCTGGAGTTTGCCGTCTTCGGTGGGCAGCAGGTATTGTTGTAACGGGAAGACCCCAAACACCCAGGCAACGGGAAAATCCTCGAGTTCACCGGCGGCATTGTCCGTGCGCACCCAAAAGCCGCCCTCTTTTTGATAAAAGGTTGAGGTGGTGCCTGCGTAAGTAAACGTGGCGTTATTAAAGTCTCCCAGAACGGTTTGCTCGCTCACCGTCTGCATGGCGAGATCATGGTGAGAGCCCTGCCAGTCAGTAAAGGGTTGTTCATGACAAGCTGCGCAGGTGGCGGTGCCCACGTAACCATCGTCGGCTACCGATAATTCAGACCATAGGCCTGAGCTTAATAGAGCGGCGCAGAACGCTAGATGGGTCATGATCGTCCGGATCATTTGGGCCTCATTACAGGTTTTGGTAAGCACGGTACGCCTTTATTATGACCAAATCAGACTCCTGCGGTTGACGCGGTGCTGCTTGGTAGCGACGCGATGTCCTCATTTTGTTCGGCGGTCGGTTTCCTCAAGTTTAGCGGAGCTTGAGGCTTGGGTATGTAGTTAACCAACGATGAAGGCAAAAGTGCTTTGAAAATAGTTCCTGTGCCATTGCCTGTCTAATAACGGAGCCACGGGTGACGAGCCACCGTAAATTATTACCCAAGGGTTACCCATTGCGGCATGGGTGTGGGGTATTAAGTCGTAGAAGCGAGGCCTGCAAAGCTGAGTAAATTAAGACAATAAAGCGCTATGTTTTTGACGCCGTTGACCCTGAGTTTACGGTGTTGTGGAACTGTTTTTTTGAGGCCCATTGCTTGGGCTGTGCACCGATGCGGGTTTCCTGTTGCCGCCCCTGAGTTTAGGTTCAGGTACACTGGTAGGTCGACGCGTTGTCGGAGTCGTTGCTTGCGAAGATATTGGCAAGAGGGTTGGGTGTGATGAAAATTGGAATTTTAAAAACCGATACGGTTCGGCCAGAGTGGGTGGGTACCTATGGCGAATACCCTGACATGTTCGAGACCTTGCTGCGTCAGGTCGATCCAGATTTGGAGTTTCGCACGTGGGATGTGGAGGCTGGTGAGTTCCCCGATGACCTGACCGCTGTTGATGGCTATATTATTACCGGCAGTAAAAGCAGCGCCTACGACGATAAACCCTGGATTCGCGGCCTGGAAGATTTTATTAGACACGCGCACTTGGTGAAGTACAAAGTCGTGGGTATTTGTTTCGGGCATCAGCTGGTGGCCCGAGCCCTAGGTGGCTTGGTCGATAAATCCTCAAAAGGCTGGGGTTGTGGCGTGCAGGTTTACAGTGTTTCCGATACCCGGCTGCTGGCCGACGGTCAGGGCATAGACTTGCAGCTGTTGGCCTCACACCAAGACCAGGTCATGCTCGCACCCGAGGGCGCACAGGTTATAGCCCGCAATGACCACTGTGATATTGCTGGTTTCCGGATTGGTGAGCACATACTTACATTTCAGGGGCACCCCGAATTTATTCCTGAATACTCACGAGACATTATGGGCCTTCGGCGTGAAATGATTGGGGACGCACGGGTTGCACAGGGGCTTGCCAGCCTCGACACGCTTGAGCATCAGGGCGTTCGCGTGGCGCGGTGGATGCTCAATTTTCTTGCGTCGTAGTTATTTAAGCGCTGGCCGCAGGGTGCCTAATCTTTAGGGCCTGGCAGTCGCGACCCATGTCAACGTTGGTTAACGGAACCCTTTAAAAAAGCGCAGCCAACACAGCCAAGTCAACACAGCTCAGCCAACACAGCTACGCGGGCGATTAAAGTGAGCTGAAGCCCAAAATTCAGAATCACCAGCTGCCGGTGTTTTCCATTGATGCCCAGGGTTCTGCCACAGGCAGGGCTTCGCCAGCTTGTAACAATTCC
>Ga0213863_10001857_pt1 | contig 15210 bp, 12 predicted proteins | sample PICome_8_FD_160128 | JGI IMG/M metagenome (GOLD analysis project Ga0213863, IMG submission 160128) | Coastal seawater microbial communities near Pivers Island, North Carolina, United States - PICO497 | ecosystem: Environmental > Aquatic > Marine > Coastal | place: USA: North Carolina... | reverse complement strand
TAGTCCAATTTTCATCTGTCCAATCATTTTCTCCAAACGTGTAAGGGTTGCTTCTGTTTGGTTTTCTAAACATTGCAACAATCGAAGACGTTTTAATTATCTGTTCTACATTTGCATTAATACCAGCATTTAAAACTCTCAAAGTTCCATCAACAGCAGGTGCTAATAAACTATCTCTATTATTTGAAACTTTGTAAGGGAAAGGGGAAGCGATGTGCATTACATATTTGCAACCTTGAGCTGCTTCATTCCATCCATCATCTTTTAAAAGATCTAATTCAACAAATGATAAATTATCGATTGGAGCGTGTTTACTTATCGTTTCTTTAGTTTGTTCAATTAAACTATCATTTCTAACAGTTCCTAAAACTTCATAGCCTGAATTTAATAATTCTATTGCAGTGTGTTTCGCTATCCATCCACTTATTCCAGTTAAAAGTACTTTACCGCTCATATTATTTATCCTTTTGTTGGTTCTTATTTTTTAAATCTCCTACTAGTGAGATAGGAACTTTTCAGCTTCTAATGCCGCCATACAACCCATTCCTGCAGCTGTAACGGCTTGTCTAAAAGTTTTATCTTTAACGTCTCCTGCAGCATAAACTCCAGGGACATTAGTTTCTGTAGAATCGGGTTTAGTTAATAAATAACCCTCTTTATCCATATCTAATTGTTCTTTAAATAAAGCAGTTGCTGGATCATGACCAATTGCAATAAACAAACCATCAATTTTCATTTCTTCGACATTATTAGTCTTTAAATTTTTAACTTTAATTCCTGTTACATTTTTAGGTTCACCGTCTCCAATTACTTCATCAACAGCACTATCCCAAATGATTTCAATTTTTTTATTTTCCATTAACTTCTTTTGAAGCATCTTTTCAGCTCTTAATTCATCTCTTCTATGAATTAGTTTTACCTTTGATGCAAATTTTGTAAGAAACATTGCCTCTTCTACTGCAGCATTTCCACCCCCAACAACTGCAACAACTTTTTCTTTAAAGAAAAAACCATCACAAGTAGCACAAGCTGAAACACCAAAGCCTCTAAATTTTTGTTCAGACTCTAAATTTAACCATCTTGCTTGAGCACCCGTGGAAATTATAATGCTATCAGCAGTGTATTTTTGACCGCTATCACCAATTGCTTCAAAGGGAGTAGATTTTAAATTTACCGAACTGATATGATCTTCAATCATTTCTGTTCCAACTGCTTTAGCCTGATCTCTCATTTGATCCATCAACCATGGACCTTGAATTACATCTGAAAATCCTGGATAATTTTCAACATCGGTAGTTGTTGTTAACTGTCCACCTGGTGCTGAACCATAAACTAAAACAGGATTTAACATTGCACGAGCTGCATAAACCGCAGCCGTGTATCCGGCAGGACCGGATCCAATTATTAACACTTTTGTGTGTTTTGTTGGATTATCACTCATACAAAAGTTATATAAGGATAAATGGCAAAATTAAAAGGGATATTATTGACCGAAGGCATGCACGGCATGCTCAGCCAAGTAGAAGGTTTGGCAAAAGCTTTAGAAATAGATTTTACACACCACACAGTTGAGCTAAATCATTTTTGGAAATTAATTCCACCAAATCTTAGTCCAGTTTCACAAAGTGTATTTAAAAAAATTAATCATGATGATTTTGATGTCATTATATCTTGTGGACGCAAAAGTGTTATTCCATCAATACATTTAAAAAAAAAAGCTAATAAAAAAGTTTTTAATATTCATATTCAAGATCCAAAAGTAAATTTAAATCATTTTGATTTTATTGTAGCTCCAGAACATGATTCAATAGATGGTAAAAATGTTATTAGCACCAAAGGTGCCATTCATTATCTTACTGAAAGTGAAATAAATGAAAATAAAGATTATCTACAATCATTCATTAAAAAAGATCAAAGACAAGTTTGGACTTTAATCCTAGGGGGTCCCACAAAATATTACGATTACTCAATAAAAAATATAAAAAATATTTTTACGGTGTTAGATAAATTATTAAAAAAACATGATTTTCAACTAGTCGTAATTCCATCAATGAGGACGCCAATAAATACCATTCATTATGCTAAACAATTTTTTGGAGACAATCATACAGTTATAATGGATGTTGATAAAAAAGCTTATCTTTCGGCTCTTGCCATTGCTGAAAATATTATTGTTACATGCGACTCTAGCTCAATGATATCAGAGGCTGCATTAACTGGAAAGCCAATTTATGTTGCTAATATTTTGCCTAAAAAAAATGACAAAAGATTTCAAAGATTTAGAAATTTATTTAGAGAATTAAATATAACTAGAGTTTTAGGTGAAGAGATTGAAAATTGGAACTATCAAAAATTAGATGAAACGAATAGAGTGGCAAATATCATTAAACAAAAAATAAATTCTTAATGTCATTTTTAAATTCTATTCAAAACCAATCTAAAAAACATGAATTTCCTTTTGATCACTGGGAATATAATAATTCTTTATCTAATGAAGCAATAGAAGAAATTATTAAAGCAGATATTCCAGATGTCAGTAAACATAATCTTAATTATGATGGAACTAGAGCGATTGACGGGGGTGCTGCAGAATTTAGAGAAGGAATAGCTTCAGGGGGAGAGGCAATAAAATTTAGATGTTTTGTAACCAAAGAAAATAAAAAACAATTTCCTAATTTAGTAAAATTTATTAATGAACTTCAATCTAAAGAAGTTCATGAAACTATCTCAAAGATGATCAATAGAGATCTGTCAAATTCATATGTTAGAGTTGAAGTTATCTGTGACCGAGAAGGTTTTTGGTTAAAACCCCATTGTGACATTAAAGAAAAATTAATGTCGGGATTAATTTTTGTAAATAATGCTAACGAATCTGAAGAACTTGGAACAGATTTTTATAACGATAAGTTAGAAAAAGTTAAAACAGTTCCTTACAAAAATAATTATGGATACATGTTTACGAGTGGCCCAAACACTTGGCATGGTATGGAAAAAAAGAAAATAGTTAAGGAAAGACGTTGTATTCAGGTAAATTATGTTACCTTTAAAACAGACTGGAAAGTCCTGTAGTTAAATTAAAACTCTTTGTTATTAACAATAATATCTATTAGTCCCCATTCTGGTTGCTTCATTACCTCGAAATAAAAGAAAAAACTTATTTTGAACATAGATAATTAAGTAAACATTGTTTTTGTTAATATTTGTATATAGAAATTCATCATGTTTGAAAAATTAGAAGAATTAGCAAAGAATAATAAAAAAATTTCAGATTTTCATATTAGAACTGGTTGGCCATTAGCGTTTAGGCAAACTGGAGAAATACACAAAATTAAAGAAATTGTTGTTAAAGAACAAGATCTTCAAGATCTAATATCCACTAATTGTAACGAAACTGAAATGAAAAAGTTTAGCGAAACGCATGAACTAGATTCGTCAGTTACATTAAGTGGATTAAGATTTAGAGCTAATTTTTACAAAACTATTCAAGGACCAGCCGCTGTATTAAGAAGAGTAGAGAGCGTTATTCCTGAAATGGATCAATTTGATTTACCCCAAGTTCTTTATGACATTGTTGATATGCATAAAGGATTAGTTTTAGTAACGGGACCTACAGGGTCTGGTAAGTCCACAACACTTGCAGCAATTGTAAATGAGATTAATAAAACTAGAACTTCAAATATTATTACAGTTGAAGACCCAGTTGAATTTATTCATAAAGATTTACAAAGTATTGTGTCTCATCGAGAAGTAGGAAAGCAAACCAAAACATTTTCTAGTGCATTAAAAGCTGCACTTAGAGAAGACCCAGATGTAATTCTAGTTGGGGAGATGAGAGATCTAGAAACAGTTTCACTTGCATTAACTGCTGCTGAAACAGGACACCTAGTTTTTGGAACCCTTCACACTAGCGGTGCTCCTAATACTATCAATAGAATTATTGACGTTTTTCCACCTGAGCAACAAGCTCAAATAAGAGCACAGATATCATCTTCTTTAAAGATGGTAGTTACGCAAAGACTTCTTAAAACAAAAGATGGTCAAGGTCGTTGTGCAGCGTTTGAAGTGATGAAGTGTACTGCTCCAATTCAAAACTTAATTAGAGAAGCTAAAATTCATCAAATACCTAGCATCATGCAAACGGCTGTAAGAGACGGCATGATTACTATGACTAAATCATTAGAAGAATTAGTTAAGGCAGGTAAGATAGATGCGAGTGCGGGACGAGAAGATTAAAGGATTTAACGTCCTTGAATTAATTGTTGTCGTTGTACTTGTTGGCGTCATCTCAGCCATAGGTTATCCCAATTTTTCTGAATGGCGAAAAGATAGAGAAACTAGAAGCGCAGTGCTTAGCATAAAATCTTTAATCGAAGGAATAAATTCACAAGTTCAAAGAGGTCAATATGCATTTGTTCAAGTACATATATTAGAAGAAGTGAATGGCTCAGAAAGAAATTTAATTGTTACATCAAAAGGAATGAAATCAGAAAAGCTAGCAAGTTTGTTAAATGATGGAACTAGTGATTGGTGGGAAAATATTGGTGATCGATGCAATATAACAGATGATGCATATTGGGATGATGATCCAGATCAAGGCGCTGATAATGTTGAAGTAAGACAAATTACTTATGATAATATGGCAACCTCTTGGGAAGGGGATGATGGAGCTGTTTGTTTTAGTAAAAATGAGAAATGGTACAGTGGTGCAGGCAAATTACAATCATCCTTGCCTGAAGAGGGAGATGTTGCAAGATCTGTAGATAATACTTTATTTATTTGCAGAAGAACAAATGATCGATCAAGTTGTGATGTTGATAGCAATGGAATACCTGCTTCAGAGCATGATCATTTATATGTTATTGAATGGTCAAGATTTGGCAATGTGATACTTGAAAAATGGGATACAAGAAATTCTGATTGGGTTAAACAATAATAAGATGAAAAAACAAAAACATAATATTTCTGGACTTTCTTTAATAGAAGCACTTGTCTCAGTTGTGATTATTGGAATTGGATTTGTTTCAATTTTACAAATGACAAATTTTTCCGTTCAATCAATAGATAATTCAGGAGATAGAACTAAGGCAAATTTTTTAACTGAGATGATAGTAGAAGACGTCATTGGAAGTAAAAATTCTTTCTATGGAGTAAATTCTGATAATGAAAATATAATCTATAGTACTGATGGGACCGCATCACTAGATGGAGACACATTAAATACATTTTCAAAGCATCTAAGTGACAATGGTTGGAGTGCAGATTTGAGCTGTGGTGGAAGTAGTTCTGATACCAATACACCAGCAGAGAAGAAACAAAACATCTATGAAACTCAACAAGTGGATGCCCCTCGAAATAAACAAGATAAATGGAATACTATATTTGAAGAAAATAGATTTTTAAAATGTAAAAGCACAACTGAACAAAAAAAATTGCAAGTATTTGAAATATGTAAGTGGGATGCGTGTGATTATAAATTAGACTCTATAACAGATGAGCCTTTGTACATTGGTAGAGTGGAAATGAAACTAAATGAAGGTAAAAAAAGAAAATTTATATATTTTCAGTCAGACTATAAACTTAAAAAATGAATAAAAAAAATTTAAAATCTATAGCAGGTCTTACATTAATTGAGATTTTGATTAGTGTGGTGGTGTCATCGATAATGATGGCTGCAATTTATACAACTTATTCAATTGTAAATTCAACTTATACTCAAGTGTTAGAAAAAGCTAAAGTAAGCAGATCCTCTAGAGATTTAATCGAGTTATTAATTCGAGATACACGAATGGCAGGATTTAAATATTATTTGGGTGATAATGATTTAGGCTTTTCAACAGAAAGTTATTTAGAGTTCGTTGGTGGTGCTACTACGGTAAAAGATAGCCATGATCCAATTGTGATAATTCCAAATGAACTTGGACATTCACTTAGTGATGCTATTGCTACTCCAACTCCAAAACATAACTTAGATGATACTTGCTGTGATAAAATTCATATTGTTTATGATGATTTTAATCAAAATGATGCTACTCAACCTTACAAAAGATATAAGTTAACTTATTTTGCAAATCCATTATCAGATGGTTCTAATGCTGATGGCCCTATAAATCCAAGATACGGCATATACAAATCCAAAATTAGTTGGCAACAAAATATTGGTCAAGAAACTGGAAGTTGGGTTTCAGATTGTTCCGAGTGTTATCACAATGAATTAGTAAGAGATTATGTTGAAGATATGGAATTTATTGCACTAGATCAAAATGGAAAAGTTTTAAGCCCTTACCCAAATACAACTTCTGAAGCTTCGAGGGGAAATTTATATAAAATTAGAGCGGTCGATATTAGGATCGCATTTATTTCTGAAAAGCCTTTCTTTAGATTTGAAAGTAGGACAGGAAATGAAAGACAATTAAGTGGATTTTCTAGAACGATAAGATCTTTTTCAGATAGAAACTTAAGAGATAATGTAGTGGTGACCGTATACACAAGAAATATTGTTGGACAGGATATATTTTAATGAAAAAAAATAATCAAAATGGATTTACACTAATTTTATCACTTGTGATGTTATTAGTTATGTCGTTGATGGGAGGCGCTTTAATTGTAATTTCTTCAGGGGATCATCAAAGCAATAATACTAGTGATCAATATCAACAAACTTTTTATGTTGCCGAACATGCCTTAATTGAAGCAGAGAAAAGGATAATTAATAGAATGATTGGACCTTGGACAGAGGTGAGTACGATTACCACACCACCAGTTGGATCTACACCTACAGAGATTACTGCTCACAATAATTATATTGAGCAACTTACAGCCACAGCAATTGATGGCTTTGCAAGAAATACAGATGGAAGAGATACTCCTAGAAATACTCTTACTCCTGTAGAAACTCCTTGTTTTAAAAGTTTTAGAAATTTAATCAGAAATGATACTGGGGGAAATTTAACTTTAGTTACAGATCATTTTACTAATCAAAATTTTGGAAGTTTAATTGAGCCAATTTTAAATAGCCCAAGTGACGTAGGATTAGAGGCAGATGATGCAGAAAAAGAAAAAGAATACTTAAAAAGGTATAGATATGAATTTTTTTCAATTAATGTTGGTTCCTCTACCTTTAAAGGAGCAGGGGCTAGTCTTAAAAAAACTTCTACTAACACTCAAAGACAAGGAACAGCTTATAGAATATATGGTTGTGGATATTTAATGCCTAAGGGCGCAGAATTAGGTGAATTTGAGGATCCTGAAATATTAATTCCTTTAGAAACTTTAATTATTTTATCTAGTTAAACACAAAATGAACACCTTAATCATTACTTTAATTACAATCTTTTAAAATACTGGCTATTATTAATGATAATGAAAAATATCTTTATTGGATTGTTATCACTTTTTTTTTATTTCAGTTCATTAAGCATAAGTGGGGCGTGTGAATTTTTAAAAGAAAAAATTGGTACCCCAGTTTCAAACATCATTGAAAAATATGATAATTTAGACGAGCCTCCAGGTGGTGATGATCCAACTGCTACCTACGTTAAAGAATATGATAGTTTAAGTTTATGTGAAAATTCTCAATTAGAAAATAGTGTTTTGAAAGTATTTATTAAAGAAGGAAAACTCATTGGAACTGAAATTGAGGGTGCTTTGGGTGAAGCAAAAAATAACAAAATCATAGATTTTGCAAAAACACATTTAGGGTACACAAGTGAAGTAGATTTTGATGAAGAGTGGACAGGGGTTATATCTTTGTCATCTTTTGGTGATGACGTCATTTATGGTAGAGTTAGTGACTCAAGTGGAATTTATGAAATGTTAATTATTACAAAGCCAGAGTTTGATTCATTTTTGTTCGGACCTAATGTTGTAAAGTTTTTTTAATTTATGAAAATATTATTTAGTTTATTAATTTTAATTATTAATTTTAATCAAACATCTTATGCAAAACCATTGCCACCTGGATCAGGTGAAGGGGATGTACCAGCTAATATTTTAATTTTATTAGATAGCTCTGCTAGTATGAGACGTACATTAGGAGATGGTATTCCTGCTATAAGCTCCATTACAATCGATGGAAATGGAAATAGGGTTTTAACAAGTGCCGATGGAAAGCTGGGAGGATTATATCTTTTTAATTCTGCTGGTGAGAGAATTAACTTTACAGGAACCCATGGAACCACTGGAAGATCTTATACAAGAGATACTTGGTGGGCAGGAAGTAATACTGATCAACGATGTGATTACCGTTTAAGGGATGGATCCAGAACAACTAATCATTCTATTTCTACAACTAGAAAATATCATGAAGCTCGCTATGTAACAGGAGTAACTGTTCCAGGAACTAATATCAGTAACGAAAATCTTTTATTTGCTGTTCAATTTGATGATAGGTCCTCTTCTGTTGCAGTTATTGCCCTTGATACACAATATAGATGTAGACTTGCACTAACGGTAAATAGTGTAAAACATATCCGCGGTATGGACATTAGCGCTAATGCAGCAGGACATATCATAGTAGGAGTTTTTGGTAGAGTAGGTAAAAAAAATGCTTTTCAAATGACCTGTAATCTAAATCAAGCTGATTGCGAAGAAGTTACAGGTACAGGTAAAGGTAAAACTGATGTGTGGGGCAGAATATATGACGGAAACCGTTATAGATTAAATAGCGACTCTACAAGAATGTATATTTCTGATGACGGACATCTTTACGAATATGCAACAAGAAATGTTGGAGGACAAAATGTAATTTCAACTGCCAGAGGTCCAAAAAGTTTTTGTCGTGGTACCGGTAACTCAACTATAAACCAAATTAAACAATTTGAGTTATCTAGCAATGACGATGATATTTTATTTGTAGGAGGTAGCGGAAGAGAAGTTGTAAGAGTACAATGGACGGGGAGTAATTGTACACGTATTACTGGTCTAGGAACCGCTAGTTCACTTTCAAACGCTGGTCAAACTGCTGGAAATTTAGCTGCTGATAGCGTTAGAGTTACAAATGCACTAACTGCTATAAGTAAATCTGGTGGGCGAATTTTATTTAGTCATAATAGTTATGTTGATGAATTAACAGAAGCTAATTTTACATCTGCAAATAGAAATACAGCTTGGCAAATTCAATATGGTGGGCCAAAAATAACAAGACTAGACGGAGCAAAAGCAGCAATTATTGCTGTTTTGACAGATAGTACTTTAACTAGTGGTGCTAATTTTGGTTTTGGTCACTGGAACGCTGGCGAAGGTAGTCAGGGAAGAAGAGATAGAAGAGGTGGTCAATTTTGCCATAGTAATGGTAATTCTTGTAGTTATTACGGAGGTTGGTCTGGCAATCATCCTGCTGGTCGAAGCAGAATATGTACTGGTAATTCTTGTTTAAATGTTGGAATTGGTCCAGAGGGTGCTGGTAACGCTATTCCTGTTGTTGAAAGATTAGGAGTGGAGTGGGGCACAGACTCTGAAGCATTTTCTCAGATTGCTCATGATTATTTTTTTGGTCCAGTTTCTCCTCATGACCCAAACTCTGACTGTCAGTTAAATTATGTAATTGTTATTGGTGATGGTGAGATGTCTGGTACAGGAACTGCTTCAACTAGTTTTCAAGGGCGTACAGCAGGCAGACTTACGAGAATGAGAGAGGAATTAGGAATTAAAACTTTGATGGTTGCTTATGGAGATGGAATAAAAGCTAGTGGTATGAATAGATTTGATGAATTAGCTTTAGTTGGTTCATGTGATGCAGCAGGGGGTGAAGATTGTGAACAAACTATTGTAGCTACTACCCCTCTGGAACTTCAAACTGAGCTTCAGCAGAAAATTAGACAAATTTTAGCTGAGCGATTAGCATTTACCGCACCATCCATTACAGCAACCATTCAACAAGGGGGTTCATTATACCAAGCGCAATTTGCTTATGAACAATTTGGAGAGTGGAAAGGAACCATATTAAGGAAAACTTTAAATGCAGATGGAACAGTTGAACATGATCCTAACGCACCAGGAAACTGGGATGCGGCGGTTCGAGTAAGAACGCAAGCAGCTGGCGGGCCTATAGATCCTGGTACAGCTGATAGTAGAAATATATGGACACCCATTGCAGATGAAAGTTTAGATTATTTAGGAAATTGGGATAACGTTAATGAGGCTACTGCACCAACTTTAGAACCTGAGATGGAAAGACTAGGATATGTTCTTAGAAATTATCATTCCTCAACATCAAATTGTGGTGGTGATGATACCACAGATGATGAGCGGGATGGAATTCTACGTTTTTTAGCTGGTCAAGATTTTTTTGATTATGATGGAGATTGTGACACTACAGAGTTAAGAAGCCATGTTCTTGGAGATATATATCATTCTCAATTAATTGAAATTGGCGCACCAGATGGAAATACCCAATTTACTGATAATAACCAAGAAGCTTACTTTAGAACTATAAATAATTATCAAGCCTTTAAATCTACACAATCAAACAGAAGAAATATTTTATATGCAGGTTCTAACAGTGGATTACTCCATGCTTTTTCTGCTGAAACAGGAAATGAAGAATGGGCATTCTTACCACCCTTTTTAATTGGAAAATTACCTACATTAATTAACTCCAGACTTGACGGAGCAATTGATGGATTTAAGGGAGGTAGTAATGCAGTGTTTGGAGTAGACGGCTCTCCAGTTGTCCATGATGTGTTTATGAAAGGCTTAACTCCAGAGGGTGATGTCGAAGGTTCGGCAAGTTGGCATACCATATTATTCCAACCGTTTGGAAGAGGTGGATCTGGTTTTTCAGTATTAGATGTAACCAATCCACTAGTAAGAGATGGTTTAGGACCAATGCATATGTTCAGTGTATATAATGATTATATTAATAATGTTGTATATATCATGGACAACGAAGGAGAAGTTAGAGAATTAGAGTATTTTTCAAGCTCTGCAGAAATATCTGCTTCAGATGAAGCCCTAAAAGCGCAATCAAATTTAAATGAAGCTGTTACTGCTGATGAAGCCATCGACTCGGAGACGACTACTAATCAAGATGCAATTGCTGTATGTCAGTCTGATGCTGATGTGACCGGAGAATTTAAAACTGCTGGAACTGCTTCTTGTTATATAGGAAGAACTTTCACTTTTAGTGATATATCTTTTAATACCCCAAATAATCAATCCATACCTCAAAACATGATAAATGTTTCAGAAATGGTTGATGGTGAATTTTTGCCAGTAGAATTTTCAGATGCAAGAATGATCGATGGTCAATTTGTAATTACTTTTGATGAAGATAAAATTTATAATCCAGGTGGAAGTGTTAATGAAACAAGAGAAACAACAAATATATTTGTTCAAACCTCATGCACATCATCTTCTGGAATTGATCCTTTCTTTGACTATAGTAAATTAGGTGAGACTTGGTCAACACCAAGAATTGTAAGATTACCATCAGACATTGAAGCAGAGAGAGAAGACCCAGCAAATGATAAATATGTTGCAATTATGGGTGCAGGGATGGCTAATAATAATTTATGTGCGGGCTCTGCTTTGTTTATGGTTGAATTAGATAACATGGATGAGCCAGGAAAACTTTACGGTGGAGATCAAAACGGTGGACCAATTACAATTGTTGATACATCGCCAGCAGGTGTGGCTCTTGGAAATGATATAATTGAAACCCCTAACGGTAGTGATATTAATAATGCGGTTCCAACTTCTCCACTTGTGATCACCCCTGATACAGGATTTGGAATTCCTTGGCGTGGGGCAATGGTTTATATTAATGATAGAGAAGGAAAAATTACTAAAATAAATTTAACAGACTCTACAAAAAATGATGCTAAATTATTTGATCAAACAACATTATTTAGATTAAACGCTAGTACTACCAATAAACGATATACTTTTTTCTCAATGGATGCAGGAGTAGGAGTTACTACAAAAGATTTTTGGTTGTTTGGTGGTACTGGAGACTTTAATAAACTTGGAGATATAAATAGAAATATGGATAATATTTTATATGGGATTAGAGATTTTGATTATCCTTATTTTAAACATTTAAATGGAGTTACTATTCCTTCATTTAATGATCAAGCTTTTACATCCACAGCTCATACAGGAGCTGATAACGCTAAATCGATTGATGATGCAACTGTTTGCTCAGATGTTACAGGAGATACTGATGGTGCTCTTTGCCCAGACTCTGCAGAAAGTGCCTGGGTAATCCATTTAGATACACCAGGCGATAATAATTCACACAGAAAAGCGTCTGCCCCACCAACTTTATTTAAAGGACAAGTGTATTTTCCAGTTTATGAACCGCCTCCAGGATCAAATCGATGTAATATTGGAAATGCATATATTTGTGTAGCAGATGATGAATGTGGAACAAATAATTCACATAAACTTGTTAAAGGCGCGGAAGCTAACGGAAGCAACTGTACATTCATTAGAGAAGGGGTTTTATCTGAATTAGTAATATTTGGTGACAAACTTTATGCAAACGTTGCAGGACCTAGTGAAGACAGTGATACTTTATATTCTGTTATAGCTGTTCCTGGTGAGGTTTTATCAAATACAGGTGGTTGGAGAGATACAGGATATTAATTCAAGTTATAACACTCTCTCACAAGTGGCTTTAAGAAGCTGAAAACAACCTAAAATAGGAATATATAACCCAAACAAACATATCAAGCATGGTTATAAATATAATTGCTAAACCAACAATTGAATCTTGTTTTATTTTTTTTCTCCATTTGATTGGAAAAAAATTTAAAGAATACGCATAAACTAAAATGAATATATTTAATGATGCAATAATAATGTTGATAAATAAAAAAGTATTCATTTAGTTAATCAAACCTTTCAGCTTGTTCTTTAATTTGTCTTTTACTTTATCCTCTATTTGCTTGATATCTAAATTTTTAACAGCATCTAATAAATTATTACTCATTATTTTTTCTCGCACATCAACCACCATGTCTTTAAATACTTTTTTTAAAATATCTTTGTAGTTTTTACTATCCTTAGTATTACCAATATCTTTAAAATTCATATCATTAATTGAAAAGATTTTTTCAAAATCAAAATCAGAAGATAATACGGCTAAATTAATATTTTTAGCATCTAGGTTTTTAATATTAAAGTATTTGCTCGATTGAGAGTCGGTATTTTTAAATTCCAGATCTTGTTGAAGATTTCTTAAATTGTCTGAAGTAATTCTGTCAGAAAATTTAAAATAATAATTTAAATTTATATTGTTTAATTGAATATCGTTAATCAATATATCATTAGAAAAAATTGAAAATGTATCTAAATTTACTTTAACAAAATCTACTTCTGCTAAATTACCCTTAAACTTTTTGTTAAGTATCTTAATGTTATTTGCACGAGCTTCACCATTTAAATAATCAATAGTTAATTTTTTAATTGATACTTCTCTATTTAATGAAATGGAAATATTATCTTCTAATATATTTTTAATTAATCTGTCTCCTATAAATTCAACCAATATATAAAAAGATAAAGTGAATATGGCTATTATGGAAAGAAATTTTTTCATATGCACTGATCTATATTAATTTAAAAAATAATTCTAATGGTTAATCGACCACTCTGGGTTATATTTTTAATTCAAAAATAATCTTATCTGTTCATTAAAAATAAGAAAAACTAAGTTTCCTATAATTAAATAGGGACCAAAAGGTATTTGAGACGAAAGATCTTTTTTATTTTTAATTATATCTGGGACAACACTTAAAAGTGCAATGACAGATGAAAAAAATATTACAAAAGGAATTGAAGCCCATCCAAACCAAAAACCAATTACAGAAAGTAATTTAGCATCACCCAAACCCATTCCTTCTTTGTTTCTTAATTTTTTATAAGTAAAAATTATTAACCAAATGATTATGTAACCAAACAAACCACCTATTAAAGAGTTAACTAAATTTGGAAACAGAGTGGTATTTAAATTTGGATCAAATGATTTTAATAAACCAATTATCATAAGAGGGTATGTTAGCTCATTTGGGATTATGAAATGTTTTAAATCAATAAAAAAAATGATCACAAAACAGATGCTTAAAATAAAAAAAAGAAGAGTAGTTAATGAAACCCCAAAGAAATGAAAAATTACTACAAAATTTATTGCTGATATTAATTCTACTAAAAAATATTTAATATTAATTTTAGCTGAACAACCTCTACATTTTGCTTTTAAAAACAAATATGAAAATAATGGAATGTTATCGTGCCATTTAATTAGGGTTTTACAGGATGGACAGTGGGATCTTCCTGTTACAACGCTTATATCGTCAGGAATTCTATGGATACAAACGTTACTAAAGCTACCCCATATACTTCCAAAGATAAATGCTATAAGATATAACACAACTTATAATTTAATTTTGGAGGACAGTTCTATGAAACCATCAATGCAATATTGTACAAGCATCATTGCGTCTGTAAGGTGTAAGTAGAAGTTAGGACTATGAATAATGAGTTCCATCAGTCTCAAAACTATCAAAAATTTAATGAATATCAATTTATAAATAACATGTTCTTTGGTGCTAAAAAAACAGAAACAGTAAAAGTCGACAATACAAGCGTTAAAGACTTAGAATTAGTTACAAAAATGAGCCAGGAGTTTGCTAAAACTCTTGATTTAAAAGAAACATTACAAACTTCATTAGAGCTAATTATTAAAAGAATTAATGCTCAAGCTGCTAACATTTTTTTAATAGATAATGATAAGCAAAACTTTCAATGTATTGCATCAAAACACCAAGCATATCTAGAAGATTTTGAAATTCCAATTACTCAAGGTGTCATGGGAAAAGCAGCACTCATGAAACAATGTATAAGAGTTGGAGATGTTAGAAAGGATGTAAGAGAAATTGCAGAATTTTATTTTGATTTAGATAATAAAACAAATTTTACAACTTATTCTGTTTTATGTTCACCATTAATTGTTTCAGATGAATGTATTGGTGTTATTCATTGTTTAAATAAAAAAACAGACAACAAACTTTTTGAGGAAAGCGATAGAAAACTTTTAGAAACTTTATCTGGTCCTGCTGCATTAGCGATTAGAAATGCTAAGATGGCAAAAGATTTGATTGTTAAAAATAGAATAGAAAAAGAAATAGAAATTGTTGGTGAGATTCAAAAAACATTACTATCTCAAAACATTAAAGAAAATTTTCCTATTGCTGGAATAAATATCCCTGC
>Ga0213863_10001853_pt1 | contig 15215 bp, 14 predicted proteins | sample PICome_8_FD_160128 | JGI IMG/M metagenome (GOLD analysis project Ga0213863, IMG submission 160128) | Coastal seawater microbial communities near Pivers Island, North Carolina, United States - PICO497 | ecosystem: Environmental > Aquatic > Marine > Coastal | place: USA: North Carolina... | reverse complement strand
TTTCCAACTTCGGTAACAAAGTTAAATCGATCTTGAATTGTAAATTCTTCTGTTTCTTTTAAATAATCAAAAAACAACCCGCCCACTCCACGCGCTTCTTCTCGATGTGCGTTCCAAAAATAATCGTCACAGGTTTTTTTGAACTTGGGATAAAATTCTAAATGATGTTTGTCACATGCCAACTTACAAATGGTATGAAAGTGTATTGCATCTTCATCAAAGAGATAGTAAGGCGTTAAATCTTGCCCGCCACCAAACCATTGAGTTACAATGTCTCCTGCTGCGTTGTACATTTCAAAATAACGCCAGTTAGCATGAACGGTTGGTAAAAAAGGGTTTATTGGATGCAAAACCAAACTCAGTCCACAGGCAAAGAAATTTCCTTCCTCTACACCAAACTGCTTTCTTAATGCAAGGGGCAGCTCTCCAAAAACCTTCGAAATATTTACGCCTCCTTTTTCAAAGATAGCGCCGTTTTCGATGACTCGAGTTCTACCTCCGCCACCTTCTTTACGTTTCCAGAGATCTTCTTGGAAAATTGCTTTTCCGTCAACTGCTTCTATTTCAGAAGTAATCTGGTCTTGAAGGTTTTCAATGAAGGCATAGAACTGTTCTTTCATAAATTAAATCCCAATTTTATTAAATTGCTTCTCCAATTAAGAAGTTTTTTTGTATTCCTTTACAGCGTCTACAAAGGCCTTTGCATTCTCTAAAGGAATGTTTGGTAAAATACCATGTCCTAAATTAACAATGTATTTGTCTTTTCCGAATTCGTTGATCATTTGATGCACCATTTTCTTAATTTCTGCAGGTGGTGAGAGCAATCTTGATGGATCAAAATTACCTTGTAAAGTAATATTTCCACCCGATAAATAACGTGCGTTTCTTGCAGAACAGGTCCAATCTACCCCCAAAGCGGAAGCTCCGGATTTAGACATCTCATTTAATGCAAACCAACATCCCTTCCCAAAAGCTATTACTGGTGCGTCTTCTTTAAGGGCATCTATAATCTGCTGAATGTACTGCCAAGAAAATTCCTGATAATCTACGGGTGACAACATGCCTCCCCAAGAATCAAATACTTGAACAGCGTTTACTCCTGCCGCTACTTTTGCTTTTAGATAAGCAATGGTTGTATCAGTGATTTTCTGTAATAATTCGTGAGCTGCTGTTGGCTTTGTAAAACAAAATTCTTTTGCTTTGTCAAAGTTTTTAGATCCTTGCCCCTGCACCATATAACACAAAATGGTCCATGGAGAACCTGCAAAACCAATTAAAGGAATGGCGTCATTCAATTTTTCTTTGGTTGCTTTTATGGCTTGGTATACGTAATCCAATTCTACATGAACATCTGGAACAACAACTCGATCTACGTTTTTTTGAGTACGAATTGGATTGGGTAAATAGGGCCCAAAATCTGGTTTCATTTGAACTTCTACTTGCATTGCCTGTGGAATTACTAAAATATCTGAGAATAAAATAGCAGCATCCATTCCATATCTCCTAATGGGCTGAACAGTAATTTCAGAGGCCAATTCTGGAGTTCTACAACGGGTAAAGAAGTCATACTTCTTTTTTATTTCCTGAAACTCTGGCAAATATCTACCTGCTTGACGCATCATCCAAACGGGAGGCCTGTCTACTGTTTCTCCTTTTAAAGCTCTTAAAAATAAATCGTTTTTAATCATAATATTGTTCAATGCCATTCAAAAAGGAACGACTGTTTGTTTACATTTTAGAAACTACTAACATTGCTTTGTCTATTGCTACAGCTAACTTCTTTAGATCTTTGTTTGAAATTGCGGTCGATAAGAACCAAGCTTCAAATTGACTTGGCGGTAAAAACACGCCATTTTTTATCATTTCCCAAAAGAAAACAGCAAATTTTTTCTGATCAGATGTTTGCGCTTCTTCAAAATTTGTCACTTTGGTATTTGTAAAGAACGGGTTTAGCATTGATCCAAAACGATTCACAACAAGGGGCACATTGTACTTTTTTGCTGTATCCATCAACATTGTTTCTATACGACTTCCAACGGCATCAAATTGCTGGTATGGATTTTGTCGCTTTAGTTCTGTAAGGGTCGCGATGCCACCGGCCATGGCAATTGGATTCCCACTAAGTGTTCCTGCTTGATACATTCCTCCTAAGGGAGCAACCTGCTCCATGATCTCATTTCTTGCTCCATAAGCTCCTACTGGAAAACCACCTCCTATAACTTTCCCCAAACAGGTAATGTCTGCAGTAACACCCAATAATTCTTGCGCACCTCCAAATTTGGATCGAAATCCCGTCATCACTTCATCAGCAATCAACAAGGCACCTTTCGATTTTAAATACGCTTTGAGTTCTTTTAAGAAATTATGTTGCGGAATTACCACACCCATATTTCCACAGATTGGTTCTATGATAACACCTGCAATGTCATCGTGGGCCTCAAAATGTTTTTTGACACTTTCTAAATTGTTGTATTCTGCAATGAGTGTGTTTTTTACAGCTCCTTCTGGAACTCCTTTAGAACCGGGAATGCTTAGGGTAGCCAAGCCAGATCCGGCCGCAACGAGAAGAGAATCTTGATGCCCATGGTAGCATCCTGAAAATTTGATGATTTTATCTTTTCCTGTAAATGCTCTTGCCAAACGAACACCGCTGATGACTGCTTCGGTTCCTGAGTTTACAAAACGAACTTTGTCCATTTCTGGAAATGCATCGCAAACAATTTTTGCAAGTTTGATTTCATTTTCTGTAGACGCACCAAAAGAGTATCCATTTTTCAATGCTTTTGCAACTGCTCTTCGCACTTTTCGATGACGATGTCCAATGATCATAGGACCGTATGACAAGACCAAATCGATGTATTCATTTCCATCTACATCAATGATTTTGCTTCCATTGGCTTTCTTAATAAATAAAGGATTTCCTCCAACGGAAGAAAAGGCTCTTACCGGAGAATTTACGGCTCCAACTAAATGGACCAATCCTTCTTTATACAATGCTTCTGATTTACTAAATTTCATTCCGTTATTCTTTTGGTAGTTTTGTATTGGGCGCTAAGCGAAATACGAATTCCTATTTATTCAATATTTTAGCAGCTTCCTTTGCAAAATATGTAATGAGGATATCTGCTCCTGCTCTTTTCATAGAGCGTAAACTTTCTAGCATTACTTTTTCGCCATCTATCCATCCTTTTTCTGCCGCGGCTTTTACCATTGCATATTCTCCACTTACATTGTAACATGCTATGGGTCTGTCAAAATTATTTTTCAAATCACGTATAATATCTAAATAAGACAATGCAGGTTTTACCATTAAAATATCGGCGCCCTCTTGATCGTCAAAAGTAGCTTCTCGCATTGCTTCCTCTCTGTTTGAAGGATCCATTTGATAGGTTTTGCGGTCTCCAAAACTAGGTGCAGAGTCTGCTGCATCACGAAAAGGGCCATAAAATGCAGAGGCATACTTTACAGCATAGGCCATAATCGGTAGGTTTGAAAACCCCGTATTGTCTAGGGATTCGCGAATCATTGTAATGGTTCCATCCATCATTCCAGAAGGGGCAACCATATCTACACCTGCTTTTGCATGAGAAATCACTTGCTTGGCAATATTAACCAAAGTAGCATCATTGTCTACATCGTTGTTATGGATAATTCCACAATGACCATGTGTGGTATATTCACAAAAACACACATCTGTAATCACATACAGACTCGGGTAGTTTTTTTTGATAAACCGAATCGCTTGCTGCACGATTCCATTATCATTCCAGGTCTCTGTTCCTTCTTCATCTTTGTGAGAAGGGATTCCAAACAATAAAACAGCGGGTATCTTTAATGAAACAACCTCGTCCAATTCTTTGGAGATTCGATCCAAAGAAAAACGCTTGATACCGGGCATGGAAACAATCTCAGTTGCTATGTTTTCTCCTTCTTCAATAAAAAGTGGGTACACAAAGTCATCTACAGAGAGGCTGGTTTCACGAACCAGTCTTCGTATCCCTTCTGATTTCCTTAATCTTCTTGTTCTGAACATTTCCTTTTATTTATGTCATTGGGAGAAAGAATGAACAAGTAATCTCCATTTACAGATTGCTTCAGTTCTCTCGCAATGATGTTTATTCTTCTCTATAATGAGAATGCACTAACGCTAAAACACTTTCCACATCGGGCATGCTTGCCACTAGAACATTCTCAAAATGCTTTCTTGCTGCAACTGCAGTAGTTTCTCCGATACAAAAAGCAATTTTATCTGTACTATTTTCTGTCAAATAGCTCTCGATTCCAGAAGGACTATAGAATATAACCCCCGAAACGGATGCTGCAATTTTCACAGCACTTAGCATGGTTTTATATGCTTCTATCTCATTTACAACAACATCATTTTCTTGTAAATAGGATGGTAAAACATCCAATCGAAGATCGCTACAGAAATAAGTAACCGTTTTAATGTCAGTTTCTTTTGCAATGTATTCTGCTAATTTCAAGGCATTTTTAGCAACATACGTTACTTTCCCAATGCTGTTTTCTATCAGTTTTTTGGTTCTACGCCCAACGCAGAAAATATTTTTAAACTTAATTTCATCTTTTGTAAATGAATTCAAGATGGCTTCTACGCCATTTTTACTGGTAATAACAACATTTTCGTGTTGTTGTTTCATCACTTTAGCAGGAATTCTATTATAACGAATCTTAATGAAATCACTGTCTAAGACTTTTATTGACCTATCGACTGTTTTCTTTTGCGCTTCAGATAATTTCTTTGTTGAATAGATTGTATGCTTGGCGACTTCAACGTCTCCATCCTCAATCATCAATTCTCTTCCTCCTTTATTAAAAATATAGTCCGCACAGTCTTTTGCTAAATATTCATGACTTCCCACTTTTGCTGTTTTTGCAACTGCGATTTTTTTAGAGCCGTCTGATTTTAGCAAAACTCCTTTAAAATTTATTTCTTCTGTTCGATCGTCTATATAGGCCAATGCCCCAATAGGTGCCGAACAACCACCTTCTAACCGTCTTAAAAACTCGCGTTCGATTCCGACACATATCTCGGTATCTGGGTGATTCAACTGCTCGCAGGCATCGATTGTAAAATCATCTTTCTCTAGAGCAGCTAACATAATTGCACCTTGGGCGGGTGCGGGGATCATCCAAGGAAGATTAACAGCCCCTCCTGGGCGCTTTCCAATTCTTTCTAAACCGGCTGCTGCAAAAATAGCACCATTCCAATCATTGGCTGCTACTTTTTCCAAACGTGTATTTACATTTCCTCTCAAGGGCACAACAGTATGGGTTGGATAGCGATTGAGCCACATGGCTTTTCTTCGAATACTTCCAGTAGCGATCATTGCTTCTGGCTGTCCAAAAAACTCTTCAGTATCTTTTAGTACTAAAATATCATTGTAATTAGCCCTTTTTAAAACTGCTGCTTGAACAATTCCTGCTGGCAAAGCGGTAGGCACATCTTTAAAAGAATGCACTGCAATATCAATTTCTCCATTCAGCAAGGCTACATCCAAATTTTTTGTAAACACACCTGTCACTCCTAATTCATACAATGGTTTATCTAAAACGATATCTCCCATCGATTTTATAGGAACTAAGACAGATTCATACCCCAAAATGGCTAATTCTTTACGAACTTTATTGGCTTGCCAAAGTGCTAATTCACTTTCACGAGTCCCGATTCTTATTCTTTTTTGCATAGCTATTTATTAGGGTTGAAATACCTTTTGAATCACTTGTAGGCTTTGGGCAACAGAGGTGTCGTCTTCCTTTAAATGTTTCACGAATTGTGTTGTAATCTTTTGAATAAAACGCGCTGTTAAAATTTCTGCCTGCGCTTCATCAAAATTTCTTATTTTTTTCTTTTGAAAATTGATTTCGTCTTTCTTAATTGTTTCTAACGATTTTTTTAATGCAGCAATCGCTGGTGTAAATCGCCTGTGATTTAACCAATCGTTAAATTCTTTTTTATGAAGCGCTATAATCGCTTCTGCTGTTGACACTTCTTGGAGGCGAACCGCCAATGTTTCGTCTGTGATTTTTGACAAGGCATCTACATTTACAAGCGTAATTCCTTTCAAATCGGCAACCTCTTTGGCTACGTTTTCTGGCATTGACAAATCTAAAATGAGTAGTTGCTTATTGGCTGAAATATGTTTCTTTAGAATGGTAGGTTTGCTTGCTGCTGTAGAAACAATGAGCACGTCCGTATGCTCAATTTCTTGCTCTAAATTTTCAAGCGTAGCTTTCCGAATAGAAACATGATCTTTGACAAACGAAGTAGCTTTCTCTTCTGTTCTGTTTATTAGACAAATAGACTTATTCTGGGTATATTCAGCTAGGTTTTTACAAGTATGTTTCCCCATTTTACCCAGGCCAAAAACTAAGATATTTTTAGCATTGTAATTGGGCAGGTTTTTCATAATATACTGAACAGCTGCATAAGACACAGAGGTGGTTCCTGAACTTAATTTTGTTTCATTCTTCACTTTTTTACTTGCCTGCATGACACAATTCAAAAGCCGCTCCAAATATGCATTTGTTGTTTGCTGTGCTTTTGCCATTTTAAACGATTGTCGCAATTGCCCTACAATTTCGTAATCTCCCAAGATTTGACTCTCTAAACCGGTTCCAATTCGAAAGAGATGATTGATGGCTTCCTGATTTTTATAAACATTTGAAATCGTAGCAAACTCTTCTATGGTTCCCTCTGAAAAATGACACAATAACTGGATCAGTTGATAAGGATGCGCTGCAAAACCTGAAATCTCTGTTCGATTACAAGTAGACAAAACAAAGACACCTTCAAAGTTTTTCTCTTTTGCCATGACCAACAAAGCCTTTTGATGTTCTTTTGACAAAGAATACTTCCCACGTGTTTTTGCGTCGGCCTTAACATAACTAACGCCAATGTTATAAAAATGCTTTTGAATTTCTTGTTGCATACTTCTCTAAAGATTGTGCAAAAATAACAACTTCACTAAGATAAAAATGTCGCTTAAAGTACTTTTAATATCGTTCTGTGTTTTTTAATCGCTTTTTTTTCTGTAAAGTTCCGAAAAGCCTTATTTTTGCGATAAAGCAATCATTTTTAAAGCTTATTATAAAGAATGATTCTAAATAAAAAAAATTATTAAATCAATTAGAATGTTACAAAATGTCGGAGAAAGTTCTTTTGAAGAAATCATTTTAGAAAAAGGGTTTTATGTACTTCATTTTCAGAATGAAAGTAGTCAAATACAGAGTTTTGAACGAGAGATTGACAGTTCTTTCATACAAATGCATTTTTGCTTGAGAGGAAATTCAAAATTCCTTTTTAACAATGGCTCTTATACTTTTGACGTTTTGGACAACCGTTCTATTTTACTTTATAATCCTCAAAGAGTCTTGCCAATCAATTTAGAAATTCAACCAAAAACAACCCTGGTTTCATTCATGATTTCTATTGAAAAATTTCACTCTTTGTTTTCTAAAGAATCGGGATATATTCCTTTTTTAAGTAATGAGAATAGTCACAAAAAGTATTATGACGATACCGAGATAAAACCGACAGTTTCCATTGTATTGCAACAAATCATCAATGCAAACATCAATAGCTCTGTAAAGGAGTTGTATATAAAAGGTAAGGTATATGAATTATTGAGCTTGCATTTTCAGAAAGAAGAAAACGCCAATGGAGAATATTGTCCTTTTCTGGTAGACGAACAAAATGTTTTGAAAATACGAAAAGCCAAAGAAATTATAATTGCTAGAATGACCGAGCCACCGAGTTTGCAAGCGCTAGCTTCAGAGATTGGTCTGAATTTAAAAAAATTAAAAGAAGGTTTCAAGCAAATATACGGAGACACTGTTTATAGTTTTTTGTTTGATTACAAAATGGAACACTCCCGAAAATTATTGGAAACCAATCAATTCAATGTAAACGAGGTTGGACTTCAAGTTGGGTATAGTACTGCTAGTCATTTTATAGCAGCTTTTAAAAAGAAATTTGGAACCACACCAAAAAAATATGTAAAGAGCTTACAAAATTAAAAACAAAAAAAAGGTTTCAAATAACCAAGCCTACGGATACCAAACAAATAGCATCAATCATACTTTGAAACAACTAACTCATTACGACATCGAAAACAAACAACAACAATTTCCCATCACCATTGTTTGTGATGCGATAAGAACTCCAGAAAACATTGGGATGTGTTTTCGGGTTTCTGAAACTTTTGGTGTTGAAAAAATTTATTTTCATGAAAGTTCTCCAACGATCGACAATAGGGTTGTTAAGAAAACGGCCCGAAATACGATCCCACAAATTGAACATGCTTCTTACTCTGATTTCTCAACAATCATTCACAAATTAAAGGAAGAAGGACATACCATTATTGGTATAGAAATTACTGATAAAAGCATCGATATTCAAGATTTTGAATTTACAAATCATGAAAAAATCGTTTTACTTTTGGGTAGCGAAAGAAACGGTATTGAAAATATTCAACTTGTCGATCATACCATTGCAATCCCTATGTATGGAAGAAACTCTAGCATGAATGTAATACACAGTTTAGCAATCACCTTGTATGAGGCGACCAATCAAATAAAAAAAATCAAAAAAACACTGAAATAAATTCAGAATACAAATGAAAGGAGTTTTACTAGTAAATTTAGGATCCCCAGATAGTACATCAACAAAAGATGTTCGAAAATATTTGGATGAATTTTTAATGGATGAACGCGTGATAGACGCACCAAAATGGCTCAGAACGTTATTGGTTAGAGGTATTATTTTAAATACCAGGCCAAAAAAATCTGCAAAAGCTTACAAGAAAATTTGGTGGGATGAGGGCTCTCCTTTGATCGTATTATCTGAGAGATTGACAAAAAAAGTAAGAACTAAAACAACATTACCGGTAGCCTTGGCAATGCGCTATGGAAGTCCTAGCATAAAAACAGGATTGCAAGAATTGCATGACAAAGGAGTTAGCGAGGTATTAATTGTGCCTTTATATCCTCAACACGCGATGGCAACGACTGAAACAATTTTGGTTTTAGCAGAAGAATTGAGACAACAATTTTTCCCAAAAATGACATTTTCTGATATTCCTGCTTTTTACCATAGGAAAGATTACATAAAAGTTTTGGGAGATAGTATTAAAAATCATCTTGAGGGTAAAGAATGGGATAAGATTCTGTTTTCATATCATGGAATTCCAGAAAGACATGTAAGAAAATCTGATATTACAAAAAAGCATTGCAATCCTTCTGACAGTAAAAATTTTGCATGCTGCAAAACAAGTTCTGCTGCACATGAGTTTTGTTACAAGCATCAATGCTATGAGACAACCAAGCAAGTTGTAGCCTATTTGGGACTTCAGCCACACCAATATTTTGTTTCCTTTCAATCTAGACTGGCGGGTGATCCTTGGCTACAGCCCTACACCGATAAAATGCTTGAAAAATATCCTGAAGAAGGGGTGAAAAAATTAGCCGTGGTTACTCCTGCTTTTGTTTCTGATTGTTTAGAAACCTTGGAAGAGATTGCAATGGAGGGTAAAGAGGAATTTTTAGAGGCTGGTGGTGAAGAATTTTATGCAATTCCTTGTATGAATGACAATGATGATTGGGTACAAGTGCTGGTCAATTGGATCGAAGCATGGGGATTGAAAGAGGAAGCCACTCTTGAAGCGGGAATTTAAAACTTTTAAAATACACTACCATGGATTTTTTGTACCTTAAAGCATTGCATATTATTTTTGTTGTGACTTGGTTTGCTGGTTTGTTCTACATTGTTCGTTTGTTTATTTATCAAACAGAAGCAGCGCAAAAACCGGAACCTGCGAGAGAAATCTTACAAACTCAGTATAAATTAATGAGTAAAAGGCTGTGGTATATCATTACTTGGCCCTCTGCAATTTTGGCAAGTATTTTTGCTTTTTGGATGCTTTACACAAATCCATATTACCTAGAAGAACCCTGGATGTTGATAAAACTCTCCTTTGTTCTCGCTCTATATTTTTACCATGGGTATTGCCATAAAATCTTCACCAAACTTCAACGCGACGTTGTAAAATACACTGCTTTAAAACTGCGTATTTTTAATGAAGTTTCTACGATTCTTTTGTTTGCTATTGTATTTCTGGTGACTTTAAAAAGCGCCATTAATTGGATTTGGGGGGTTGTTGGCATTATCCTTTTCGGGATTTTAATGATGTTAGGAATTAAGCTTTACAAGACACTGAGAGAAAAGAAAAGTTGGGAAAAGGCTGAAAAAGAGAATCTGTAGGATCTGGAGGATAACAAAAGCTTGTAATCTTAAATTTCTTATTATAATTGAATCGCTACAGGGTGCCTGAATACGCATCAGCTACCCTCGGACGCTCTGCTCAAAAGGGATCCGATTTATTATAGACCTTCCTAAAGTTACTTCATCGGCATATTCTAGTTCATCCCCCACAGAAATTCCGCGCGCTATGGTTGAAGTAGTAATGTCAAATTTTTCAATTTGTTTAAAAATATAAAAGTTGGTTGTATCTCCTTCCATGGTAGAACTTAAGGCAAAAATCAACTCTTTAGCTTCTCCTTTTTCGACTTTATTGACCAAAGATTCAATTTGCAAATTCTGAGGTCCTATGCCTTCAATTGGAGAAATTTTACCTCCCAAAACATGATAGACACCATGAAACTGTGAGGTACTTTCAATAGCCATCACATCTCTTATATCTTCCACAACACAGATAATTTCAGGGTTTCGTTTTGGATTTTTACAAATCGCACACAGGATAGTATCTGAGATATTATGGCACTTCTCGCAAGTTTCAACATCGTTTCTTAAATGCAACAATGCTTCCGACAAAAAGGTGGTATTCTCTTTTGGTTGTTTTAGTAAATGCAACACCAAACGCAACGCTGTTCGCTTTCCAATTCCAGGCAAACGAGAAACTTCGTTTACTGCATTTTCCAATAATTTTGATGAAAATTCCATAAAAGCAAAATTACGAATTATGAATTACGAAATCCTAAAAAGAAGATAGAAAAACATATATTCGTAACTCTTAATCAAACATTCATAATTTTCAATGCAACCAGCTCACATTCTCTTTTTAATTATCGGTTATTTTAGTGTTTTAATTCTTATTTCATACCTCACAGGAAAATCTGCCGATAATAAAACATTCTTTAAAGCAAACAGCTCTTCACCCTGGTATTTGGTTGCTTTTGGAATGATTGGCGCTTCGCTTTCTGGGGTTACCTTTATCTCTGTTCCTGGATGGGTAGAAGCGCAAGGAATGAGTTATTTTCAAATGGTATTGGGATATATTGTTGGATATGCTGTAATAGGATTGGTTCTCCTCCCCTTGTATTACCGACTTAACTTAACGTCAATATACACTTATTTAGAAGATCGATTTGGCACCTATGCTTACAAAACGGGAGCCAGTTTCTTTCTATTATCGAGAACTATTGGTGCGGCTTTTCGATTATTCTTAGTCGCCAATGTGTTGCAGCTATTATTATTTGATGCCTACGGGATTCCTTTCTGGGTAACTGTTTCGATTACAATTTTACTTATTTGGCTCTACACCTTTAAAGGTGGAATAAAGACGATTGTTTGGACAGATACCTTGCAAACTTTGTTCATGCTTATTGCGGTGGGTGTTTGTATTTACACAATTTCTGATGAATTACAAATCACGAATATTTTCTCTTATGTAGCTGAAAGTGAACTTTCAAAAACTTTCTTTTTCGAAGATGTAAATACTGGCAACTATTTCTGGAAACGATTTCTTGCAGGCGCATTTATTGCCATTGTTATGACGGGTTTAGATCAAGACATGATGCAAAAAAATTTAACCTGCAAATCTCTAGAAGATGCGCAAAAAAACATGTTTTGGTTTACCATTGTGTTGGTCGCTGTAAACTTCTTCTTTTTAGCATTGGGGATTTTATTAACCGATTATGCACAAAAAAACGGAATCGATGCACACAAAGACCAGCTATTTCCAATAATTGCAACCAAAGGAACCTTAGGTTTGGCTACAGCAATGTTCTTTTTATTGGGCTTAATTGCAGCCGCCTATTCTAGTGCAGATTCTGCGCTTACCTCTTTGACCACCTCTTTTAGTATTGATATACTAGAAATTGACAAGCAGAAAAGCAGTAAAGAACAAGTACAAATTCGGAAAAAAATTCACATTCTTTTTTCATTGATTTTAATTGCTACAATTCTGGTTTTCAAATACTTTATTGCTGATGAAAGTGTCATTGCAAAAATATTTACGTTTGCCAATTACACTTACGGCCCCTTGCTAGGCTTATATGCTTTTGGACTTTTCACCAAATTAAAAGTAATGGATAAAGCTGTACCTCTTATTTGTATTTTGGCTCCTTTAGCAACATATGCGATTAACACTGCAACACTGGCTTCCGCTGGTTTTGATTTTGGCTTCTCGTTATTAATTTTAAATGGCTTGATTACATTTATTGGATTATATTTGTTTCAAAGAAAATAACAATGTCAAAAGACCTCAGCAACTATCGTAAATCCTATGAGAAACAAGAACTTTTAGAAAGTAATTGTCCAGATAATCCAATGGAATTATTCAAAGATTGGTTTTTAAATGCAGATGCGTCCAACGCCATCGAAGAAACCAATGCCATGACCATCGCTACGATTGGAAATGATGGATTCCCCAAAAGTCGTGTTGTTTTATTGAAAAAGTACACCGAAGAAGGGTTTGTTTTTTACACAAACTATACCTCTGAAAAAGGGAAAGCCATTGAAGAAAACAAGCATATTTGTTTGTCTTTTTTTTGGCCTGCTTTAGAACAACAAATCATCATCAAAGGGACTGCTGAAAAATTAGCAGCGAATTTATCTGACGGTTATTTTAAATCAAGACCAAAGGGCAGCAAATTGGGGGCTTGGGCTTCTCCACAAAGTACAGTAGTGTCCTCAAAAAAAGAATTAGAAACACAGTTAACTTCGCTCGAAAAAGAATACGCGGAAAAAGAAATACCAAGACCAGCACATTGGGGAGGTTATTTGATAAAACCAATTTCTCTAGAATTTTGGCAAGGGAGACCAAATCGAATGCATGATCGAATTCGGTATTCTTTAGGAAAAGATTTTTCTTGGAAACTAGAGCGATTGGCTCCCTAAATTTTTATATTTACAGATCAATAACAATAAAATGAAAACTTTATACATTGTTCGTCACGCAAAATCTTCTTGGGATTATGAGGGCATTGAAGACATTGATAGACCACTAAAAAAAAGGGGCATACATGATGCGCATTTAGTTTCTAAGTTTTTAGCAACTAAAATAAACAAACCCGATGTTTTTATTTCCAGTAGCGCTAACAGAGCATTGCATACAGCAGTCATTTTTTGTGAAAATTTAAAATACCCTCTTTCCAATCTCTACATACGAAAACAGCTTTATAGTTTTAGTGATGGATATTTGGTAAAGACAGTGAATGCACTCGATGACAGTTTTGATTCTGCCATTATTTTCAGTCATGACCATGGTATCAATTCATTTGTGAATAAATTTGGAAACAAACCTATTTCACATGTTTCCACTTGTGGAGTCGTTGGAATTCAGTTTCAAGAAAAGCATTGGAAAAACATCAAAAAAGGAAAAACTTTTATGATCGAAAATCCCAAGGACCATAAATAAGCGCATTTGTTAGAAATAAAAAAATATGCTGCAATAGATATCGGATCGAATGCGATTCGACTTTTGATCGCTAATGTTATTATAGCCGAGGATAAAGAACCACAATTTAAAAAATCTTCATTGGTTCGTGTGCCTATTCGACTTGGTGCTGAAGTGTTTGTGGGACAAGGCATGATTTCGGAAGACAGTATTCAAAGATTGATTGATGCTTTAAATGCGTTTCAACTTTTAATGAAAACTCATCATGTAGAGCGATTCAAAGCTTGTGCAACCTCTGCCATGAGAGAAGCTCGTAATGGTGATGAAGTGGTGAAGCGAATTTTTGAAAAAACAGGGGTAGATATCGCTGTTATAGGTGGAAAAGAAGAAGCTGCAATAATCTCATCTACAGATTTAAATGAATTGATAGAAGGTGATAATTCTTATCTCTATGTAGATGTAGGAGGCGGAAGTACCGAATTTACACTTTTTTCGAAAGGAAAAATCATACGATCTAAATCCTTTAAAATGGGAACCGTCCGACTTTTAAACAACAAAAAATCGGTCAATAAAGAAATCTTTGCCGATGTTGAAAAATGGATAAAAAAATATACCAAAGACTTAAAACGCATTTCTTTAATTGGATCTGGAGGAAACATTAATAAACTTTTTAAAATGTCTGGAAGAACAGAGGGAAAACCCATTTCTTACATTTATTTGAGTGCACAATATCAGTTTTTAAAACGAATGAGTTTTGAAGAACGTATTTCAGAATTAAGTTTAAATCCAGATAGGGCCGACGTAATTATCCCAGCCACAAAAATTTATCTCTCAGCGATGAAATGGAGCAATGCAAGAAAAATTTATGTCCCAAAAATTGGATTGACAGATGGCATTATAAAAAGTCTACATTTTAACAAATTGTAAAATTGCTTGTTTGAAAGCGCCCCTTACTAAAAACAAATTCCTGAAATTATAAATTTTTGTACAAAAAAAAAGGTAGCAATCGAAATTACTACCTTTATGGTATGCTTTGTATTTGAATTAGCCATAGGTCTCTAGTACGCTATCTTCTTAAGATAATTCAGCTTCTCTTTCCATAAAGCGAGCTCTTTCTTATAGGCTGCTACTTTAGTCATAACGTTTAAAACTAATGGATTGTCTGGTTTTGCATTCGAAAAGAAACCTAAGTTATTTTCTAATTGTTGAATCTCTTTAACAATCTCATCCATTTTCTTTCGTACAAAAATATGCTCAGCATCTAATTTTCTTGCATCATTATTTGCAGCGAAACCATCTACATTATTCTTAAAACGCAACATCTCTATTTCATGCTTATCAATAGACAATGTAGCAATTAAACGCTCTATTTGTTTGTTGAACTTTCCTTCTAAATGGCGAACACTTCGCGGAAGTGAACCTAAACTTTTCCATGAATTAATGGCTTCTAATAGCTCCTCTTTTGTATGAATCTCTGAGGTTTTGATTTTCTCTAAGAAATCTTTTTTTGCAGTAATAATAAGTTGATCTTCTTCACTAACTGCATTTTTATTTTTGTGA
>Ga0213863_10001847_pt1 | contig 15243 bp, 17 predicted proteins | sample PICome_8_FD_160128 | JGI IMG/M metagenome (GOLD analysis project Ga0213863, IMG submission 160128) | Coastal seawater microbial communities near Pivers Island, North Carolina, United States - PICO497 | ecosystem: Environmental > Aquatic > Marine > Coastal | place: USA: North Carolina... | reverse complement strand
CTTACATGACCAATACCAAGCTTTCCTTTTAATCTACTGATATGCTTTGGATCAAAACCATCCCTGACAAGTCCTAGTGATTTTCTTAATGTAATCTTTCCGTCATGATTAGTTAAGATACCAGATGCATCTTGACCACGATGTTGGAGCACTGTTAACGACTCATATATATCGCGAACTACATTGTTGGTCCCATAAACAGCTACTATACCGCACATATGGTATATCTTATATTTTTAATCGCAAACTATCAAAGAGTGAATCACTAGATTTCAAAAAATTATTCAAAAAATAGTCAAAATACGGTATAAAAATTGAATCTATGAGTATTTCGCTATCAGACAGCTGCATATTTATAATAAAAAAGTTAATTAATAAACATAATACAAGACCTTTTATTAATCCAAAAATAAAGCCAAATACTTTATTAAATGAATATAAACCGATAACGTTGACAAATTTAGAAACAAAGAACCCCGAAATCATTGCAACAAAAAAAGTGGATAAAAAAATGAACAAATAAGTAATAATTGATGATAGTTCTGGAGAACTTATGTAAAACTGAATAAAAGACACTGGGATATAAAAGAAATTTAATGTCAGATAAATTGCTATAGACCAAATGATTAATGAAATAATTTCAGAAGCAAAACCTTTTAGAAAACCACGAATCGCCCAATATGAAAGAAATACTACAATAATTGTATCTATGGTAATCATCAGTTATTTAGTCTCTTTGTTTCACCTTTTTCACCCGTAGATTTCATAATCTTCACAGAGATATTTTCTGCCATTTGTTTGTCAATGAAAGGACCAATCCCATAGATAATATTATTTTTTTGTTTAAGCTCAATCATTGAAGTTATACCTATATCGTTAATTTTATCAATAAAATCAGGTTTCGATTTTTCATTTAGATTTGGATAAATTAAAACCCATGATTCTGATATCTTTTGCTCTAACAAAAATTTATCATCTAAGTTTATGATTTGATCATCAGTTATAGAATAATTATCTTTTAAGAGATTATTTTTAGGTATTTCTAATGAGTAGGTAAGCTTATTAAAGTTTTCTATATAATCTTTAACCGGAGCAAAAAAAATATAAATTGGTACTATAATAAGTGTAAATAAAAAATATAAACTTTTAAAATTCATTGTTACTTACTTGACTAGTATTTGATAATTTGTGACAAGACAAATATTCCGAAACAGTATAAAATGAACCATAGACGATTAATCTACTATCTTTATTTAATTGAGAGGTAACTTTAGAAGTAGCATCTTGCATTGAATCAAAAGCATATATTTTCTCCTTACTTATTAATGTAGACATTCTAGTTTTAATTTCTTGTGCATTCATGCCTCTAGCACTATCAATTGTTACACAATACCATTTATCAACAATATCCATCATTGGTTTAATTAAACTATAAACATCTTTGTCTTTGAGTATACCTATAATAGCAATTGTATAAGTTGCTGGAGATTTATTAAGGTTTTCTTGAAGTTTTTGAGCAGAATCTTCGTTATGCGCAACATCCAGTATAATCTCCGGTGATAAAGATAAAATTTGATATCGTCCTAGTAGAGATATATTTTTTAAACCATCGCTAATACATTTAATATTATCAAGCAGCGAAGGATCAATGAGTTTAAGAGCTTTAATTGATGCCGCAGCATGATCATACTGAAAATCACCTATTAGAGGTAATAATGGTAGCTCGAGTTGATGTGTTGAGTCACTCCATAGCCATGTCTTCTCTAGTCTTTTTGACTCAAAATTATTTTGATTATATTGCAAACTTGATTTAACTTTACTAGCATATTTAAAGAGTGATGAAGGTGGTGTTTTGCCAGCATAAATACATGGTTTAAAAGGTCTCATGACACCCGCTTTTTCCATAGCTATACTTTCGATAGTTGTCCCTAAAAACTCAGTATGATCTATACCTATAGATGTAATTATCGATAAATCACTATCAATTATGTTAGTAGCATCAAGTCTTCCGCCTAGACCTACTTCTAAAATTACATAATCTAGTTTTCGCTGGCTAAATAAGTAAAATGCAGTCAATGTTGCAAACTCGAAATAAGTTAGAGTTGTATCTCCTCTGACATCATCAATCATTTCAAAGGTATCAATTAACTCGGAAGTTTTAACCTCCTGCTTATTAAACCTTATTCGCTCATTATAACTAGTGATATGTGGCGAAGTAAATGTCCCTACAGACTTTTTAGATTCATGCAGAATACTCTCTAAGATAGCAACAGTTGAGCCTTTTCCATTAGTACCGGCAACTATTATTACTTTTTTCGCAATATCTTGAATATCAAGTTTATTATAAACTGATTTTATTCGTTCAAGTTTGAAATCAATATTTAGAGGATGGAGTGTTTGTTGCCAGTCTAGCCAATCCTGCAATGTATTAAGATTTTTTTTCACTGTTATAGTTACTCATTAAAGAAGAAATAACCTGTGCTAACTTATTTTTTTGATTATTTCTATCTAATATAAAATCTATAGACCCATGATCTTGCAGGAACTCACTTTTCTGAAAGCCTTTAGGTAGTTTTTCCCCAACAGTCTGTTCAATAACTCTAGGGCCAGCAAAACCAATTAAAGCATTTGGCTCAGCAATGTTGATATCACCTAGCATAGCTAAACTTGCTGATACTCCCCCCATTGTAGGATCAGTAAGAACAGATATATATGGCAAACCTTCTGAAGATAAATCATTTAAAGATGCACTAGTTTTTGCCATCTGAAAAAGAGAAAATAAAGATTCCTGCATTCTAGCACCGCCACTTGCAGAAAAACATACTAATGGTTTTTTTTCATCGATACATATTTTAATTGCTGATGAGAATTTTTCACCTACAACAGAGCCCATAGACCCACCAAAAAATGAATATTCAAAAATACAAGTAATTACAGGAATTTTATTAATACTTCCTTTAAATACCAACATGGCATCATTCTCACCTGTTCTTTTTTGAGTTGATATTAATTTATCTTTATATTTTTCATTATCTTTGAAATTCAACATATCAACTGGTTTAATATTATTTAAGATTTCAAGCTTATCATCAGAATCAAGTATGATCTCAGCTCTCTTTCTAGCCGATATTCTTCCATGATGATTACATTTTGGACATACATTCAAATTCTTTTCATATTCTGCACGATATATTACAGCATCACAATTGATACATTTATGCCAAAGTCCGTCTGGAACAGAACCTTTCTCTTCTTTATTAGCCCTTATTCTTGAAGGCAATATTTTATCTAACCAACTCATTATTTCACCAAGCTAGACTTTACAGACTTTACAAAGTTATTAATTTTTTTATGCATCAGCGCTTTATTCTTTCTATTCTTATCGATTAATTCTACTATAGAACTTCCTATAATTATACCATCAGAAAACATAGAAATCTTTCTTGCTGCTTCTGGCGTTTTTATTCCGAATCCCACTGTTACGGGGATTTTATTCTTAGATAATTTCTTAATCTTATTAATTCGTTTTTTGATTGGTTGATAGTTGATCAATGATGAACCAGTTATACCTTTAAGAGATACATAGTAGAGGTAGCCCGATGAATATCTTGCAATAGCTTTTAATCTTTTATCTTCAGTGGTTGGTGAGGCTAAAAAAATTTGACAAAGTTTATTTTTAGATAGTTCTTGATTAATACTGCCTGCTTCTTCCGGAGGTAGATCCACTATTAAAAGACCATCCACGCCTTTTGATTTAGCTTGTGATGAGAATTTTTTATATCCCATATTTTCAATAGGATTCATATAACCCATTAAAACAATTGGGGTTGTTTTATTTTTTTCTCTAAATTTAGATACTAAATTCAGTATATCAATCAGAGATACTTTATTCTTGAGAGCTCTCTCAATACCTCTCTGTATAACTGGACCATCTGCTATTGGGTCTGTGAATGGTATACCAAGCTCTATTAAATCGACACCATTTTCAACCATAGAGTGCATCATTTTCAAAGTGCTATTAATATCAGGATCACCACATACAAGATATGTTATGAAGACAGACTTCTGTTCCTTAAAAACATCATTGATTCGATTCATACTTTAATCCTTTTTAAAGATATAATAGTATCAATATCTTTGTCACCTCTTCCAGACAGATTGATAAGGATATTTTTATTTTTCTTAGTTTTGGCTAATTTAAAAGCATAAGCTAAAGCATGCGCTGTTTCTAATGCAGGAATGATACCTTCTTTTTCAGTCAGATAATAAAATGCTTTTAAGGCATCATTGTCAGTCACAGAAACATACTTGACTCTTTTATTATCTTTCAACCAAGAATGTTCAGGACCAACGCCAGGGTAATCTAATCCGGCAGATATTGAATGCGTTGACTGAATTTGACCATTTTGGTCTTCCATAATATATGTTCTGTTTCCATGTAAGATACCTGGCTTGCCTTTGTTTAATGGCGCGGCATGTTTTCCAGTATTTAAACCAAACCCTCCAGCTTCCACTCCATATATATCAACTGCTTCATTTAAGTATGGGTGAAATAGCCCAATTGCATTTGACCCTCCCCCAACACAAGCAACCAATATATCTGCTTTTTTATTTATTTTTTTCATTTGAATTTTAGATTCATGACCAATAACAGATTGAAAATCTCTCACTATCATCGGATACGGGTGCGGGCCAGCTACTGAACCAATTATATAATGTGTGTCATCAACATTTGTTACCCAATCTCGGAGGGCTTCATTAAGCGCATCTTTTAGTGTTTTTGAACCTGATTCTACAGATATAACTTCTGCACCCAATAATTTCATTCTATATACATTAACTTTCTGTCTTTGGATATCTTCGCTACCCATATAGACAACACATTTTAAATTATACCGAGCACAAGCGGTAGCTGTTGCAACACCATGCTGTCCTGCCCCAGTTTCTGCAATTATTCTTGTCTTACCCATCGCTTTAGCGAGCATTGCTTGTCCCATAGCATTATTTATTTTATGAGCTCCAGTATGATTAAGATCTTCACGTTTTAAAAATATATTACAAGAACCTAATTCTTTGCTAATTCTAGAAGCATGATATATAGGTGTAGGTCTGCCAACATAATTACAGAGTTCATTATTAAGTTCCTTTTTAAAACTTACGGATTTAGCAATTTTTTTATATGCTTTTTCTAATTCAGACAAAGGATACATTAATGTCTCAGACACATATTTTCCACCGAATTCCTCAAAACGACCATTTTTATCAGGAAATAATTTATAGTTAATTTTTTTCATAGTTTTCTTTTTCGGATATTCTTACATTTTCTATAAATTTTTTCATCAAAAGATGGTCCTTTTTACCAATACTTGACTCTAATCCGCTACTTACATCAATACCATATGGTTTGTGCTGAATAATCAATTCAGCAACATTAGAGGGATTTAGACCGCCCGCAACAAAATAAGAAGAATTATTTATAAGATCTGAAATTGTATTATTTTCAGATAATAAATCCCAATTGAATTTCTTACCTGTTCCACCATAATTGTTATCAATACTAGTATCTAATAAAAAATAGTTCGCAACGTTCTTAAAGTCAGAATTATGTATGAGAGACTGGTTACTGATATGTAATGTTTTTATAAACGGCTTATTAAAGCTCTTACAAAAATCCAAAGTCTCATCTCCATGGAATTGTAAAATATCTAAATCAACCTCTGTTAGTATATCGTTTATATAATCCTCTGATTGATCCATGAAAACACCTACGATTGATTTTTGTCTTTTAGTAGATTCAAGAATTTTATTTGCACCTTCTGTGGTTAAACAACGTGGACTTTTATTTGTGAAAATCATCCCTACGAGATTTACATCAATAAGATCATTGATAAATAAATAATCCTCAACTGATGTGATACCGCAAAATTTTATTTGAGTTTTAGTCATGTCCTATATTAACATGTATTAGCAAATAGGTATAAAAAATCAGATTTCTATGAAAGATTAAAGATTTTATTTTTGGAGATATTATATCTACTTGGGTATGTGATAGACATCAAGTATAAGCCAGAAGCTGGTGCCATTTTTCCACATTTTCTTCGGTCACATGAATTAATAAGATTTTTAATAGACTCAGGACTGTTCTTTGATATACCTATATCTAATAATGCACCAACTATATTTCTAACCATATGATATAAAAAACTATTGGCAGTTATATCTAAATAAATAAAGTTATTCTCTTTGACAATTTTAATTGATTTAATATTTTTTATAGGGCTTTTGGCCGAACATCCAGATGATCTGAAACAACTATAATCCTTCTCCCCCTTTATATGTTTAAACGTTGATTTAATTTTCGTTATATTTATTTGATCACTGAAATGTAATACATTGCCCAAAAGATAAGTTGATGGATACTCTTGATTTAGAATAACATATCTATATGTTCTATCTATCACAGAATATCTAGCATGGAAATCGTTATCTACATGATAGATTTCTTTCGCCAAGATATCGGGTGGTAAGAATGAATTAATCCCTTGGATCCACTTATAATCTTTTCGATTTTTGGTAGTATCAAAGTGCACAACTTGAGAATATGCATGAACACCGGTATCTGTTCTTCCAGCACATATAGTATTAATATTATCATCTGCGATCTTAGATACTGCATTATCTACATGATATTGAATGGTCTTAGTTTTATGAGTTTTCTGTTTTTGCCAACCAAAATAATTAGCGCCATTATATTCAATAGTTAGCGCAATTCTCATTATTTAACTTGCATATATAAAAGCTTAGCTTCGTGTTTCTCTTCTTCAGTGCCAGTATCAATAATTTTTTTAATTAAATTGATTGCATCTTCTTTTTCATTGCTTTCTATAAATGCTCTGGCTAGATCAATCTGAGATATATTTTCATCACTCATTATTTCATCAGACTTATTTTCTTGTAAAGTTTGATCTTTTCTTAGCCTCATAAGCCTATCTTCATCTTTAGCTAAACTTGGCTTTATAACATCATCATTATTTACTTCCGTTATTATATCAACTTTATTTTCTTGTAAAGTTTGGTCTTTTCTTAGCCTCATCAGCTTATCTTCATCTTTAGCTAAACTTGTTTTAGTAGCAGAATTTTCTGCACTAAGGATTGCTGAATTAGCTCTTCTAATTTTTTTTGATCTAACATAGTTATTCTTAATACTCTTAGCAGCATTATTAATCTCAGTAAGTAATTCTAAGATTGCAACTGCTTTTTGATTTAACGAATTTATTTCTTCTGTCGTATTATTGACAGGCGTTGATTTATCTTCTTTTCTATAAGTTGATATTCTTTTTCTAATTTTATTTAATTCGTTATTTATTGTCCTAAACTTTTCAGAAAAGAAACTGACGACAATTAGTGCAATCAAGACATATAGGTAATTAATTTCACCATATGGTAATGATAAAGCCATTTTATATAACGAGGATAATACAGGCAACGCATTATCAAAAACTACAAGTATCAAACTGATAGTATATGCGAGGAACATATTAATTGTATTTGATAGATTTAACTGTAATTGTTCTAAGAAAATGAATATTCCGGCAAGTTTTAATGAATAATCTATAGGACCTAATGGTATATATGTTATAAACAAAATTATAACTATTAGTGATAATAATTTATTCATGCATCCCCCTTAATTAATTCTTCTGCAATTTGTATACTATTTAATGCTGCTCCTTTTCTTACATTATCAGCAACAACCCAAATATTCAAAACCTTATCGTTATCAAGTGACCTTCTAACGCGGCCTACAAAAACATCATCTGTTCCATGACCATTTTCAAAAGCTGTTGGGTACTCATCATTATTTGGATCATCCATCAACTGAATCCCATTTTGTTTTTTAAAATCTTCTTTAACAATTTCAATATCGAGTGACTTTGCAGTCTCAATAGTAATAGACTCAGAATGGCCAACTAAAACTGGGACTCTAACAGCGGTGGCATTAACCGAAATATTTTTGTCGAGAATCTTTTGAGTTTCCCATACCATTTTCATTTCTTCTTTTGTGTAATCATTTTCACAGAAACTATCTACAAAAGGTATGACATTAAAACCAATCTGCTTGGGATAAATCGATGGTTGAATTTTTTGCTGATTTAAATAGTTATGAGTTTGCTGAAGTAGTTCATCAACTCCAGATTTGCCAGAACCAGAAACTGCCTGATATGTAGACACATTTATATTTAATATTTTATATCTATCATGGATAGGTTTTAGAGCGACAAGCATCTGTATGGTTGAGCAATTAGGATTAGCAATTATATTTGTTTTGCTATGTTTTTTAATATCATGGGAATTAACTTCTGGAACAACTAAAGGAATGTCATCTACATATCTAAATTCTGATGTATTATCTATTATAACTGCTCCAGACTGTGCAGCAATTGGAGCAAAAATTTTAGATACCCCGCTCCCCGCAGAAAAAAAAGCAATATCTATTCCCTTAAAATCATAGTCATCCAATGCAATGACATCTATTAAGTCATTACCAAACTTAACTTGAGAACCCGCAGATCTTTTGCTTGCCAGAGGTACTATATTTTCTATAGGGAATTTCCTGGAATATAATATGTCAAGAAGTGATTCTCCAACAATTCCAGTTGCGCCAACAATCGCAATGTTATATTTTTTTTTAGTTTTAAACATTATTTTTAATTTCCTGAACTATAGCATCACCCATTTTGGATGTATCTACATATTCTGAGCTTAATGAGATATCTTTTGTTCTATAGCCTGAATTTAACACACTATTTATTGACTCTTTAATTATTGAGGAAACTTTTTGATTATTTAATGAATACTCAAACATCATCGCTACAGATAAAATCATCGCTATTGGATTCACAATTCCCTTTCCTGCAATATCTGGTGCAGATCCATGAATAGGTTCATAAACACCTGATGACGAAGATAAAGAAGCAGACGGCAGCATACCAATTGATCCGGTTAACATTGATGCTTCATCAGAGAGAATATCTCCGAAGATATTACCTGTCAAAATCACATCAAATTGATTAGGATCTTTAACTAATTGCATTGCAGCATTATCAACATACATGTGAGACAATTTAATATCAGTATAATTAGTAGATTTTATTTTTTCTACTGTTTCACGCCATACCTGGGAAGCTTCAAGAACATTAGCCTTGTCTACAGACGTAACCTTGGAAGATCTCTTGGAAGCTAAATCAAAAGCATACTCAGCAATTCTCTTCACCTCATTTGTGGAATATGACATAGTGTTGTATCCAATTTTATTTCCAGACTCACCTTTGAATCCTCTAGGTTCTCCAAAATATACATCTCCAACGAGCTCTCTTATTATAACGATATCAAGATTTTTTAATAATTCAGGCTTGAGTGAAGAACTATCAATTAAAGAGTTGAATAAAAAAATAGGTCTAACATTGATATATAAATCTAAAGATTTACGAAGAGCTAAAAGCCCTGACTCTGGTTTAAGATTATTTTCATTGTTTTCATGTTTCTTGGTGCCAACAGCGCCAAGTAAAATACAATCAGATTCTAAACATTTCTTAGCAGTTTCTTCTGGAAATGGATTACCATGGTTATCAATGGCAATACCGCCAATATCTGCGGAATTATATGTTATGTCACATAACTCTAAGTCATTTAACAAATTGATTACCTTGATAGCTTCCTGCATGATTTCTGGGCCAACTCCATCGCCAGGTAACAACAAAATATTAGTTTTACTCATGATTATCCTCAAACATCCACGGTTTTTTTATTTTCATTTTACTCTCATATTCCTTTATTTTATCTGAATGTTGCAATGTCAATCCAATATCATCATATCCCAAAATTATTCTCTCTTTGTCAGAAGGATTAATATCAAAACTAAATACCTTATCATTGGGCGTTTTTATTGTCTGATTTTGAATATCTATTGTCAATTCATATTTGGTTGAGCTGGAAATATCATCTAATAGAACTTCAATATCATCCTTGGTGATACAAATTAATAACAAACTATTCTTAAAACTATTTCTATGAAATATATCTGCAAAAGATGAAGATATAATAGCTTCTATTCCAAAATCCTTTAAAGCCCATACGGCATGTTCTCTGGATGATCCACAGCCAAAGTTATCATTAGCCACAATGATATTTCCTGTTTTAAAAGGTTCTATATTAAGTATAAAATCAGGATTAACATTACGGCTTGAAGTTGTGCTTAAATCTCCAGGGTCTAGATAACGTAATGAATCAAATAGAAACGGTCCAAAGCCAGATTTCTTAATTGACTTTAAATATTGCTTTGGAATGATTGCATCCGTATCAATATTACTTTGAGTAAATGGTATAGCTTGTCCTGTTATTATTTTATTTTTCATTTAGAAAATCCACTACATTACAAAAGTGTCCTTTGATCGCAGCAGCTGCTGCCATCGAAGGACTCACCAAGTGAGTTCTTCCTTTATCACCCTGTCTTCCCTCAAAATTCCTGTTAGATGTTGATGCGCATCTCTCGTATGGTAGCAGACTATCATCATTCATCCCGAGACACATTGAACAACCAGGATCTCGCCACTCAAAACCTGATTTAATGAAGATTTTATCAAGACCTTCATCCTCAGCTTGCTTTTTTACATGACCAGATCCAGGAACAGCTATAGCTTGTTTTAGTGTTTTATTAATCTTGTTACCCTTAAGTACCCTAGCAGCTTGTCTTAGATCTTCTATTCTAGAATTTGTACAAGAACCAATAAATACTTTATCAATTGCAATTGATTGTATTTCTTGTTTTGGTTTCAAATCCATGTATGCAAGAGCTCTTTTAATATATTCTTTTTTATTAACATCACTCTCTTCATCCGGGTCTGGGAGTTTACCATCTATATTCGTAGTCATTTCCGGAGAAGTTCCCCATGTAACCTGAGGAAGAATATCGCTAGCATCTATAGATATTTCTTTATCAAATTTAGCGCCAACATCACTAATTAAAGACTCCCAATATTTAACTGCATTATCAAAATATTTTTCTGAAGGAGCATAGGTTTTGTTTAACATATAATTGTAAGTTATTTCATCAAAAGCAATTAAACCTGATTTAGCACCAGCCTCTATACTCATATTACACATAGTCATTCTTGATTCTATGCTCATATTATTAATACACTCACCAGCAAATTCTATTGTATAACCCGTGCCACCGGAAGTACCTATAACACCTATTATATGAAGTATTAAATCTTTAGAAGAAATATGATCTTCAAGTCTGCCGCTAATATTGATTCTAAAGTTTTTTTCTTTTTTTAGATTTATACATTGAGTGGCTAGAACATGCTCTACATCACTGGTGCCTATACCAAACGCCAAAGATGCTAAAGCCCCATGTGTTGAGGTATGAGAATCCCCGCACACCAAAGTCATTCCTGGTTGTGTTATACCAAGCTCTGGTCCAATTACATGAACTATGCCCTGATTTATATGATTTAAATCAAAGTAATTAATATTATGTTTGTGACAATTTTTCGTCAAGGTATCGACTTGAAGTTTTGAAATTTTATCACTAATACCTGATGATCTATTTTTTGTTGGCACATTATGATCAGAGACAGCAAAAATCGAATCTTTATTCCAAATTTTCCTCTTTTCTATGTCTAATCCATCAAATGCTTGTGGTGATGTCACCTCATGTATAAGGTGTCGATCAATATAAACTAATGCAGATCCATCAGCATTCTGATGAACTAAATGTTCGTTCCAAATTTTATCATAAAGAGTTTCTTTCATAGTTTAATTATGTGTTAACTAGAATTTTGAGCTTTATCACGTAAATATAAATCACATAATACTAAAGCTAACATCGCTTCAGCAATTGGTGTAGCCCTGATACCAACACATGGATCATGCCTACCTTTAGTTACTATAGTAGTATCTTTATTATCAGTAGTAACTGTAGATCCTGGTATAAGTATACTCGAAGTAGGTTTTAGGGCCATCTTAATAATAATGTCCTGACCAGATGATATTCCACCAAGAGTTCCTCCAGCATTATTAGACAAAAAACCTTTGCTGGTGATCTCATCTCTACATTCTGATCCTTTTTGATTAATCACAGAAAAACCATTGCCTATTTCGACACCTTTAACAGCATTAATTGACATCATGCCATATGCAATTAAGGCATCAAGCTTATCAAATACTGGATTGCCCAAACCTGATGGAACATTTTCAGCTACTACCGTTACTTCAGCACCTATTGAATCACCAGATTTTCTAATTGTATTAATATAATCTTCCAAAGTAGACACCATTGATTTATCAGGGAAAAAGAAAGGATTAGATTCTATATCTTTTTTAGATATTTTTTTAGCTTTATGTTCTCCAATTTGTGATACATAGCCGAAGATATCTAAATTAATTGTATCTTTTAGAACCTTCTTTGCGACAGCTCCACCCGCTACTCTTGCAACGGTTTCTCTAGCGGACGATCTCCCTGCTCCTCTATAATCTCTGAATCCATATTTTTTACTATATGTATAGTCTGCATGGCCTGGTCTAAATTTATCTTTAATCTCACCATAATCTTTAGAACGTTGATCTTCATTGAAAATAATTAAACTAATGGGCGTTCCCGTTGTCTTCCCTTCAAAGGTCCCAGATAATATCTCTACCTTATCACTTTCTTTGCGTTGAGTTGTATATTTGGACTGTCCAGGTTTTCTCCTATCTAAATCTTTTTGAATATCATTTTCTGACAAACTAATACCAGGAGGACATCCATCAATGATGCAGCCCAATGCTTTTCCATGACTCTCTCCAAAGGTTGTGAGAGTAAAAATTTTTCCAAATGTGTTTCCTGACATAATAAGAACTTCAAATAATTAGTAAATTGGATCTAAATATCATATATTTACCCTAGTATTATATATTAAATAGAGGAATAATTGAACGACAATGAATAAATCATACATCTTATATGGAATTGCCTTCCTTTTACTAATGGTCGTATTCGTAAATGATGAGCCTAAAAATAAGGTTAACTATACGAAGCTATACTCAGAAAACATGTTCTTAGATGAAAATGTTCAGATTAGATCAACAAAAAATCAAAAATTTAGCAATCAATCTTTAAAGGATAAGATTACTATTGTTTTTTTTGGTTATACTAGCTGTCCTGATTTCTGTCCAGATACGCTGGCTAGAGCTAATAAGATTTTTGCAAAAATTCAAAATAAAGATATTCAATTATTATTTATATCAATAGATCCTAAAGATGAATTAAGTAAAATCAAAAAATATGTTGAGTACTTCAATAAAGACTTTATTGGCCTCTCCATAAATAATAGTGATGTAAAAAAACTTGTTGAGAAATCTGGAGTTTATGCTAAGAAAGTCTCGAGCACAGGGTCTATAGATTTTTATGATCATACAGGTGCAATATTTATAGTTAATAAGGAATCAAAATTAATGGGTCTTTATACTCCACCTATCAAAGATGAATTAATTATTTCTGACCTATCAAGGATGATTAATTAATGAATAAAAAAACTTTAGAGTCACTTAAAGATATTCTAAAATCATATTGGTTATTCTTTTTACCTCATCATTTGTTTTCAAGATTTACGTATATAATCACAAGAACGAAACACCCATTAACTAAATATCTGATCAATCTTTATATTTCATTATTTAAAATAAATTTAAAAGAATGTGAAAGAGAATCTATAGATGAGTATGAGACATTTTGTGATTTCTTTACAAGAAAGTTAAAAAAAGGTGTGCATAAAATTGATAAGAATAAAGACTCAGTTGTATCATCATGCGATGGCAAGATATTAGAGTATGGTAAAATAAAGAATAACTCCATAGTTCAAGTTAAAGGTAAATATATATCTATTGATGACTTACTAGGAGACAATAAAGATCTGAGAAATGAATACATAGATGGTTCTTTTATAACAATTTATCTATCCCCTAAAGACTATCATCGAGTGCATATGCCTTTAGATGGTAAACTAAGCAAAACAACTTATGTACCTGGAAGATTATATAGCGTTGCGACGCATGCAGTTAATGCAATAAAAAATCTATATTCTAGAAATGAGAGATTAGTCTGTAGTTTCAAAAATAATGAAATATATTTTACTGTTGTATTTGTCGCTGCGATAAATGTTTCTTCGATTGAAACAGTATGGTCAGGGGAAGTATCACCACCTGCTCCTAAAAAAGTTATTAAATCTAATTATGATAAAAAGAAGATTAATATAATTAAGGGTGAAGAATTAGGGATGTTTAAAAGTGGATCTACAGTAGTTCTACTGTTTAATGATAAGGTTAAGTTATCAACCAGTATCAAAAGAGGAAAATTAGTTAGAGTTGGTAATAAAGTAGGTGAAATTATAGTCTAAATATCAATTGTATGATTTGCATAGTCAGGAAACGTCATCTTCAAATCAAATTCACTGCCATTCTCACCCAATGAGCATATATATTCTAATAATAATTTAGCGTTAGTATCATGTTCTTGATCTATGGTTTTTATTCCGTCAAGGATACTTTTATCAATAGTAGATTTAATTTGATCCCAACAATTAGATACATAATGCACCGATGGGTTAAATGTTAGATCACTAGCTGATGACAAAGATAATTCTTTTATAGGCGAGTAACCTGATTTCTCAATATCAAATTCACCAATGTAATATTTATCTCCATAAGCTTTTTTAATACAGGATATTCTAGAAAAGGACTCTTTGGAAAAATAACTAAGAGCCATAAGTGAAAGTGCATTGACACCAATAACCGGTATATTCAATGTATAGCCTATAGCCTGACAAACAGATGCTGCTATTCTTGTACCTGTGAAACTGGCGGGGCCTTTGTTAAAGACAATCATATTTAAATCTGTAATCTCAACATTATTATCAGACATGATCTTGTCTATCGATGACAATATTATTTGACTTGCCCTGCTCTTTTGTTGATCTGAGTATGAATAAGACTCACTATTTGTCTTGAGTTCAATTGATAACATTGGGCCTGACGAATCTATAGATAAGATATTCATTAACAGTAATAGTACATTAAGAGTTTTTTATATACAATTCAATGGAGAAGAAAATCTCCCCGTAGTTAAACTGGATATAACAAGACCCTCCTAAGGTTTAGTTCCTGGTTCGAGCCCGGGCGGGGAGGTTTTTGTCAAGCTAGAAA
>Ga0213863_10001846_pt1 | contig 15254 bp, 12 predicted proteins | sample PICome_8_FD_160128 | JGI IMG/M metagenome (GOLD analysis project Ga0213863, IMG submission 160128) | Coastal seawater microbial communities near Pivers Island, North Carolina, United States - PICO497 | ecosystem: Environmental > Aquatic > Marine > Coastal | place: USA: North Carolina... | reverse complement strand
AGGTAGGAAATTTGTGGATTTTCCTTTCTGAATTTGGGGTATCTAAAAAAAACTTTCCAAATAAATGAGTTTTAAAACGGTATACAAATAAATGAAATGTAATACACAATAGCAGTAAAATTAAATTTATTGACATAATTTAAAGTTATATTTTACATAATTATTATGTAAACTATTTTTTAAACCTTTGTTCATAAAAAAAAATTAATTTTTAAATTAATCTAATGAAGTCAAATTTTTTTATACTTAATTTAATAACAAATTGTTTAAATAATTTTTTTTTTCAATTTTTGATTTTATATTTTTTTGTTACTGGAAATTTTTCTTTAATTTCAAAAATAGTTTTATTTGTTGCACCAATTGTTTTTTTGAAAGATTCATTTTCATCTAATCAAAGAACACTTTTAATAAGTGATAAAAAATTAAGTCATTTTAAAATTTTCTTAAAAAAAAGAATTGTTTATATGATTATAATTATCATACCTTACACAATAATTTTTTTTCTTTTTAATAATAATGAAGAAAAATTGTTCATTTTTTTTGTTGTAATTGTTTTAATATTATTATGGTTAAATGAATTAAAATTAGCTTTTCATGAAAACAATATAGAGTCTAAAAGAATGATACAAAATTTATTTTGTTTAATTTTTTTGTATTTAGCCGTTATATATTATAATCAATCCAAAGACATTGCTATGTTACAAATACTAACAATATGTGTGACATTAATATTTGTACAAAAAATTTATAATAATAATTTAAAAATTATTCTGTTTTTAAAAAAAATTTTTAGAATTAAAAAAAAATTTGATTTTCAATTACTATCAACAACAAGTACTAATTTTGTAAATTTAATATGGAGAATTGTTATTTCTCTTTCCTTAAGTCGAGACTTTTCAGGTGTTTTATTTGCAATATTTGCTATAGCATCATTTCCGGCGTCCTTTTATAATAATACAGTCGGCATGACACTAGAAGTCAATAAAAGACATCAATTAAAATTCAAATTTATTTTTCTTTCTTATTATTTTTTAATCATCTTTCTAGTTTATTACATTTATGTTAACGAAATAGTTCCATTAAATAATGAAAATTTAAAAACCTTCTTTATAAAAACTGGATTTTTTTCCTTTTTAGCAAGTTTACTCATGATTTTTAGTTCAATCTATAGAATTAAAATTATCAATTATTTAAAGTTAAAAAGAAAAAAACTTTTCAAATTAGATATAATTTATAGTTTTTTAAATCTAATCTCTATAACAATAATTTATTTTTTATTAGGTGTTTTGTATTTTTATTTATTGCTCTTTATCTCATCACTAATATCAATAGTATATTTTTATTATTACAAAAAAAATGAACAATATAATTTTTAAATACTCTAAATATTTTAACATTATTAATTTACTAATTAATTTAACTTTTTGCTTATTTGTAATTTATAATTCAGAAATAAATATTATTTTAGTATCCTTACTTTATTTATCTTCATCTTTTTTAATTTTTTTTTCTTTTAACAATAATACAATTTTTTTTGAAAAATTTTTAACATTATTTATTTGGCTTGGTTATCCCTTTAAGTTAGCAATACCATATATAGCACTTAGTTTTGGTTATGAAATAACCCCTTTTCCTGAAAATTCATTTCTTTCAGATTATTCTAAAAATATTTATGATAATGCAATAATATTTTCAATATTTGGTATCTTAGGTTTTTTGTTAGCAATTTTTATCAGAAAAAAATTTATTTTTTTTTACCCAACTGATAACAAAATTATTGATAGTAATTTAAAATTTTTTTATGAAAAATATAAATTTAAGATTTTAATTATTTATTTTATTACTGTCATTTTTGTAAATTTTTTCAATTTATACTTTGAAATTTATCAAAAAGGTATTTCATCAAGTTTTAAACCAAGTTTTATTGTATATTTATTTAAATGGCTTTTACTGATGGGATTTACATCTTTTGCGTGTTATTTTGTTTATTTTGAGCTAATTAATAAAAAAAATTATAAATCTATTTTTTTTATTTTTCTGACTGAAAGTTTTTTATCTAATGTCTCTATATTAAGCAGGTCATTTATTTTCAATGTAGGTATTTCATTGTTGTTATTACTAGATGAAATAAAAAAAAATATTAAAATAAATTTTTTAACTATTGTATATATATTATTTTTCGGAATCATATTATTCATTTTAAATATCAGCTTGACTACCAATTTAAGAAACTGTCTTTACAATTATGATTTTGACAATGATAAAAAAAAAATTTTTTTATCTTCAAATTGTTTGAATAAGACACAGTCTATTTATAAAAACACAATATCTAACACTTCAAATAAAATTTCATCTTTATCATTTGCTAGGTGGGTTGGTATGGATTCAATGATTGCGGTAATGAATAAAAAAGAATTGCTAAATTTGAATTTGTATTATTTTTTTTTAGGTGAGAAAAAAGTATTAAATAAAGATAGCCTATATGAGGAAATTTTTTTGAATCATAGAAATAATATTGAGGGTGCAAATATAAATAAAATTATCTTACCTGGTTTTATTTCATATCAAGCTATTTCTGGATCTAAATTTTTTGTTTTTTTTTCCTGCTTTATTCTTGGATTAGTTGGTGCTTTCTTAGAAAAATTTTCTTACAGATTTTCATATAATAATTTTGTGCTCTCAGCATTTATTTCGTATACTTTTGTTTTTAGAATCGTTCATTTTGGTTATTTGCCATTAAATACTCTTTTGTACTTTTTTATAATTATTTTTACTTTTTTGCAGTTTAGGATATACGAAAGTATTTTAGACATATTAAATAAAAATAAAATAACTTTGTGATAATTTTAGGATTAAATATATTTCATGCTGATACGTCTGCCTCTTTAATTACAAATGGAAAAATAATTTCAGCAATAGAAGAAGAAAGATTTAATAAAATTAAACATTATTCAGGTTTGCCCATCAATGCTATTAACTATTGTTTAAATTCAGCAAATATAAATATTAATGATGTAGATATTATTGCAGTAAACTTTAATTCAAATTATAATTTTTTCAATAAATTTTTTTTTGCATTAAAAAATATTAATTTTTCAACAATCGAAAAAATAATTTCAATTAGAAAAAAACTTAATATAAAAAATATTCTTCAAAAAAACTTTTCAAGCAAGATTAAAGCTAAAATAGTTTATGTTCCACACCATATTTCACACATTTCTTCAAGCTATTTTTTATCTGGTCTTAATGATGCAATAGGACTTACTGTTGATGGTTCTGGTGATTTTTCAACAACAGAAAGTTTTTTTTTAAAAAATAAATCTATAACTTTAGTTGGTAAAACTTTATACCCTCATTCACTTGGAATTTTTTACCAAACATTTACTCAATTTTTAGGTTTTAAAAATTACGGTGATGAATATAAGTTTATGGGTCTGTCTTCCTACGGTTCCCCAATATATAAGGACAAAGTTAAAGAAGTTATAAAATATGACGATGAAGGAAATTTTAAGTTAAATTTAAAATTCTTCACGCATCATAGGGAGTCTTTAAATTATCAATTTGATGATGGAAAACCTTATTTTAATAACTTTTTTAGTGATAAATTTTTAAAAATATTTGGAAAAGAAGTATTAATAAATGAAAAAATTACTCAATATCATAAAGATCTAGCATCTTCAGTTCAAAAAGTTTTTGAAGAAATTATTATTTTAAAAATTAAATATTTAAAAAATAAATATAATAATAGTAATTTAGTTTTATCAGGTGGTTGTTTTTTTAATTCAATTTTGAATGGTAAAATTCATGATTTGAATTTATTTCAAAATATAATTATATCACCATTTGTAGGTGATGCAGGGGGTGGTTTAGGTGCTTCACTTTACTATATTCGTAATAATAAGTATTTTAAAAATGTTCCGCTTCAAAATTCTTATTTAGGAAGTAAATTTTCTGATGAATTCATTAGATCCGAGATTATTAATAATTATAATTTAGAAAATTCGAACACAATAAATTTTAAATATTATAAAATAGATGATGAGTTAAATTTTGAAATAGCCAAACAAATTTATAATAATAAAATTGTTGCATGGTTCCAAGGAGGTTCAGAATTTGGGCCAAGAGCACTTGGCAATAGATCTTTTTTTGCTAATCCAACAAACCCTAAAATACAGGATATTATAAATGAAAAAATTAAAAAAAGAGAAAAGTTTAGACCTTTTGCACCTATAATAATTGAAGATGATTATAAAAAATATTTTTATCAAAGTTTCCCTTCACCATTTATGAGTTTTGTTTTTAGAGCAAAAGAAAGAGCTAAAAAAGAAGTCCCAGGTGTAGTACACGTAGATGGAACATCAAGAGTCCAAACAATAAATAGTATACAAAACCCAAAAGTTTATAATTTGCTTTGTGAATTTAAAAAATTAACTGGAACACCAATTCTTTTAAATACCTCACTTAATATTAACGAACCAATAAACAATGATCCTAATACAGCCTATGAAACATTTACAAAAAGTAATGTTGATATTCTGGTTCTTCAAAACTATGTTTTTTTTAAAAAATAGTCTTCAAATTAACATTTTATATTTAAAAAATTTTTTATTTATTTTTTTATTTATTTGTCCAGTATATTTTTGGGGAATTCAAATTTATAAAATTGACATTAGATTTTTGATCATTTTTCTTATTTTTCCAATTTTATATAAATTTAATTTTAAGCAAAATGATATTTCATTATTAATTATAGGTACCGTTTTATTTATTCACAAATTACCATATATTAACAATGATGAAATTTTTTATAATTTAATATTGTTTTTATATTTGATTATATTAGCTAAGATTTTAAAAGTTTTTTATAAATTTTTCTTAAATACTATTGATAATCAAATAAATATATTTCTAATAATATTTATAATATCATCCTTTTTAATTACATTTTATTATTACTATTTTTTTAATGTTATTACATCTCATTGTGTTATTGGATGTTTTTCTACTTATAAGATACTTTATCTAGAAAATTCACATTTAGGAATGATGGCAAGTTCATTAATCTTATATTGCTTATACAAAGTATCCATTAGTAAAAATAAAATTAACTTTATATTGCTCTTAACTTTTTTTTTAATTTGTATGTTTAACTACTCATTAACTTTTTATGCTGGGTTAATATTTAATAGCATACTTTTATTGTTAATTTTTTGGAAAAAAATTAACAATAAATATTTAACTTATTTAATTATAGTGTTACTCATTTCTTTTTTATCAATAGCCAATAATAAAATACACTTAGTTAAAATTGCTTCAATTATACATCCGGTAAAAATATATTTAGAAAATATTATATACAATAAGAATTTTAACAATATATCAGATCTAAGAAATAATAATTTAAATGATAAAATAAAGTTGAATAAAAATTTATCTTCAGATGTCTATTTAAAAGGCATCAAGATTATGATAAAATCTATATATAATTACCCTTTTGGAGTTGGTTTAAATAATTATGAATTTAGTCATAATAAATTTATCAAGGATATTGATGTAGATTTTAACATTACAAAAGAATTGAATATAAAAGATGCCTCATTTAATTTTGTAAAAATAATATCTGAATTTGGTGTTTTATCTCTAATTTTTTTTTATTTAATTGTAAGATTTATCTTTTCAAAAAAAATTGATCTTCAGTATAAAATTTTTTTATTACCAAATGTAATATCTCAATTAATTTTTAGAGGTGCGGGATATTTTAATGGAGGTTTTATAATGTTTGTAATAGTTATGATTTTACTGGTTCTTCAAAAAGATAAAACTAGTAAAAATTTTTAGATGGATATTATTAAAACAGATATTGGTAAAAGAACTTTACAAACCATCATATTAATTTTTCCATTGATAATAGTTTTTAAAAGTACAGCAATTAATACATCATTACTTACGTTAAGTTTAGTGTCTTTATTTTTAATTATAAAAGACAAAGACTACTCATTTTTTTCAAATTATTTCATAATAATAATTTTATTCTTTATAAGCTTTGTTTTTATTAATTCATTAATTAATTTTAAAAACATTGAAACAGTAATAAAATCTTTTGGAAATTTTAGATTTATCTTTTTGACTTTTGCTACTGTTTTTATACTGAACAATATTTCAAAAAAAAATTATTTACTATTTATTTTTTTAAACTGTACTTTAATAGTATTTATAAATTTCGATATATTATATCAATTCACTTTTAACAAAAATATATTAAATTTTCCTCCTGGCATGTGTGGAGAAAACTTTACCAATTGTACGCGATTTTCAGGAATATTTGGAGATGAACTTGTTGCAGGAGGATTTATTAGTCAAATAGGATTATTGTTTTTTTTTATGGCAATAAGTGAAATTCCAAAAAAAAATAATTTCCTGAAATATATTGCATATTTATATTTATCTCTTTTATTTGTAACAATTTTTTTGACTGGAGAGAGAAATTCTCTACTCATATTTATAATTTGTTTATTTATTTTTTGCATTTTATTTAAAAAGATGACCTTACTTTTTTTGTCAATACCATTAATTGGAATAATTATTTTTATATTTGCTCTTAATTCAAATTCAATTAAAGAAAGATATCTAAACATATTAAATTCAACAACAAGTTTAGAATTTGATTCTAGTATTATAAAAAAAATTTCCAATACGCCTTGGAGCTATCATTATCAAACAGCATTTGAAATGTTTTTAGACAAACCATTACTTGGCCATGGCTATAAAAATTTTAGAGTTAAATGCAAAGAAACTAAAATGGATAAAAAAACAGTTAATCAACCCTTGAAATATAAAAGATATAGAGGTTGTTCAACTCATCCTCATAACTACATGTTAGAAATGTTAAGTGAGAATGGAATTGTAGGTTTCATAATTTATTTGACTATTATAATCATTATTGTTCTTGATGTTTTAAAATTAGGAAAATATTCTAAAAATAAAAATCAATTATTAGTAATAGGAATAGGCAGTTTATTGATAGCTATATTGTTTCCTTTTAAACCTTCCGGATCATTTCTTACAACATTTAATGCTTCAATTTTATTTTATTTACTAGGTTTTTTCACTTATTATAAAAGTCAGATTAAGCAAGACCAATAAGATATCTAATTATTAAAATATCTTAAATTTATGAATTATTTATTGATTACAAGTATAGCTTTCATTTTAGTAAGTTATGCTAATTTTATGACTTTAATCTTTAGAATAAGATTAAATGAAACATTTCTTATTACAATCTGCTCTATAATAATATTTAGCTATTTTTTGTTTAATCTAGATATTTATTATAATTTATTAATTCTAGATTATTTTTTTTTAATTTTACTGTCATCAACTTTTTTTTTATTACCAATTTTAATTAAAAATAATTCAAAAATTAATAAAAATTTAAATTTAGAATTTCTCTTTCTCTTTTTTTTAATCTATATTTTAAGTAAAGAGAGATACTATTTAGATCAAGATGAATTTTCATACTGGGGACTCGCTTTAAAAAATTTAATTTTAAGAGTAGATGGATTTAATTTTGTTCATCATCCTGATGGTTTAAACTTATTTCGTAATTTATTTACTTTTTTTCAATATAACGAAGGAAATATTATTTTTTCAAATAATATAATATTAATTTCAGGATTTTATTATTTATTTTATGATAGAAAATTAATCTTTTTTGAGAAAATCATTTTATTTTCAATTTATTATTTATTATTAAATAATTTAAGTTTTGGATTTTTATCCATATATTCTGATCCTGTATTAGCAGTTTTGTATGCATGTTTGTTGAAAAAATCCTATTTTATGTTCAAAGATATTGACTCACCAAAAGAAATTAACTTGCTATTTATTCTTTTTACTCTTCTTTTAATAAATAGAAGTGCTCCAATATATGCAATTTTTATATTTTATTTTTGTTTAAGTTTATTTTTTTTGAATATTTATAAAAGATATAAAACTGGAATTGGTCTATTTATTGTAATCTTCATAATTTCTGCTTTAGTTATTTATTTTTATTTGTTTACATTCATACTAAATCATAAATATATTTTAAATTTTAGTTCTTATCTCTCAATTATATTTTATACAGACCTATTAACAAAACAGCTAATCGATTTTCTCTTTACACCAATTTATTTTTCACAGTTTGGAACAACAATAAATGGTATTTTTGAAGTAATATTTTCAACATCTAACAAGTTATTTGAATTTCAAATACCATTAGTTGCTTATATTTTAAGTTTATCACTATTTATGTTTTTTAAGTTTAAACATAAAAGATTTATAATTATTAGCAGCACATTAATTATTATTATATATATGATAATAATTTTAATTTTAAAAATTCAAATTGAAAACTTACACTTGTCAGCAGTTCCTAGATATATTGGGATTATGATTTTAGCAAAGTATCTTTTTTTAATTTCACTTATTATCTTTTTTAATAAATCATTGAAAAAATATATTTTATTATTTTTATTATTTAGTCTATTTCTTATTACACCTAAAAAAACTTTAGGTTTTTTTGTGTCCGATGAAATATATTATAGTAATTTATTTAATTACGATTTTAAAAAAAATAGAGAAAAAATAAGTGTTTTAGGAGAATTAAAAAATGATTTTGATGAAGTCATTGTTATACACAAAAAAAATTATTCTGATAAAACAAATATTTCAGTTGCTGGTTATCATACATTTTACCATAATATTATTGAATATGAATTATTTCCAAAAAAAACAAATTTTATTGAATATGAAAAATTTCTTAAAAATGAAAAAACTTTATTAACAAAAAAAAATTCATTAATAATATTATTTGATTTAACTACTATGGAGATTTCTAAAATTGATAATAGTAATAAATTTTTTAAAATTAATACCTATTAAGTTAAATAGTAATTCTTTCATTTAATATTAAATTATTTAATATATTCTATATGATAAAAATTAAATGAAATTTAGCGTAATTACAGTTGTAAAAAATGAATTATCTAAAATAGCTTTAACATTACAAAGCTTAAAAAACCAAACTTTTAAAGACTATGAACATATAGTCTTTGATGGAAATTCAACCGATGGAACAAGTGAATTTTTAAAAAAAAATTTAGATAATCAAAATTTATATTTTAGGCAAAGTGATAAAGGCGTGTATGATGCAATTAACAAGTCTTTTCAAAAAGTGAACGGACAATATGTTATAATATTGCATGCAGGTGATTTTTTTTATTCTGAAAATTCATTAAATCAATTGTCAGAATTTATTCATGCAAATAACAGTTATGATTTTTATTATTCCAATATATTATTTTACAATCAAAAAAAAATGAGTATTTCAAGAGTTTGGAAAATATCATCTAAAAGTGATGATAAATTTAATTTTCTTAAAATAGCCCATACTTCGCTGTGTATAAAAAAAGAAATAACGAAAAAGATTTTTTATAATGATAAAATGAAAATCTCAGCTGATATCGATTATCTTTATAATATCTGCAAGAATTTTAAGGGAAAATATTTTGATAATTTTTTTATTTATATGGAGGATCAGGGATTAAGTAATTCAGGTAAATATTTTTTTACAAAGATAAAAGAAGATATAATTATCCATTACAAGCTATTTAATATATATTTTATATTTATCATGATTTACAAAGTAATTATTAAACTCCCAGGTATATTTATTAATAAGAACAAATTTAATAAAGATTTTATTAATGAAAAAGCTAAATTATCTTAATTTGGTATTATAATTTAGATAAATTACATAATCACAAAAATTGAATAATTTAGTTTTTTATATGCTTAACATTTTTATTTACCAAATATGATGCACAAGGTGATTTGCCGCACATACATAAACCATCATCTTTATTAGAAAGATAATAGTAAAAATTATTTTCAAGTTGAATTTTTTGTTTTGAATAAATTTTATTTAAAACTATTTGTCCAAATATATAAAAAGATATCCGTATTTATTAATGATTTTTGCATCTAGATAATTTCCATAATTAATACATGGTGATTTGTAATACATACAATAATAACCATCAATTGGACGATAAAATAATTTGTTAGAAATATTGAACATTTCAAGTTTAGGAAATCGATTTTGCTTGCTCAAAGAATAATATTTTGGCCATGGATAATTATTATAATTATTCTCATTTTCTACAATTCTTAGAGTATTTTTTAAAAAAAGTACCATGAATCCAATACAAAAAATGATTAAAATTTTTATTTTAAATTTTTTTTTTACAAGAAATAATCTTAATCCTGTATAAGAAAATACTAATGCTATAATAGATATTAAATAGGAATAGCCATACCTATAAACTGGTATCTTCATAATCCAAAAAATATTTGCTATTAATAAAATAAAAAACAAAAAATAAAACTTTTTATTATTATGTAATAAATAATTGGTGTTTTGTTCTCTATTAAATTTAAAAATAGATATGAAGAATATTACGATTATTAATAAATATGGCAGAATAACACTTATGATAAATGAGAAATGACCTAAATACCAAGTTTTCACCCAATTAAAATTTTTAGAATAATCTTTCATCGTTAATTTATCATTTTTGGAGCTATTTTTACTATTAGTATAATCAGGCCAGCCTTTTGCCCACGCTTCATTTTCTATTGCAACACTTTTGCTTATGTTTTTATTTGACCATAAAAAAGATTCAGAACAAAGTTTTGTAATTGGAAATATTAGGCATCCTGAAATAGTAATATTTTTTACTAACCAGATTAAAAAAAATAAAACTAAAAAATAAAATCTTTTATATCTAAAAAAATTTAAAAAATGTTTTTTTGTTAAATGAATTAGAACAATAAAAAAAGAAAAAAGTAATATAATTTTATTCAGAACAACAAATAATGATATTATTGTTAAATTTAACATTTCTTTTGTGCTATACAATTTATCTTTTAAAATAATTGAAATTAGGTAAAAAAATAATAGATGAGCAGGTGCATCGTTTCCATATTCTGAATATCTATTCATTTTATAAAAAAAATAAATTTGAACAAATATAAGAAAAAATAATTCTAAATTATAATTTTTATGTTTTAAATGATTAAGTATTCTTGATATAAAATTTATTAAGATAGCACTCACAAGTAATGCTGTTGGAAGTATAATTCCATTTGTTCCAAGTAATAAATTATTTAAAATTGCTGAAGTATGCTGAATAATTGATGCATGAGCATATCTAAAATGTAAATTTGATAGGCCAAACATTATTTTTTCTTCATTAATAATATTTATATATGGCAAATGATATAGGCCAGCATCTGGTCTATTAACATTGCTCTCAGCAATTAAAAAACAAATAATAAAAGTAGATATCAGGTTGAATAGAACAAATTCTTTATTAAAAAAAAATTTCCATTTTTTATATATCATCAATAATAATGCTATAATAGTAAGTGTATTTATGATTTGACTTAAAGGAGTAAAAAAATTCAATAAAAGTGCCATAAATGAAATTAATATTATTCCATAAATGAGCTGGGTAGAGTAAGTAATAAATCTATTTTCTTTTTTAGATGAAAAGAAAACACCAATAGGTATTAAAAAAAAATGTATTATAAAAATCTCTATAAACAGATTAATCATTAAAATTATGAATACTCAATTAACAGTCATAATACCAGTTTTTAATGAAATTGATTTAATAGAAATACTCTTGAATAAAGTTTTAGATAATAAAATTGAGAAACAGATAATAGTCGTAGATGACTATTCTAACGATGGTACTAGAGAGTTACTAATCAATAAGTTTAAAAATAAAATAGATAAAATTATTTTACATCAAAAAAATCTTGGAAAAGGAGCTGCAATAAGAAGTGCACAAAAATATATAATTGGAAAGTATACAATTATACAAGATGCTGATCTTGAGTATGATCCATCTGATTATTTTTCATTAATTAATGTTGCTGAAAAAAATAAATTTCAAGCAGTTTATGGGTCAAGAGTGTTAAATAAAGATATGTCTACAAATATTCAAAATTTTAGTCATCAAATAAGAATATGGGGAAATATTTTTTTAACGTTCTTAAGTAATAAAATTAACAATCAAGAATTAACTGATGCTCATACATGTTATAAATTATTTGACTCTAATCTTTTTAAATCAATTAATTTAAATGAAAATGATTTTTCTTTTTGTCCAGAGATTACCACAAAGCTATCTAATAAAAAAATTACAATAAAAGAAGTTCCAATAAATTATCAAGGAAGAACTTATGAGGAAGGCAAAAAAATAAAATCGTCTGATGGACTTAAGGCAATCATAGTTTTATTAAAATATAAATTTTTTTATTAAACTTCATTCATGTTATATAATTTAAAGTATAGAATAGTTAAAATAATCGAAAAGTTACCTTTATTACAAATCTTTATTTATAATAATCTTGAAAGATTTAATTTCTTATTTCCTCATGACAAAGATTATAATGGGGTAAAATTACTTTTTCATAAAAATGAAAAAAAAGATTTTTTTGATATTGGTGCAAATATTGGGGTATCAACAATTGGTTTTAGAGAAATGGGTTTTAAATCAAATAAGATTCATTTATTTGAGCCAGATGATTTTTTGGTTAAAAATTACCTAAATAAAATAAAAAATAAATATAGCAATATTTACATACACAACTTTGGTCTATCGAATTTTTCAGAAAAAAAAACATTATATAGAGCCTATTATAAAGACAAATTTTTTCATTTTAATAACAGTTTTGATAAAAAATATATTTCAGAAAAAATCAAACATAATTATCCAAATAAGTTTAAAGAATTTAAATTAAAAAAAAAAACTTTTAAACTAAAAAAATTTGAAGATATTAAAATAAGATTTAAAGTTTGCTTTATTAAAATTGATGTGGAAGGATATGATCACAAAGTGATTAAAGGAATGCTCAAATTTATTAAAAAAGAAAAACCAGTTATACTTGTAGAACATAATCTGAGCAATTTTGATAAAATCTATATTATGCTAAAAAAATATTATAATTGCTTTATTTTTAACATTGATAAAAACAATTTTAAAAAATTAACTAATTTTGAAATAAGACTTTTGATTAAGGGTAAAATTTTTGAGAGCATTTACATAAAAAATAGTGTAAACATTTTTTTTATCAAAAAAAATTTTAAATTTATAAAATAAATGAAAAAAATAGCGTTAATTTATGGAATAACAGGGCAAGATGGCGCCTATCTTGCTAAACTTTTACTAAAAAAAAATTATATTGTTCATGGTGTAAAGCGAAGAAGTTCATCTTTCAACACTCAAAGAATTGATGATATTTATGTGGATTTACACAACAAAACTAACTTTTACTTACATTATGGTGATCTCTCAGATTCTTTGTCAGTATTGAAATTAATTAAAAATACTAAACCTAATGAAATTTATAATTTAGGTGCACAATCTCATGTGGGTGTTTCATTTGAGGTACCTGAATATACGGCAAATGTTGACGCATTAGGTACATTGAGAATCTTAGATTCATTGCTAACACTTAAAATGCAAAATAAAATTAAGTTTTATCAAGCAGGCACTTCTGAAATGTTTGGTGCATCAAAACCACCCCAGAATGAACAAACAAATTTTTATCCAAGAAGTCCATATGCTGCTGCTAAATTGTATGCTCATTGGATTACAGTCAATTATAGGGAAGCGTATAATATTTTTGCTTGCAATGGAATTTTATTTAATCATGAAAGCCCATTAAGAGGTGAAACTTTTGTGACACAAAAAATTGTTTCTGGGTTATGCAAAATTTCACTTTTAGGAAAAGGTAAACTTTATCTTGGTAATTTATATGCAAAAAGAGATTGGGGTCATGCTAAAGATTATGTGGTTGCTATGTGGAAAATGCTTCAACAAAAAAAACCTAATGATTATGTTATTGCATCCGGAAAACAATATAGCGTTAAGTATTTTGTTAATTTAATATGTAAGATATTAAAATTAAAAATTAAGTGGAAAGGTAAAGGATTAAGTGAAAAAGGATATTTGAATGGTAAAATTATTGTATCTATAGATAAAAGATATTTTAGACCAACAGAAGTAGAATCTTTACTTGGCAACTCAAAAAAAGCTAGAAAAGAACTTAAGTGGAAACCAATTTATAATATACAATCACTAGCTCAAGATATGGTTGATCATGAGATTAAAAAAATAAATGCTTCAAAAAAAAAGTAGTATATTTGTAACTGGACATAAAGGTCTGGTAGGATCTGCTGTCGTTAGAAAATTATCTGAGTTAGGTTATCAAAAAGTTATTACAATAACTAAAAGCGAGCTAGATCTAAGAAATCAAAAAGAAGTATTTAATTTTTTTCAAAAAAAAAAAATTGATGCAGTTATTAATGCTGCGGGTCACGTTGGCGGTATAAACGCAAACAACAAGTATAAAGCTGATTTTATATACGACAATCTTGCAATACAAAGTAATATTATTCATGCTTGTTATACAAATAAAATTAAATCACTTATTTTTTTAGGTTCAAGCTGTATTTATCCAAGAAACTCAAAACAACCAATTAAAGAAAAATATTTGTTAACAGGCGAGCTTGAAAAAACAAATGAACCTTATGCGATAGCAAAAATAGCCGGTACAAAAATGTGTGAAAGTTACAATTATCAGTACAATACAAATTATAAGTGCTTGATGCCATGTAATTTATATGGCCCTAATGATAATTATGATCTTAAATCATCTCATTTTTTCCCTGCATTGATTGTTAAAGCACTGAAAGCAAAAAAAAATAAAAAAAAGAACATATTATTATGGGGTTCGGGAAAACCAAAAAGAGAATTAATGTATGTTGATGATTTGGCTGATGCTTGTGTTTATTTTTTAAATAAAAAGACAAAAGCCTCATTAATTAATATTGGAACTGGTCATGAAAAAAGCATACTTGAATATGCAAAATTTATTTTAAAAAAAATTAACTTTAAATGCAAAATTATTCTAGATAAATCTCAGCCAGATGGAACACCAAGAAAAATTATAGATAACTCAATAGCATTAAGTTATGGATGGAAACCTAAAATTACTTTGGATAAAGGATTTGAATTGACATTAAGATCATATCTTTCAGAATTTGATAAATGAAAAAAAATTTCATTGTAATCACTGGAGGAGTAGGCTTCATTGGCTCAAACCTAATTAAATTATTTTTAAATAGAACTAAGTTTAAT